>JABLTR010015392.1_pt1 | contig 13594 bp, 9 predicted proteins | sample 7160071 | NCBI WGS metagenome assembly JABLTR01 (sample SAMN14651230, study PRJNA627086) | human gut metagenome | isolation source: feces | host: Homo sapiens
CCAGTGCATGAAGTTTTTGTGCATCATTTCCGGTTGCCCCGCAGGGGCGAGGAAATGGCACATTCCTGATTTTGCTATGCTTTTGCATAGCAAAACACAGCCCGCGAAGCTCCCCTTCGCGGGCTGTACGTCTAAAATGGAAGCGTCATTGCGAACCAGTGCGCACACTGGTGTGGCAATCCCGTGGATCTTCCTGGAGTCCTTGTAGGGGCCGATGCCGAGCGCAGCTGTTCGCGACGAAGGAGCGTTACAGATGCGGCCTGCCCCCTGCGGGTACTCATCGGCCCGCTTTTTGCGCCCCCATTCTTTTCTTTCTCTTTCTAAGAAAGAAAGAAAGAAAAGAATCGCCGCGCCCGGTGAAGAAAAGAAAGAGAACTTTCAAAACCGGAACTGCAAACCGTGCCGCCATCATGTAACCGCTCAGTTGCCTAGTCTCGATTGCCCGCACCAAGTCACCCTACGTAGTCCCACTACGCGCCGCACGCCATCTTGATGATGGCGGGCAGGTGACATTTACGGATACGTCTTGTAGAGGCTGGCAACGCTGTATTGCTCTTACCGCTCCTCCATCGGGACATAGGCCCGATGCTCCACCGCGGCGCGGTAGGCCGGGCGCATGATGCGGTTCCCGGTGACGACCTCTTCCATCCGATGGGCGCACCAGCCCGCGATACGGGCCGTCGCGAACAACGGCGTATAGAGATCCTCCGGCAGGTCGAGCATGTTGTAGATCAGGCCGGAATAGAGGTCGACATTGGCGCACATCGGCAGCTTCTGGTGCTTGCGCGCCATGATCTTCTGAATGCCGAGCTCTTCCACGCGTTCCATCAGCTCCAGATCGTCGATCCGCCCCTTCTCCCGGGCAAGCGTCGCAGCATACTTCTTGATGACGACGGCGCGCGGATCGGACATCGTATAGACCGCGTGGCCAAGGCCGTAGAGCTTGCCGGAGCGGTCGCCGGTCTTCCCGTCGAGCAGATCGTCCAGACAAGCCCCGAGGGCCTCGTCCGTCGGCGTGGTGCCGACGGTGTCGCGGATCGTGCGGAACATCTGGAGCACCTTCGCATTCGCGCCACCGTGCAGCGGGCCCTTCAGCGAGCCGACGGCCCCGGCGATGGCGCTGTAGGTGTCGGAGCCGGAGGACGAGATCGCGCGGCAGACGAAGGTGGAGTTGTTGCTCGAGTGTTCGGCGTGGAGAATGAGCATCAGATCGAGCAGATGCGCCTCCTGCGCGGTATAGCTCTTGTCCGCGCGCGTCATGCGCAGCAGATTCTCCGCGACCGACAGCTCCGGCGACGGATTGTGGAGATAGAGCGAATTCCCCTCGAAATAGTGCCGCTTCGCCATCAGCGCGTTCGCCGCGATCAGCGGGAAGCGCGCGATCAGCTCGATCGACTGCCGCAGCAGGTTCTTCGGCGAGGTGTCGTCCGCGTTGTCATCAAAGGAATAAAGGGCGAGGACGCTCCGCGCCAGCTGGTTCATGATGTTGCGGCTCGGCGCTTTTAAGATCATGTCCTCGGTGAAGGCCGCGGGCATCTGCCGCGCATGGGCGAGGATCTGGTTGAACTGCGCGAGCTCCTCTGCCGTCGGCAGCTTGCCGAGCAGCAGCAGATACGCGACCTCTTCATAGCCGAATGTGCCCGCCTGCTGATGCGCATCGACGATGTCCTCGACGCTGATGCCGCGGTAGTAGAGCTTGCCGGGCATCGGCACGCGCTGGCCGTCGACCATATAATAGCCCTGCACGCTGCCGACCTTGCTGATGCCGACGAGCACGCCCGTGCCGTCGTTGTTGCGCAGCCCCCGCTTGATGTCCTGATTTTCATACATCTCCGCCGGAATGGAATAGTCGCGCACGAGATCGCGGCTCATCCGATCGATATATTCCTGTAAACGCTCCGACTGCATCTGCATGACAGTTCCCCCTTCTGATGCGCGCCGCCGTTACCCTGCGGCAGCTGTTGTCCCCATTGTAGCGAGTTCCGTCCAAAAATGCAAGTACTTTTTTACTTATTTCAAAATTTGCATCGCAGGCCAGCATATTTCTGCTAATTTTATTTATTTTTGCAGGATTTCATTTTTTTCATTCATTTCTCTTGCGTATTTCACACAGAACTGCTATACTGTAGCCAGAAAAAAGAACACCACAAAGGGCGGCGATCAATTTGAAACTTACCTCTTCATCCGCAGTCTGGACGAACGGCCATCCCGTCCCCGGCGCGAACGGCAGCCGGGAGAAGACCATCGCGTGGAAGATCCTCCATGCGCACAGCAAAAGCGCAGATCCTTCCAAGCTGCGCATCACCTTCGATTCTCTCATCTCGCACGACATCACCTACGTCGGCGTCATCCAGACGGCGCGGGCCAGCGGCCTGACGACGTTCCCGGTGCCCTACGTGATGACGAACTGTCATAACAGCCTCTGCGCCGTCGGCGGCACGATCAACGAGGACGACCATATCTTCGGCCTCTCCGCCGCGAAGAAATACGGCGGCATCTATGTCCCGGCCAATCAGGCCGTCATCCACCAGTACGCCCGCGAGATGATGACCGGCTGCGGCCGAATGATTCTCGGCTCCGACAGCCACACGCGCTACGGCGCGCTTGGCACGATGGGCGTCGGCGAGGGCGGCCCCGAGATCGTCAAGCAGCTCCTCTCCAACACCTACGACGTCGCCATGCCGGACGTTGTCCTCGTCTACCTGACGGGCAAGCCCGCCCGCGGCGTCGGCCCGCAGGACGTCGCCATCGCGCTCTGCGGCGCGGTCTACGACTCTGGCTTCGTCAAAAATAAGGTCCTGGAGTTCGCCGGTCCCGGCGTCGCCAGCCTCCCGATGGATTACCGCATCGGCATCGACGTCATGACCACCGAAACGGCCTGCCTCTCCTCGATTTGGCAGACGGATGAAAAGGTCGAGGAATACCTCGCCGTTCATGGCCGCCCGGAGACCTATCAGAAGCTCGAGCCCGAAGAGGGCGCGCTTTATGACAGCGTCATTGAGATCGACCTTGGCAAGATCGAGCCGATGGTCGCCATGCCGTTCCATCCCTCCCGCGCGTTCACGGTGCGCGACGTGCAGGCGAACGGCGCGGACATCCTCCGTCAGACCGAGCTGCTCGCGCATGAGCAATTCGGCGGAAAGGTAGAACTGCATCTCACCGACAAGCTGAAAAATGGGAAGCTCCTCGTCGATCAGGGCATCATTGCGGGCTGCTCCGGCGGCATGTACGACAACATCGCCGAGGCCGCGGCCATTCTCGACGGACAGAGCATCGGCGATGGCTATTTCTCCCTCTCCATCTATCCGCCGTCCATCCCGATCAATCTGGAGCTGATGAAAAACGGCATCCAGCAGACGCTGCTCGAGGCGGGCGCGCTCTTCAAGCCGTGCTTCTGCGGCCCGTGCTTCGGCGCGGGCGACGTGCCAGGCAACGACGCGCTCTCCATCCGCCATACGACGCGCAACTTCCCGAACCGCGAAGGCTCCAAGCCCGCGAGCGGCCAGCTCTCCGGCGTCATGCTGATGGATGCGCGCTCCATCGCGGCCACGGCCCGGAACCACGGCGTCCTCACCGCTGCGACAGACATTGATTACACGATGCCCGCCCCGCATGCCGAGGCGTTCGACGGCGGCGTCTATCAGAAACGCTGCTATTTCGGCTTCGGCAAGGCCGACCCGAGCGCAGAGCTGCGCTTCGGCCCGAACATCACCGAGTGGCCCAAGATCCCGGCCCTGCCGGAAAACCTGCTCATGGAGCTGGCCTGCGTCATCCACGACCCCGTGACAACTACAGACGAGCTCATCCCCTCCGGCGAGACCTCGTCCTACCGGTCGAACCCGCTCAAGCTCGCAACCTTCGCCCTCTCCCGGCGCGATCCGGCCTACGTTGGTCGCGCAAACGCCATCGCCGCGCTCGAATCCGTCCGCAAGGACGGTACATTGGACGCGGAGACTGCCGCCCTGATCAAGGGCTGCGGCGGCACGGCGGAGAACACCGGCATCGGTTCGGTCATTTTTGCGAACAAGCCCGGCGACGGCTCCGCCCGCGAACAGGCGGCCTCCTGCCAGCGCGTGCTCGGCGGCTGCGCGAACCTCTGCTATGAGTACGCGACAAAGCGCTACCGCTCCAACTGCATCAACTGGGGCATGCTCCCCTTCCACATCGACGCGGATGTGAAATTTGACTACGAACCGGGCGACCGCATCTTCGTCCCGCATGTCCGCGCCGCCGTCGGATCCGGCGCGAAGGACGTCCCCGCAACGGTCATCCGGAAGGACGGCACAAAGCTGCCCCTCCTGCTCCACCTGCCGGAGCTGACCGCCGACGAGCGGCAGATTTTGCTCGACGGCTGCCTGATGAACTACTACGCCGCAAACCACGCCAAGGAGAACGCATAAATGGACAAGATCAAAATGACAAATCCCATCGTCGAAATGGACGGCGATGAGATGACCCGCATCCTGTGGCAGCAGATCAAGGACGAACTGCTGACGCCGTTTGTGGTGCTGAACACCGAATACTATGACCTCGGCCTCCCGAACCGGGACGCCACGCGCGATCAGGTCACCATCGACGCGGGCCACGCCATCAAAAAGCATCACGTCGGCGTCAAGTGCGCCACGATCACACCGAACAAGCAGCGCGTCGAGGAATACAAGCTCCACGAGATGTGGAAAAGCCCGAACGGCACCATCCGTGCGATCCTCGACGGCACGGTCTTCCGCGCCCCGATCCTGACCGGCATGATCCAGCCGTATGTTTCCAACTGGAAAAAGCCTATCACCATCGCGCGCCACGCCTACGGCGACCTCTACAAGGGCACGGAATACCGCGTCACCGGCCCCGGCACGGCGACGCTCTCGTTCAAGGGGAACGACGGCACGGAGTTCTCGCAGACCATCTACGACTTCGAGTGCCCCGGCGTGCTGCAGGGCCTCTACAACAAGGATTCCTCGATCGAGGCTTTCGCGCACTCCTGCTTCAATTATGCCCTCTCGACGAAACAGGACCTCTGGTTCTCCGCGAAGGACACGATCTCGAAGCAGTACGACCAGACATTCAAGCTCATCTTCCAGCGCATCTACGACGAGGAATACAAGGACAAATTCGAAGCGGCCGGCATCACCTATTTCTATACCCTCATCGACGACGCGGTCGCGCGCGTCATGCGCTCGGAGGGCGGCTTCATCTGGGCCTGCAAGAATTACGACGGCGACGTCATGAGCGACATGATCTCCGCCGCGTTCGGCAGCCTCGCCATGATGACGAGCGTGCTCGTCTCGCCGGACGGCAACTTTGAATACGAGGCCGCACACGGCACCATCACGCGCCATTACTACCGTTACCTCAAGGGCGAACAGACGTCCTCCAACCCCATTGCGACCATCTTCGCGTGGACCGGGGCCCTCGCCAAGCGCGGCGAGCTGGACGGCAATGCGGCGCTGACGGAGTTTGCAAAGAAGCTAGAGGCCGCCTGCCTTGATACCGTTCGCGCGGGCACCATGACCGGCGATCTCGCCGCGCTCTGCGGCCATACCGGCGTCACGAGCCTCGCGTTTTTGAAAGCCGTCCGCACCACCCTCGAAGCCAGCCTTTGATGATTTCAAAAACAGCGGATCGGCTCCCCTTGATTGCATCAAGGGGAGCTGGCGCGGCTTGCCGCGACTGAGGGGATTAAGGCCCACGTTTTTCTGCCGCACTTCGCTCGTGCCTGCTCATCCCCGCCGCAGCGGAAAATGCCTTCCCCGGAGGGGAAGGCTTTGGGGCGATCATGACATCTGCCCCTACAAAATCATTTCCATACAAAAACGCGCCGGTCCCATTTGGGATCGGCGCGTCAGCGTGTCGAAAAAGGCTTTTCGCCCCGCTGCCGTCCAGGTTTTTGAACTTGAAAAAGTTCAAAAACCTGCTTGATTGAACGCGAAGGGGGCTCTTTGCCCCCTTCACTCTGAAGGTGAATTGCCCGAAGGGCAAGAAAAGCTGGCCTGGGCCAACCCCTGCGGCTCTCACTCGGAACTGCCTTTTATCGTTTTTTGACAGTCTCACGCGCCAATTCCGGTTGGAATTGGCGCGTTTCTTGATTTATTCTCCGGCGGCGGTCAGAATGACCTTGAGCAGCACATCCCGTCCGTCGCCCTTTTCGGCAGAAAACGGGATGAGCTGGACGCTCTCCGGCAGGCCCAGCGTCTCGCGGATGCAGACCAGATTCGGCTCGATCTCGCTCTTTTTCAGCTTGTCGAGCTTGTTCGCCACGACGACGAACGGCTTCCCGGTCTGCAGAAAATAGCTCGCCATCGTCACGTCGTTCGCCGTCGGCTTGTGCCGCGCGTCGACGAGCATCACGCCGAGGTCGATGAGATCCGGCGCGGCAAAATACGCCTCCATCAGCTTGCCCCAGCGCTCGCGCTCGCTCTTCGAGACTTTCGCATAGCCATATCCGGGCAGATCGATCAGATACATCTTCTCGTCGATCAGGAAGTAGTTGATGTGCGTGGTCTTGCCCGGGGCCTCGCCCACGCGGGCGAAGTTCTTCCGCAGCAAAATCTTGTTGATGACCGAGGACTTGCCGACGTTTGACTTTCCCGCAAACACGATCTGCGGGATCCCGTCGTGCGGGCAGTCCGCCACGGACGTCACAGAGCGCACGAACTGCGCGTTGTGTAGGTTCATGCGTCCCTCCTCACTGCCGGATGCCGGGCTTGCGCCGGGCCTTCGGCGTCACGGGCGGCATCGCGGGCATGGCGTCCAGAACAGGCGCCTCCGCGGGTACCTCGCCGGAAACAAGCGCGGCGGCGATCACGCTGTCCACATGGCTGACCGTAATGAAATTCAGGCTCTGCCGGACGGTCTGGTCGATCTCTTCGAGATCCTTTTCGTTCTCCGCCGGGATGATGACGGTCTTGATCCCGTGCCGCAGCGCGGCCATCGTTTTCTCCTTCAGCCCGCCGATCGGCAGGACGCGGCCCCGGATCGAAATTTCGCCGGTCATGGCGAGATCCCGCCGGACGGCGCGGCCCGTCAGGGCCGAGACCAGCGCTGTGCAGATCGTGATACCGGCAGACGGCCCGTCCTTCGGCACGGCTCCCTCTGGGAAGTGGATGTGGATGTCACGCGTCTTATAGAAATCAGACGGCAGACCAAGCTCCTTCGCGCGGGAGCGCACATAGCTCATCGCCGCAAAGGCCGATTCCTTCATCACGTCACCGAGATTGCCGGTCAGCTCGAGCTTGCCCGTGCCGTCGACCACGTTGACCTCCACCTCCAGCGTCTCGCCGCCGACGCTCGTCCACGCAAGTCCGGTCACAAGGCCGACCTGATCGCTTGCCGGCAGCGGATCGGGCAGGAAGCGGCGCACGCCGAGATAGTGCTCCAGATTCGCGCCGGTCACGGAGATGCGCTTCGGCGCGTCCTCCGCCACGAAGCGCATCGCGCACTTCCGGCAGAGCGCGGCGAGCTGCCGCTCGAGATTCCGAACGCCGGATTCGCGCGTGTAGCACGCGATGATCTCGTGCAGCGCATCGTCCGACACGCGGACCTTCGCCTTTGCGATCCCGTGCTTTTCCAGCTGCTTGGGCAGCAGATGGCGCTTTGCGATCTGCAATTTCTCCTCATCCGTATACGACCCGAGCTCGATGACCTCCATGCGGTCGAGCAGCGCGCGCGGGATGGTATCGGTCGTGTTGGCCGTCGTGATGAACATGCAGCGGTGCAGGTCAAACGGGACCTCGAGATAATGGTCGCGGAACTCCGAATTCTGCTCCGGGTCGAGGACTTCGAGCAGCGCGGACGACGGGTCGCCCTTATAATCGCTGCCGAGCTTGTCCACCTCGTCGAGCAGCAGCAGCGGATTGCGGCTCTTGGCCTGCGCGATGGCCGTCATGATGCGGCCCGGCATCGCGCCGATGTACGTCTTGCGGTGGCCGCGGATCTCTGCCTCGTCGCGCACGCCGCCGAGCGACAGCCGCGCGAGCTTGCGGTTCAGCGCCTTCGCGATCGAGATGGCGACCGACGTCTTGCCGACGCCCGGAGGCCCCACGAGGCAGAGAATCTGCCCCGGCAGCTCCGGTGCGAGCTGCCGCACGGCCAGCGTCTCCAGAATGCGCTCCTTGACCTTTTCGAGGCCGAAATGGTCGGCATCGAGAATTTTCCGCGCCGCCTTCACATCCAGCCGTTCCTTCGTTTCCTCGTTCCAAGGAAGTTCCAGCACCGTATCGAGATAGTTGCGGATGACGTTCGCCTCCGGCGAGCCGCCCTGCTGCCGCCCCACGCGCTTGACCTCACGCAGCAGCTTTTCCTCCGTCGCCTCCGGAAGACCCAGCGCACGGATGCGCTCGGCATAGTGCTCGTCGTCGCTGTCGTCCTCGCCGAGCTCTTCACGGATGGCGTGGATCTGCTCGCGCAGATAATAATCGCGCTGGTTTTTGTTGACATTTTCCTGTACCTTTTCGGAGATCTCGCTCTCGAGCTGCAAAATATCCAGCTCCTGTGCCAGCAGTCCGATCGCCAGCTCCAGCCGCTTGACCGGATGCAGCTGCTCCAAAATGCGCTGCTTCTGGTCGTAGGGGAACGTTGCGTTCTGGCCGATCACGTCTGCGATCTTGCCCGGCTCGTCGGAGCTCAGGATCTGCAGCATGCTCTCCTGCCCGGCCTTTACGGCCAGGTCGACGAACTGCCCGAACAGCTCGTGCCCCTGCCGGATGAGGGCCTGCAGGCGCAGCAGATCGTGCCGGTATCCCGGCTCGTCCAGCTCGATCACGCGGCCGAACAGATACGGCTCGCTGTGGATCATATCGAGCAGCTTTGCGCGGTACTGGCCCTCGACCAGAATGCGCATATTGTCCCCCGGCAGACGCAGGATCTGCTTCACCGTCGCGACCGTACCGATCTCGTAGAGGTCGGCCTTTTTCGGATCGTCGGTCTCCAGATCGCGCTGCGCCACGAGGAAGATCGTCTGGTTTGCGCGCATCGCCTCTTCGACGGAGCGGACAGACTTCGCCCGTCCGACGTCAAAATGCGTCACGCAGCCCGGAAACACCACCAGCCCGCGCAGCGCCAGCACCGGCAGGCAGGTCATCGGCTGATAATCACTCATAATAATATCGTCTCCTTTCCTGTGGAGAGTAGTGCTTCGCCGGATCTTTTCCGCCAAAGCTGTACGCTGTTATCGCAAAATAGCGCAAAAAGGGAGCATCCCATGCCCCCTTCCTGTGTTCGATTTTCGCAACTCAGAGGCCTCACAAAGTCATGCCTGCGTTGCGAATGGCTTCGCGCGGACGGCTCGCGTCCCGCTTGATGACGGGCTCGGTGCCGTTGCGGACGCAGTCCTCTGTGATGAGCACGCTCTGGATTGTGGGGTCGGACGGGATGTCATACATGATCTTCGTCATGACGTCCTCCATGATCGCCCGCAGGCCGCGTGCGCCGATCTGGCGCTTGATGGCCTTCTCCGCGATGGCGTCCAGCGCACCGGACTCAAAGCTCAGCGCCACATTGTCATATTCCAGCAGCTTGTGATACTGCTTGCAGAGCGCATTCTTCGGCTCGGTCAGGATCTTGACCAGATCCTCCTTGCGGAGGCTGTTCAGGCTGGTGATGACAGGAAGCCGGCCCACCAGTTCCGGAATGATGCCGAATTTCAGCAGATCGTGCGGCTCGACCAGCTCAAAGAGCTTGCCGACGTCGCGCTGCTTTTTGCTCTGCAGCTGCGAACCGAAGCCGACGGACGACGTATCGGTGCGCTGCTCGATGATCTTGTCCAGCCCGTCGAACGCGCCGCCGCAGATAAACAGGATGTTCGTCGTGTCGATCTGGATAAACTCCTGCTGCGGATGCTTGCGTCCGCCCTGCGGCGGGACGTTTGCGACCGTACCCTCGAGGATCTTCAGCAGCGCCTGCTGCACGCCCTCGCCGGAGACGTCGCGCGTGATGGACGTATTCTCGCTCTTGCGGGCGATCTTGTCCATCTCGTCGATGTAGATGATGCCGCGCTCGGCCAGCTCGACGTCGAAATCCGCCGCCTGAAGCAGCCGGAGCAGGATATTCTCCACATCCTCGCCGACGTAGCCGGCCTCGGTGAGCGTGGTGGCGTCCGCGATGGCGAACGGCACGTTCAGGATCTTGGCCAGCGTCTGGGCGAACAGTGTCTTGCCGGAGCCGGTCGGGCCAATGAGCAGGATGTTGCTCTTCTGCAGCTCCACATCGGTCTGCTGCGCATAATAGATGCGCTTATAGTGATTATAGACCGCCACCGACAGCGCGACCTTCGCCTCGTCCTGCCCGATGATATACTGGTCCATATAGGTTTTGATCTCCTGCGGGGTGGGCAGCTTGTCCGGCAGCTCCAGCTGCTGCGCGCTGCCCGGATGCATCTCGTCGTGCAGGATCGAGTTGCAGAGATCGACACACTCGTTGCAGATATAGACGTTCGGCCCCGCGATGATCCGGTTGACCTGCTCCTGCCGCTTGCCGCAGAAGGAGCAGCGGATAGAATCTTTTGCCAATGTTCCCTTTCTCCTTTCAGGGAATCGTACCCGAGACAACAAGCTCGGTGCTTTTTCATTCACTTGGGCTGTGCCGCATAATTTGGCGAAATTCGTCAAATTATGCGGTCGTTGCCCTTATCTCTTATCGATGACCTTGTCGATCAGGCCGTAGGCCACGGCCTCCTCGGCGGTCATGAAGTTGTCGCGCTCACACGCGGCGGTGATCTCCTCGACGCTCCGCCCGGTGTTGTCCGCCAGAATGGCGTTCAAACGCTTTTTGATGACCTGCAACCGCTTCAGGTGGATGGCCATGTCGGTGATCTGGCCCTGCGTCCCGGCGGACGGCTGATGGATCATGATCTCCGCGTTCGGCAGCGCGAGGCGCTTGCCCTTCGTGCCGGATGACAGCAAAAACGCGCCCATCGAGGCCGCCATGCCCACGCAGATCGTGGACACGTCGCACTTGATATACTGCATCGTGTCGTAGATGGCCATGCCGTCGGTGACGGAGCCGCCCGGCGAGTTGATGTAGAACTGGATGTCCTTATCGGGGTCCTGCGCCTCGAGATAGAGCAGCTGCGCGACGATCAGGCTCGCCGTCGTGGAGTTGACCTCTTCGGACAGGATGATGATACGGTCGTTGAGCAGGCGCGAGAAAATATCGTAGGACCGCTCGCCGCGGCTCGTCTGCTCGACAACATAGGGAACCAAACTCATAGAAATTCTCCTTTCCTCGGCGTCTTGCCAAATGGCAGGGCCGCCAATGCAATCCTAACCGGGCAGGCGGAGAATTATTCCTTTTCTGCCTCAGCTTCTGCGGCGGGCGCTTCCTCTGCGGGGGCCTCGGCCGCCTTTTTCTTCGTGGTCTTCTTGGCGGGCTTTTCTTCGACAGCCTTCGCGTTCTCGGCGATGAACTTCGCGGCCTTGCGGGTCTTCAGCTCTTCGCGGACAGAGTCGGCGCTGACGGCGGCCTTGACCTTCTCCAGCTCCATCTGGTACTGGTCGGCCATCTTCTTCAGCTCTTCCTCGACCTCTTCGTCGAGCACTTCGATCTTCTCCGCCTCGGCGACTGCCTCGAGCAGCAGGCTCGTGCGGACGGTCTGCTCCGCCATCGGGCGCAGCGACTGGCGCAGGCCGTCGACATTGCCGCCCATCATCTTGGCGTAGTCTTCCATCTTCATGCCCTGCATCTGCAGCTGATAGCCGAACTGCTCCATCTGACGGTCGACCTGCTCGTCGATCATGCAGGCCGGGATCTCGACGGTCATGTTCTTCGCGGCGGCGTCGACAGCGGCGTCTTCAAACGCGCGGTCAGACTCTTCCTGGCGGGTCTTGGTCAGGCGGGCCTTGATGTCCTTCTTCAGGTCGGCCAGCGTGTCAAATTCGGAAACGTCCTTTGCAAACTCGTCGTCCAGCTCGGGCTTGATGGTCTCCTTGACCTCGTGGACTTTGCACTGGAAGGTCGCGGCCTTGCCGGCCAGCTCCTTGGAGTTGTAGTCCTCGGGGAACGTGACCTCGACGGCCTTCTCGTCGCCGGCCTTCGTGCCGACGAGCTGATCCTCGAAGCCGGGGATGAACGTGCCGGTGCCGAGGTGGAGGTTGTACTTCTCCGCCTTGCCGCCCTCAAACGCCTTGCCGTCGACAAAGCCCTCGAAGTCGATGACAACGGTGTCGCCGTTCTTCGCTTCGCGCTCGACGGTCTCGATGCGGGAGTTGCGCTCGGCCATACGGTTCAGCTCGGCGTCGACGTCGGCCTTACCGACGGACACGGCCTTCTTCGCGACCTCGATGCCCTTGTATTCGCCGAGGGTGACCTCGGGATAGAGCGCGGTGGAAACGGTCAGGGCAACGTTGCCCTCTTCCGTGGTGTCCATATCGACAACAGACGGCGCGCCGACGGCCTTCAGGCCCTGCTCGGTGACGGCCTTCTCATAGATCTCCGGGAAAATTTCGTTGACAGCATCTTCATAGAACACCGTGGGGCCGTACATGCTCTCGACCATTTTCCGCGGGGCCTTGCCCTTGCGGAAGCCGGGGATCATGATGTTCTTGCGGCACTTGGCATACGCCTTGTTCAGGGCCACTTCAAACTCCGCCTTTTCGATCTCGATGGCGATCTTGGCATTACCGTTTTCTTTTTCTACGCTCTTGACATTCATGTTGGTTTTTTCCTCCTATGCGGTGCGGCCGCAGGGCCGTATTTCACCCAAGTAAATTTGAATCCGATTTATTCTATCAGACTTTTCACAAGATTTCCACTCTTTTTTCCGGAAATCTTATGTTTTACAAAAAATTCAGAAGTTTCCTGCCCTCAATCGAGGATCTTCACGGGCTTGAAGTTGACATAATCCGCAGAAACCAGCCGGAACTCGATCCCGTGCCAGTCCCCCTGCAGCGCCAGCCGGTGGCTGTCGGCGTGGAGATGGCCGTAATAGCAGCGCTGTACGCCGTAGCGCTCGAGCAGCTCCAGGATCTCCGGGCACTCGTAGCCCTGATAGCGCGGCGGATAGTGCAGAAAGCAGAGCTTCTCCCGTTCGCCCGCCGCCTTCAGCGACGTCTCCAGCCGTCCAAGCTCCCGCCGGAAGACCTTTTCGTCATGCGTACCGCCTTTGTCCTCCTCGTAGAACCAGCCGCGCGTCCCGCAGAGCGCCACGTCACCATAAAAGTGGCAGTTGTTGTGCAGGATCTCCATGTTGGAGAATCCCTGCTCCGCGCAGAATTTATAGAATTTCGCCGCCGTCGTCCACCAGTAGTCGTGGTTCCCCTTCAGCAGGATCTTCCGGCCCGGAATGGCGCTGATGAACGCGAAGTCCTCCTTCGCCTGCTCGATGCCGAGCGCCCAGCTCAGATCCCCCGGCAGGACGGTCGTGTCCTCCGGCCCGATGACGGCCAGCCCCTCGCGCAGCTTGTCCATATACCCTTCCCAGCGTCCGCCGAACACGTCCATCGGCTTGTCCGCGCCGAGGCTGAGATGCAGATCCGCGATCACATAAAGCGCCATTTACTGCAAAAACTCCGTCACGACGGCGCGCATCGCACCCTTGTCCACGACCTCGCCGAAACGCACCTGCTTCCCGGCCAGACCGGCCAGCGGCGCGGGCGCGGGCCGC
>JABLTR010079820.1_pt1 | contig 13593 bp, 16 predicted proteins | sample 7160071 | NCBI WGS metagenome assembly JABLTR01 (sample SAMN14651230, study PRJNA627086) | human gut metagenome | isolation source: feces | host: Homo sapiens
AAAGCTTCATAATAAAACCACCTTATTATATAAAGATTAATCATCTATATTATTTTTTATTTTTAATATTTGCTTTTTTAATATTTCTATTTGGGCATCTAGACGGCATAACTCCATAGCAACCGGGTCAGGGATATGAATCTGATCTAATTGATCTACCTTAACGCCGTCACGCTTAACAACTCTTGCCGGTACGCCTACAGCAGTAGAATTAGGGGGTACTTCCTGCAATACAACAGCATTGGCTGCTATTTTTACGTTATCACCTATTTTAATTGGGCCCAATACTTTTGCACCTGCGCCTACAAGTACATTATTACCCAAAGTAGGATGCCTTTTACCTTTATCTTTACCAGTACCGCCTAAGGTTACTCCTTGATAAATAGTACAGTTGTCGCCAATTTCAGTGGTCTCGCCTATAACAACTCCCATACCATGGTCAATTAATAAACCTTTGCCTATTTTTGCACCCGGATGTATTTCTATACCGGTTTTTTTACGGTTTCTTTGGCTTATCCAACGGGCTAAAAACAGCATATTATGTTTATAAAACCAATGAGCTTTGCGGTGAGAACGCACAGCTTTAAGCCCTTGGTATAATGCTATAACTTCAAAATCTGACCTGGCAGCAGGATCCCTTTCCCTTATAGCATCTATATCCTGCTGTAATCTTTTTGAACGAAACAATTGTATATTGTCCTCCTAAAATATCATTTGCTGCTTTTTATATACTGTATATTTTCAGCAACATATTTTATGCCCGAAATAACAGTAGCTAAAGTTGCTATTGCCATTAATATATTATTCAGCCATAAAACCGATGTGTTAATTATGTTCATATAAGGCGCAGCTAAGACGGAAAAATATTCATTTAATATAAATAAGCCTTCTTCAAAAGTTAATATTGCTATAATTGCGATTAATTGAGTTACTGTTTTTAATTTACCCCAGAAATTTGCCGCAATAACATTACCTTTGCCAGCGGCAACTAATCTTATGGATGTTACCATAAATTCCCTTGCTAATATTATAACACAATACCAGGAACTTAAAATATGCAGTTCTACCATACCTACCAGCGCGCAGGCTACTAATATTTTATCAGCAAGGGGGTCTAAAAATTTACCAAAATCAGTAATAAGATTATGCTTTCTTGCAAATTTACCGTCAATAGCATCTGTAATAGAGGCTATTATAAATATTAAATTAGCATAAAGATAATGGTGAGGCAAACTGGACCATAATAAAAATATTAAAAATATTGGAGATAAACAAACTCTGATTATTGTTAGTTTATTTGGAATATTCAAAACAATATGTTCCTCCTTTGAATATTTATTAATCATGCTGTCCGATTAAATCATATTCAATACAATCAATTATACGCACATCAACAAAATCACCAGTATTAATAGGGGAGGCAGAGCCAAATATTACCCTCCCATCTATTTCAGGAGCATCTCTTTCGCTTCTTCCAATCCAGCAGAAACTATCTTCATCATAATATTCCGCTACAACTGTTATAGTTTTGCCAATATATTCCTTGATATGCTCTAAAGCAATATCTCTTTGCTGCTCCATTATAATTTCCTGTCGGCGTTGTTTAATTTTTTCATCAATTTGATTATCCATCTCAGCTGCAATAGTATTTTCTTCTGCTGAATATGCAAAGCAGCCGAGATGTTCAAATTTCATCTCATTTACAAAATCGCACAATTCATTAAACTGCTCATCAGTTTCACCAGGGAAACCAGTTATAAGGGTAGTGCGCAATGTTATACCAGGGATTTTATCACGTATCTTTTTAATAAGATTTGATAACCATTGTTTATCACCACGGCGATTCATGGCTTTTAATACATCTCTATTGCAATGCTGTAGAGGAATATCCATATACCGGCATATTTTATCGTTTGATGCAATAACATCAAGCAGTTTATCTGTGATAAAATCCGGATAACAATATAATAACCGTATCCATTTAATACCGTTAATTTTACAAAGCTCTGTTAATAGGTCAGGCAAAGCAAGACGATTATAAATATCAAGTCCATAACGGGTGGTATCCTGAGCAATAAGTACAATTTCTTTAACGCCTTTTGAAACTAAATCCTTAGCTTCGCTAACAATATCTTCAATTTTACGAGAACGAAACGGTCCTCTTATCATAGGAATAGCGCAATATGTACAACAGTTATCGCATCCGTCGGCTATCTTAAGATAAGCGGTATGAGCAAGAGTGGTAAGCATACGGCCGCCTTCCATTGGAAGATCAGTTTTTTTACCATAACAGGCAATATGTCCTATATTTACCGCTTTATTTACTATTTCAACAATTTGGCCATTACATCCTATACCAACCACACCGTCAAGCTCTGGGATTTCTTTCATCATTTCATCACGATAACGCTCAGCAAGACAACCGGTTGCAATAACTGCTTTAATTTTACCTTGTTCTTTTAGCTGAACAAATTCTAATATTGTTTCAATTGATTCTTTTTTAGCGTCTTCTATAAAGCCGCATGTGTTTACTATAATAACATCAGCCTTATTTTCATCATTAACAATTTCATAATTATTATCTTTGCTGAGCTTATTAAGCATAAGCTCAGCATCAACCTGATTTTTAGGGCATCCTAAGGATACCATTCCTATTTTTATGGACATATTTGTCCCCCGTAACATAAAAAATTATTCTTCATTTAAATTATCTGCTTTGTATTCATCCATTGCAGTAATTATATCTGATCGTGAATATCCAAGCCTTAAAAGCGCATTAAAACATCTGCGCTGAATTTTTTCATCAATAGCACATTTAGGATATTTTCTTTCTATTACTGAATAAATCTCCTCTATAGGATCATATTCCAATTCATCTTTAGTAATATCAACAGCCGTTTGAGCAGTATCTCTGTCAATACCTCTTGACACTAGTTCAAATACAGCTCTGGAAGGAGAAAAACTTTTATGGCTTAATAAACTATAAGCTGCATTTTTGGCATAGCGCTCATCATTTATATAATTCTTCTTAAGCATAGCGTGTATTACAGCCTGGCATATATCTTCGCTGAAGTTTTTTAATAATCTTTGCGTTAATTCAACACAGCAATAATCACGGCGAGATAAAAGATCTAAAGCTTTTGAAAAGGCACGGCGTAAATCTGTTTGATAAATTAGCTTATTAAGAGCTTCTTCATTTATATTATATCCAACTATAATACCAGATTCAGCCATTGCTTTTTCATCAAGCAAAGCTACTGCATCGTCGCCTGAATAAAGCAGATATAACCTATCTTTTCTTATATAAATTCCAGTTATCAGCATTATTCATCATCAACAGTAATATCAATGCTTGCTTTAGGCGCAGATGAAACCTGTTTATCCTGCACAGGAGATGCTGAAGGTGAAGGTACTGGTGGCGCTGGGATATCTGCTGCTACACTCTTTCTGCTTTTAGCACCACGGCTTAATACAAGCTTATCAGCATTTGCACGTATTTGCTTATCTATTTCATCTGCTATATCAGGATTATTTGCAAGGAATATTTTTGCATTATCCCTTCCTTGGCCCATTCTTGTATCATTATAGCTAAACCATGTGCCGCTCTTTTTAATTATATCAAGCTTTACGCCTAAATCTAAAATTTCACCGTCACGTGAAATACCGCTGCCGTACATAATATCAAATTCAGCTTCTTTGAATGGAGGCGCGACTTTATTTTTTACTACTTTTGCGCGTGTACGGGAACCTATCATTTCAGTACCGCTTTTAATTGTTTCTATTCTTCTGATATCTATACGCACTGACGCATAATATTTAAGCGCATTACCACCTGAAGTTACTTCAGGACTGCCGTACATAACACCGACTTTCATACGAAGCTGGTTTATAAAAATAAGCACGCAGTTTGATTTGGATATAGCTCCGGCCAGTTTACGAAGAGCTTGAGACATAAGCCTTGCCTGCAATCCAATATGTGAATCACCCATTTCGCCTTCTATTTCCTGGCGAGGTACTAACGCAGCGACAGAGTCAACTACGCATACATCAACCGCACCTGAACGAACTAACGCTTCGGTTATTTCAAGCGCCTGTTCGCCCGTATCCGGCTGAGATACTAAAAGCGAATCTATATTTACACCCAGAGCTTTTGAATATTCTGGGTCAAGCGCATGTTCAACGTCAATAAATGCAGCTTCGCCGCCCATCTTTTGAGCCTGAGCTATAATATGTAAAGCAAGGGTTGTTTTACCTGAAGATTCTGGACCGTATATTTCTATAATTCTTCCGCGCGGTACGCCACCTATACCTAAAGCATAATCAAGCGCAATAGAACCTGTTGGTATAGCTTCAACATTCATAGCGGCATTTTGGCCTAATTTCATTACAGCGCCTTTACCAAATTGTTTTTCTATATTTTGTAAAGCTGTTTCTAATGCTTTCTTTTTTTCAAGCATATTTTTTTCGTCATTTTTATCTAATTTAGCCATTATAAAAGCTTTCCTCCTAAATCACAACATAAATTCTTATATAGAGCAATTATATATGATTTTTTATCCAAAAGCAACATAAAACATACTATTTTAATATTCATATATATTAACACAATAATAATTATTTTTTTCTTTATTGAATGTAATTTACTATTATGATACAATACTAATATTATCCATCTAAATATAATTTATTTAATATTAAATAAAGGACGGAATATTGATATTATGACTTTATTAACTTCTTTATTAAGAGGCGATTGGCTCAGCTTTTTAATGTCTGTTTTGGCTTATTTTTTTATAATCTTTTTATTGACTCCAATACACGAAAGCGCCCATGCTTTTACGGCGTATAAATTGGGAGATGATAACCAAAAATGGATGGGTAGAATGTCTCTTAATCCAACTAAACATATTGATGCTTTCGGTGTAATATGCTTTGTTTTATTTGGTATAGGCTGGGGAAAACCTGTTTCAGTAAACCAATATAAATTTAAAAATCCACGTGTTGGTATGGCTATTACTGCTGCAGCTGGACCTATTGCAAATATTATATTTGCTTTTGTAGCCATGATTATAGCAAGAGTAGCTATAATTTTCTATAATCCTATTAATGCTTCTGCTGCTATTTTTCCATATATTATAGCTCAGGTATTTTTAATGATGTCGTCAATAAGTTTAACTTTAGCCGTATTTAATTTATTACCGGTACCACCTTTAGATGGATCAAAAATATATGGTTTCTTTCTACCTGAAAGAGTTATGTATACTATGCAAAGATATTCTATGTTCATTTTATTAGCATTTATATTTTTACTTAGATTTACTATCGTGGGTGATTGGTATTCGGCATTAATTAGCGGAGCATATAACGGATTATATTTTATTGTAAATTCTATATTCTCATTATTTGGAGTATAAAATCTATATTTATATGGAAAAGATTAATTATAAATTAGAACAGTTTGAAGGCCCGCTTGATCTTTTATTGCATCTTATTTCAAAAAATAAGCTCGATATATATGAAATATTTATAACAGACCTGCTTGACCAATATATGGAACATATCCATACAATGCAGGAAGCTGATATGGATATTGCCAGTGAATTTCTTGATATGGCGGCTAGGTTAGTATATATAAAAACAGTATCTTTATTACCAAAACATGATGAAGGCGAACAGCTAGAACAGGAATTAAAAGGACAACTTATTGAATATAAAGCATGCAGAGAGGCTGCACAAAGACTTAAAGAGATTGCTTTAGGATTTGATCTTTATGTAAGACAGCCTATAAATATAGAACCTGATAAAGTGTATGACCGTAAACATAATGCTGATATTTTAATTACGGCATATTTAAACGCAGTAGGCCGTGGAAACAGGCGGTTACCTCCGCCGCAGGAGATATTCAGTCCTATTGTTAAAAGAGAACCTGTATCAGTATCGTCAAGAGTAATATATATACTAAAAAAATTACGTCATAATCAAACAATTGCATATGATACACTTTTTCAAAAGGCAGACAGCCGTTCAGAACTTGTGTCAACCTTTATGGCTGTATTAGAGCTTATAAAAGCTGATAGAATTGAATTATATAATGATGATAAAGACAATATCAGTTTAAAATTAAATGCTTCGCGAAGAAAAGACGCTGTTATAGATATACCTGAAGAAATATTGGAGGAAGAATATGGATATTAATCAGCTTGAATGTGCAGCTGAGGCTATATTATTTGCATCAGGTGAACCTGTATCAATTTCAAGAATAGCTCAAACGCTTGAAATTGATGATGATACTGCAAATCTTATAATTCAGCATGTATCGGACAAGCTTTGTGAAAGAAAAAGCGCTTTATGTATAATAAAATTGGATGATAAATATCAAATGTGCTCTAAAAGTGAATATATGCCATATATTCGTAAAACACTTGATTTAAGACGCAATTCACCTCTGTCTCAAGCTGCTCTGGAAGTTTTGGCAGTAATAAGTTATAACCAGCCTGTTACTAAAGCCTTTGTAGAACAGGTTAGGGGAGTGGACTGTACCGGCGTTTTTGCAACATTATGTGAAAAAGGGCTGATAGAAGAAAAAGGCAGGCTTGAATTACCAGGTAGACCACTTATCTATGGAACTACTGATAATTTTTTAAGATGTTTTAATTTATCATCTATTGATAATCTTCCTCCGCTTCCTGATAATAATACAGAACATAATGAAGATGATGAAATTGAAGATCAATAAATATTTACATAACGGTTTTTTATGAAGATCAATATTAAAGACAATAAAAACAATATAACTAATAAAACCGTTATTTCCAGTTAATACTAAGGAGGCGGCATGGCATGATTTGGCTTTATATTATATTAGCTATATTAGCTTTGATTGCCCTGTTGCTTTTTGTTCCTTTAAGAATAAGCTTTAAATATTATAATAAGGGACGCATTATTGTTTATTTAGGAATAATACCTGTATATATAACATCAAAGCGGAAAAAGCTGAAAAAAAAGCCTGATAAAGAAGAAAAAGGGAAAACTGAAAAAGATAAACAAACACCGGAAGGCAAAGGCATATCATTTGTTTTAGAAACAATAAAAAAAATAGGAAATATTATTTCTGATACAAGCCGAAAAGTACGTAAACATATTCATATTAATATAAAACAGTTAGATCTGATAATCGGTTGCGATGATGCGGCTTTGACTGGTGAATTATATGGAGCTGTATGCGCATCAATATATCCAGTATTAAATGCATTAAAAGCATTTGTTAATTTAAAAGTAAGACATTTACGTATAAGTCCAGATTTTATTTCAAGAAAAACTTATGTACAATGTAATATTGTTTTATGGATATTGCCAATATTTGCAATTAATATATTAACCTCTATAATTATTAATGGAATTTCTATTTTGACAAATAAAAATGAGAAAAGTACCAATAATGATAAACAAAATAAATCTACTATAAAAGAGAAAGGCAGTGCACTAAAATGATGGAAACAAATGTATCAGGTATGATGGGGACTACTATGGATAAAATCCGCGGTATGGTTGATGCTAATACAATTGTAGGAAATCCTATTAATACGCTGGACGGAACTACAATTATACCAGTATCAAAAGTCACATATGGTTTTGGCTCAGGTGGTTCTGATTTTAATGGTAAAAGTGAAAAACAAAATTTTGGCGGTGGAGCTGGTGCAGGCGTATCCATTGTTCCGATTGCATTTATAGTTGTATCTAATGGAGAAACTAAAATTATGCCTATTACAACAAGCACTAATACTGCAGAAAAGGCTATTGCATTGATTCCTGATATTGTTGATAAAATTGCAGGATATATAAAAGATGCAGTTAATTCCAAAAATGAAAAAGGACCTGCTGATGAAATAATTGAAGAATAATATTTCTATTATCTGCCGCATATTTTTATAGTATATAAAATAATATGCGGCAGGTGGATTTATTTGAATAATAAATTTCGTAAAATTATTTGTTTAATAATAAGCGCTTTTATAATAATCATAAATTGTCCAAATGTAAAAGCTCAAGTTAATGTATCTGCCCATTCAGCAGTTTTAATAGATGCTGGAAATGGTGAAATATTGTTTGGTAAGAATGAAAATGAACAGCGTTCCATGGCAAGCACGACAAAAATTATGACCAGTTTGCTTGCAATAGAACATGGAAAACCGGATGATATAGTAACTATTACAGATGAAATGGTTCGTGTAGAAGGTACTTCTATGGGATTAAAGGCTGGCGATAAGGTTACTATAGAAGGTTTAGTATATGGAATGCTGCTTTCATCCGGCAATGATGCGGCTAATGCTGTAGCAATAGCTATAGCAGGTGATGCTGAAAGCTTTGCAGAATTAATGAATAAACGAGCAAAAGAAATCGGCGCTAATAATACTAATTTTGTAACACCATCCGGACTTGACGACGAACAACATTATTCTACTGCATATGATATGGCGCTTATTGCAATGGAAGCTATGAAAAATGAAACATTTGCATCTATTGCATGTCAAAAAACAGCTAAAGTTAAATTTGGTAATCCACCTGTTGAGCATACATTAAGCAATCATAATAGATTGCTTAGTATGTATGAAGGAACGATAGGAATTAAGACTGGTTTTACTAAAAAATCCGGCAGATGTCTCGTATCATGTGCACAACGCAATGGCATAAGGCTGATTGCCGTAACATTAAACGCTCCGGATGACTGGAACGACCATATGGCAATGTATGATTATGGATTTTCATTAGCTCAGGAAAGACAGCTTGATATTTCTGATGTTAATATTAATATACCTGTTATGGGAGGTATAAAGAATAATATTGATCTTACTTATACTGATCCAGGCATGGTTACGGTTTTAGATTCTCAATTTAACCGTATTGAACGGGTAATACGTATACCTAAATTTATATATGCTCCAATATCTAAAGGACAGGTGATAGGAGAGATACAATTTTTATTGGATAATAAAATAATAGGTTCGAGTATAATTACAGCAAATGAAGATATAAAAATAAAAGAACCTCAACCAAAACCAAGTTTTTGGCAATGGCTGATAAATTTATTTAAATAATAAATTGTTTTTATTATAGTGGAGGAAAAATTTTGACGGATAATAAAATAAGGCTGCAAAAAATATTGTCTGACAATGGTATTGCATCGCGGCGCAAATCAGAAGATCTTATTAACAGCGGCCATGTAAAAGTAAATGGACATATTGCAAAAATAGGGGATAAGGTTGATCCAAAGCATGATGTTATCACAGTAAATGGTAAGCGTCTTATAAAAAAACAGCAGAACATATATATAATGCTTCATAAGCCTAGAGGATATGTCACAACAATGTCGGATGAACAGGGGAGAAAATGTGTTGCTGATTTAATACATGGAATAAAGACCAGGATATATCCAATTGGACGGCTTGACCGTAATTCTGAAGGACTTATTTTGCTTACAAATGACGGTGAATTTGCTAATGCTATGATGCATCCATCAAAACATGTACCAAAAACATATAGAGTAACGGTAAGACAGGAGCCAACAGATGAACAGCTTGAAGCTATGCGAAACGGTATAATTATTGATGGAGTTAAAACATTGCCGGCTCAGGTTAGTATACATCTTCAGGAGCCGGAACGTACGGTTTTAGAAATAGTACTTATAGAGGGAAGAAACCGTCAAATACGTAAAATGTGCGAAGCGCTCGCCCTTGATGTAGCGCGGCTTCGCAGGATATCAATAGGCGGCGTCAAACTAGGTATGTTGGCACAAGGCAAATGGCGCGAACTCACTGAAAAAGAAGTAGCGCTGCTTATGTCAGAAACCGGTATGAATATGGACAAGCAAAAAATAGACAAATCAAATGCTGCAAGAAGTATTAGAAGAAGGAGCAATAGATAATTTATGCTGGAAATTTTACCTATAAAAGATAATGAACTGGATATACTTTTAAAAAATAATAATATACAAACTAAAGAAGGAATAATAGCGTGTTCTGCAGCATAAAACGGTGCGAATGTCGGACATATTATATTAGCTCAAAATAAAGATAACTGTGAAATTGTTAATATAAAAATGAATGATCCTGACGATGCATATTTACTTGACGGGCTAGTAAGGGCTTCGGCTGTTATAGCAGCTCAGAGAGGTTATACAGGGGTATATTATAAAAATAATAATTATAAAAAAGTAATGTTGTCTTTAGGATTTGTAGAGCATGATAATAAACTGTATTTCAGCATTAGTAATTTAGTAAAAAATTGTGAAAACTGTAAAAATTAATTAAATAATGAAAATATATCTTGTTAAGCTATTGACATTATTATATAATTAAATTTGATTAGCCACATAGGATATGGCTTTTATAGAAATGGAGGAACTCTTAATGAGCTTAGAGAGCGGAATTACTAGATTAAGTGCCGCACGTGAAAAACTTGCTGATAGTAAAGCACGTGAACGGCTTACAAAATTATTCGATGAAGGTACATTCACCGAATTGGATGCTTTTAATGATTCAGCCGAAGTTATAATAGGCTATGGCATTATTGAAGGGGCGCCTGCATATGCTTTTGCACAGGATATTAATGTGTGCGGCGGCGCAGTAGGTATGGCACAAGCTGCAAAAATAAAAAAAGTATATGATTTATGTGTAAAAACCGGATTGCCTGTTATTGGGATATATGATTCTAAAGGTGCATATTTAAATGAAGGCTGTGATGCTTTAGCAGCATATGGCGAACTTATGTTATGGTCAAATAATATTTCCGGAGTTGTTCCGCAAATTTCTGTAATCGCCGGTCCATGTGCAGGGTCATCGGCGCTTCTTGCTGCGTCCGGTGATATTGTTATCCATGCAAAAGGGGCTATTTTCAGCTTAGATGCTCAGAATAAGGAAGCTGAAAAGGGTATATCTCATATTACAGTTGATACAGCTGATGAGGCTATTAAAAAAGCTCGTGAAATTATTACATTGCTTCCTATAAATAACCTATCGGATGTCCCTATATCCGATTATGCTGGTATTGGCGCTACAGATTTTTCTGATGCAGAAAAAATAATAAAAAGTATAGCTGATGCTGACAACTTTATTGAATTACAATCTGATTATGGCAAACAAGCTGTATGTGGTCTTGCAAGAATAAACGGACAATCTGTAGTAATGGTAGCGACCTGCGGTGGTATTCTTGATGATGAGGCTACTGCTAAGGTTGCGCGCTTAGTAAGGCTTGCTGATGCATTTTCTATCCCGGTTATAACATTTGTTGATGCTGAAGGTTTTGATAGCATACGCCAGGCATCTAAGCTTACACACGCTTATGCAGAAGCCACATGTGCAAAATTAGCTGTTATAACAGGTAAAGCTGTTGGCAGCGCATATATTGCAATGGCTGGACGCGCTGCAAATGCTGACTATGTATGCGCATGGCCGGATGCTTATGTATCAGCTTTACCGGCTGAAGCTGCTGTAGCAGTACTTTGGGAAGATAAATTAAATGCACTCAATAATCCGCTTGATGATCGTCAAAAGGTTGTGGATGAATATAAAGCAACAGATGCTTCTGTATTTGGAGTTGCTGCAAAAGGATATATAGAAGATATCATAGAACCGGAAAATACAAGAGCAAAACTTATTACAGCTTTAGATATGCTTGCAAGTAAGAGAATATCCCGTCTTGCTAAGAAACATTCAAATATTCAGCTTTAATTTTAAAGTTTTCTTATATATTATATTAAAATTATTAACCTTATTTTTGGGAGGATATAAAGATGAAAAATCTGAGAATAACCGTAAACGGAAAATCATATGACGTCCAGGTTGAAGAATTAGCTGAGGGCGCTGTTCCTGTGTCAGCTCCAGCAGCACCGGCACCTGTACAAGCAGCACCAGTAACCGCAGCACCAGCAGCGCCTGCGACAGAACAAGCACCTGCGCCAGCACCAGCTCCAGCAGCAGGCGCTGAAACTATTAATTCACCAATGCCGGGTAATATTTTAGATGTTAAAGTAGCTGCTGGAGATTCTGTCAAGAGTGGGCAAATTCTGCTTATTCTTGAAGCTATGAAAATGGAAAATGAAATTGTATCACCTAGAGATGGTGTTATTGCTTCAGTACATGTCAGAAAAGGGGATACAGTTGATTCTGGTACTCCTATGGTATCGCTCCAGTAAAAGATATTTGAAATGAGGTGCTTGAAAATTGGCTCAAGTTAAAATAACAGAAACGGTGCTTCGCGATGCACATCAATCGCTGATAGCTACACGTATGACAACAGAAGAAATGCTCCCTGTGCTTGAACAGCTTGATGCAATCGGCTTTCATTCATTGGAATGCTGGGGCGGAGCTACATTTGATGCCTGTCTCCGTTTTTTAAATGAAGATCCTTGGGAAAGACTTCGTATAATTCGTGATAAATGTAAAAATACAAAACTGCAAATGTTATTCCGTGGTCAGAATATGTTAGGTTATCGTCATTATGCTGATGATGTTGTACAATATTTTGTAGAACGTTCTGTTGCAAACGGTATTGATATCCTGCGTATTTTTGATGCTTTAAATGATGTAAGAAATCTTGAAACAGCTATTAAAGCAACTAAACATGAAAAAGCTCATCTTCAGGCGGCTATTTCTTATACAACCGGCGAAGTATTTACTACTGAATATTATGTAAAATATGCTAAAAAGCTTGAAAATGCTGGCGCTGATTCTATTTGTATTAAAGATATGGCTGGTCTTTTAACTCCATTTAACACTTATGAGCTTGTTAAAGCTTTAAAATCAGCAGTTAAAATTCCTATTCAGCTTCATTCACATTATACTTCTGGCCTTGCATCTATGGTTATGCTTAAAGGTATTGAAGCTGGTGTTGATATAATTGATACAGCTATGTCACCATTAGCGCTTGGTACATCCCATCCAGCTACTGAATCCATGGTAGCTGCATTAAAAGGTACTAAATATGATACAGGTCTTGATCTTAAAAAATTAACCAGCATCAGAGATTATTTTGAAACTTTACGTGAAAAATATATAGAAAGCGGTCTTCTTAACCCCAAAATGCTTGGTGTTGACGCTAATACATTGCTTTATCAGGTGCCAGGTGGAATGTTATCAAATCTTGTTTCCCAACTTAAACAAGCCGGTAAACTTGATAAACTTGATGAAGTTCTCAGGGAAGTACCCAGGGTACGTAAAGATGCAGGTTATCCGCCTCTTGTTACACCTACATCTCAAATTGTTGGTACACAAGCTGTATTTAATATAATAGGCGGAGAACGCTATAAAATGGTTACTAAGGAATTTAAAGGTATTATACGCGGTGAATATGGTCAGACTCCTGTACCAATTTCGCCAGAGTTCCGTAAAAAAATTATTGGTAATGAAAAGCCTATTACTTGCCGTCCAGCTGATCTTATTAAATCGGAATTGGATAAATTGCGCGCAGAAATTCCATCTGAATTTGTTGAACAGGAAGAAGATGTATTATCATATGCTCAATTCGGTCAGGTTGCTTTAAAATTCTTTGAAAACCGTCGTAATAAAAAATATGGATTGAATGGCGATCTGCTTGATA
>JABLTR010006919.1_pt1 | contig 13590 bp, 10 predicted proteins | sample 7160071 | NCBI WGS metagenome assembly JABLTR01 (sample SAMN14651230, study PRJNA627086) | human gut metagenome | isolation source: feces | host: Homo sapiens
AAAGATTCCCTTCCACGATGCGATCCCCTGCACGGACCCGATCGCCCTGTGAAACGAAGGCCGTAAACCCGTCTCCATTGAGATTGACCGTATCGATGCCGATATGAACGAGGATGCCGGTACCGTCCGCCCGACGCAGCGCAAACGCATGTCTGGTCGGATAGAGCACTTCGACGATCCCGTCACAGGGAGAAACGATGGTACCGTCCGCTGGTTCAAAGCCGATCGTCTGGCCCATCAGCTCTTTCGCAAAGGTCGGATCACTGATCTGTTCCGGCGGGATCATCTCACCGTTGACGACGGCGACGATCGCATCACCTGCGCCCGTCTCTTTCTTTTTCCATTTATCAAACAAGCCCATCTTACAATTCCTCTCCATTGGATGCGATCACGTTCGCATACCAGTAAAAGCTATCCTTGCGGATCCGACGGAAACTTCCGTTTCCATGATCGTCGCTGTCCACATAGATGAAGCCATAGCGCTTTGCCATCTCGCCGGTCGAAGCACTGATGATGTCGATCGCCGACCATGGTGTATAGCCCATCACATCGACCCCATCCGCAATGGCCTCTTTCATGCACCGGATGTGCTGACGCAGATAGTCGATGCGGTATGGATCGTGTACACAACCATCGCTTTCCAGCTGATCAAAGGCACCCAATCCGTTTTCCACGATCATGAGCGGACGCTGATAACGGTCATACAGTTCCTTGAGCGTATAACGCAGCCCATCCGGATCGATCTGCCAGCCCCATTCGCTGGCCTTCAGATATGGATTGGCCACACCGGCAAGCAGATTGCCGCCGATCATGGAATGATCGTCCTCATGAGACACACAGTTGGTCTGATAATAGGAGATCGCGATGTAATCCACCGTGCCGTCTTTGAGGGTCTGGCGGTCCTGATCACTGATGGAAAGCGTGATGCCCATATCGGCCCACATCCGCTTCGTATAGGCACCATAGCTTCCCCGTACCATCACATCGGTGCAGTAATAGTTGATCTCCTGCCACTGCTTCTGACATTTCAGCAGATCTTTTGGATGGCAGGTCAGCGGGTAGGTCGGCATCATGGCGATCATGCAGCCGATCTGCAGATCAGCATCGATGGCATGTCCTACCTGTACGGCCAGCGCACTGGCGACCATCTGGTGATGCAACGCCTGATAGCGCAGCTGCGGATCATCGATCTGCTTGGTGAAGTAACGGGTCCCCTCATGAACGATGCCCAGTGACATATAATTGCCCAGCGGCAGCGTCCCGCAGTTGATCTCATTGAAGGTCAGCCAGTAGCGGACCTTGGTGTGATAGCGTTCAAAGAGCACCCGGCAGTAGCGCAGAAAGTGATCGATCGTCTCACGGGATGCCCATCCGTTGTATTTGTTGACCAGATGGATCGGCATCTCATAGTGCGAGATGGTCACCATCGGTTCAATGCCCTGTTCATGCAGCAGATCGAACACACGGTCATAAAAGGCCAGTCCGGCCTCATTTGGCGTTTCTTCTTCCCCGGTAGGGAAGATCCGGGTCCATGCGATCGACATGCGATAACACTTGAAGCCCATCTCTCCCATCAGCCGGATATCTTCTTCATAATGATGATAGAAGTCAGAAGCGATGCGGTTGGGATAATAGAGTCCCTCTTCGCTTTGATGCGGCGTGATCTGCCGCGGTATTTCTCTGGTCCCGTTGGAGAGCAGATCGGCACAGCTGAGGCCTTTGCCGTCTTCGTCAAATCCGCCCTCTACCTGGTTGGCAGCGGTTGCCCCGCCCCATAAGAAGTCCGTTCTCATTGCGCATCCTCATCCTTATACAGGAAGAAGGTCGCAAGGAAGGTCGCCACCATACCGATGATGATCGCGATCACCATCAGGATCACGTTGTTGCCTTCCGGTGATACGAAGCATGGCAGTGCCACGATGCTGGAAGCACCGGCAAACGCATAGATGTAGACATGCATGAGCCCGGCGAACGCACCGGCGATGCAGCTGCCGATCATCGCACCCAGCATGGCCTTTTTATAACGCAGGTTGACACCGTACATCGCCGGCTCGGTCACACCGCCGACAACGGCCGTGATCGCACAGGAGAGCGCCGTCGACTTCAGGTTCTTGTTCTTGGTCTTCAATGCGACTGCCAGTGAAGAGATGCCCTGGTCGATGTTGGAGATGACCAGCGCCGTGAAGAAGATCGGCTCGTAACCGACCGTCGCAAACATCTGCAACAGATAAGGAACGAATGCAGAATGCATACCGGTCATGATCAGGAACGGCATGACGGCAGCCAATACCGCAACACCGACAAAGCCTAACGTATTGTAGAGCCAGATGACGGCACTGGAGATGTAGTTGCCCAGGAACGCACCGGCCGGTGCCAGCAGACAGTAAGCCAACGGCACCATGATCAGCAGCGTGCAGACCGGTTCTAAGATCGAACGCAGCATCGTCGGAGAATGCTTGGCGAAGAACTTCTCGATCGGTGCCATGACCCATGCGCACAGGATCGCCGGGAAGATCGTGCTCGTATACGTTGCATTATAGACAGGAATGCCCAAGAAATCCAGACCGTTGCCGACCGCAGCAATGAAATCCGGGAAGATCAGCATACCGCCGATGACCATGCCAAGACCCTGGTTCGCACCGAATTTCTTGGCCGCATTTCCGCAGACGATGACCGGCAGGAAGTAGAAGCCCGCCTGTCCGACATAGTACAGCAGCAGATACGTTCCGCTGGTCGTATCCATGCCCAGAGAGCTGGCGATGATCAGCAGCACCTGGATCATGCCACAGCCGATCAGCGCCGGGATTGATGGTGACAGCGAACCGGAGATTCCGTTGAGGATCGCATTGATGACACCGCCAAATGTCAGCTTTTTCTTTTCTGCCCCCGACTGCGGCGTTTCACTGGCTGCTGTCGCATCTCCAAAGCCATACGTTTCACAGATGGCCCGATAGACATCGTTGACTGCCTGTCCGATGATGACCTGCAGCTGTCCGTTCTGCCATTGGACGCCTAAGACACCGCCCAGTTTCTCGATTTCTTCGGTCTTGACCAGACTTTGATCCTTGACGTTGAAACGCAGACGCGTCACGCAGTGCGTAAAGAATTCCACATTTTCTTTTCCGCCGACACAATCGGCGATCTTGCTCACTAATTCGTCATATTTCTTTGACATGTTCCTAACCCTTTCCTTTTCTCTCTATGCCTGACATACGGGCCGTACGCTCCCCTATGGTTCAGCCGTTACGAAGCAATGCTCTCACGCGAGCGCAGTCGGTTGATATGCAGGATCAGATAGAGCTGTTCCTCTTCACTGAGGCCCCACCCCATGTTCTGCTGCAGAAATCCATCGATCTGTTTCACACAGTCATACGTGGTCGGATACTCCTGACAGATCGACGAGAACATCGTCTGATTTTCACTGGTGATCATCATCTGATCCTTCTGCCGTCGCAACAGAAACTGCATATGGCTGGCAAATCGAGAATAGTTGAAACCCTTTCGGTCGATGGTGATGGAAAAGCGCTCCTCGATGATCGCCGTCACCTTGTCGAGCACGTCCGATTCATCGATGCTGTCTTCTTTGCTGAAATACTGAGAGTTGACAAAATGCAGTGCAATGCTTACCGCTTCCTGCTTGTCCAGGTGGATATGCAGCTGCTCATTGATGTAGTTGCGGCCCCACTCACCGATTGCCATCTCCGTCTCATACTGATGTGTAAAATCGTAGGAGTACGGCACCTGTACCGTCATTCCCTTCTGATAGCGGTCATAGGCAAACTTGATATGATCCGCCAGGGTAAACACGATATTGGGATTGAGCTCACGTGCGATCTTCGTCTTCGCCACATCGACGAGCTTGGCAGAGATCGTAAAGATCACATCCGGGATCTCATTGAGCAGACCGTAGTATTTCGCATTGACGCCATAAAACGTCTTGCGGATCTTGCTGAGATCATTGAGCGTATACGGTGTTTTCGGAAACCCGATGCCATTTCCCAGAGCAATCAGCTGATTCCCATTGTTATCGACACAAATCACCGCATTGTTGTTTAACTTTTTGATTACCCGCATGACATCCTTCCTCTCTCACAAAAAAACTCTTCCCTTCGCATTCACTATGAAAACACATAGGTAATGCCTCAGAAAGAGTAACAATCCTCATCGAATAAAGAGCATCTATTCATGATTCCCGACTTTATTCTACCGCAGGACATCAAGAAATGCAAGCGTTTTCTGTTTTTTTTACAGAATAAATCCAAAAAACAGCCGAATGATCCGGATCGGCTGTTTTCTTGCTGCGTCCAAAGATCCTGCCAGACAGAAGGATCTTGTTTCCGCTCTCGTTCGAGGAGAAAACGACATCGTCCTTTGGTCGCTGAGCCCTCGCTCTGTCATAAAACGAAAGAGAGCGGAAAGGGACATTTCCGTCGGTCTGCTCATTGGCAGGCAACCGTTCGCCGTTTGTCGCTCCTCTTTTTCCGACATTTCCGGTTTTGGCATCTCGAAAAAAACCAGAGCGTTGATTGCTCTGGTTCTGACCGATCGTTATTCTGCTTCCATGATCGCTTCGATCGTACGATACGTTTCAAGCGGATCTGCGCTCTTGGTGATCGAACGTCCGACGACGATATGATCGCAGCCCTGCTCCTTCGCAAAAGCCGGCGTAGCGACGCGCTTCTGGTCGTCCTTGGAATCATCGGCCAGACGGATGCCCGGAGTGACCGTCAAAAAGTCATTTCCGCAGGCTTCGTGGATCGCACGTGCTTCATGTACCGAGCAAACCACGCCATCCAGACCGGCTGCCTTTGCATTCTTGGCATATTTGATCACACAGTCGATGACCTCGCCCGGAATGCCCAGCTCTTCGTTCATCGCTTCTTTTGACGTCGATGTCAGCTGCGTCACGCCGATGCACAGCGGACGCTTGCCATCCACTGCACCTTCTTCCAGCCCTTCGATGGCCGCCTTCATCATGGCGATCCCGCCGGCACAGTGCAGATTGACGATATCCACGTCCAGACGGGCCAGATTCTTCATCGCCTGCTTGACGGTATTGGGAATGTCATGCAGCTTAAGATCCAGGAAGATGTGATGGCCCAGCTGACGGATCTCGGAGATGATATCCAGACCGAACGCATAGGTCAGCTCCATCCCGATCTTCACATAGATCGGCTCTTCAAATTTGGATAAAAAGGCAAAGAGATCTTCCCGTGTGGAAAAATCCAATGCGACGATCGTTTTCTCATTCATCATTTCAAACTCCTTCCGATGGCTTCTTCGACCGAATGAATGCCGTACTTGCGCAGAACGTCCGGCAGTTCATCGATGATCTTGACACAACAATACGGATCGACGAAATTCTGGGCACCGACCTCGACCGCACTGGCACCCGCATACAAGAATTCCAGCACGTCTTCCGCACAGGTGATGCCGCCGACGCCGATGATCGGGATATGGACCGCCTGGGCGACCTGATATACCATCCGGATCGCGACCGGCTTGATGGCCGGACCGCTCAGACCGCCGGTCACATTGGCCAGGATCGGTTTCGCACTGCGCAGATCCAGACGCATGCCCATCAGCGTGTTGATGAGCACGAGACCGTCTGCCCCGGCTTCCTCCACCGCCTTCGCAATCGCGACGATATCCGTCACATTCGGGCTCAGTTTGACATAGACCGGTTTCCGGGCTGCTTCTTTCACCATTCTGGTGACATGAGCGGCCAGCTCCGGTGTCGTCCCCAGACCGATACCGCCGTGTTTGACATTGGGACAGCTGATATTGAGCTCATAGGCCTTGACGACACTGGACGCATTCAGCGCACGGACGACCTCCACATATTCTTCTTCGCTGGCACCAGCCACATTTGCGATGATCTCCGTATCGAACTGCGCCAGCCACGGCAGCTCCTTTTCCATGATGACTTTCACACCTGGATTCTGTAAGCCGATCGCATTCAGCATGCCCATCGGTGTCTCAGCGACCCGCGGCGTCGGATTGCCCAGACGCGGATGCAGGGTCGCGCTCTTGATGGCGATGCCGCCCAGACGGCTCAGATCATAGAGCTGGGCGAACTCCCGGCCGAAGCCAAAGCAGCCGCTGGCCGGAATGATCGGGTTCTTCAGCTGAAGACCCGGCAGTTTTACACTTACATCCATGTAAACGCCACCTTTCCGATCGGGAACACCGGTCCCTCCTTGCAGATGCGATGATACAGGTCTGCCTCCTGTTTGTCCTTGGCGATGCAGGCCATGCAGGCGCCGATGCCGCAGGCCATGCGGCTCTCAAAGCTGAGATAACCGCGCTGATAACGGGCGTCCACCGCCTTCAGCATCGGCAGCGGACCGCAGCTGCAGACAAAGTCGGTCGTGATGTGCGCAGCGTCGATCGCATCGATCACCGTGCCCTTCACACCGCAACTGCCATCCATCGTCGCAACATGTACGTCACATCCCAGCCGGCGAAACGCATCTTCATAGAAGACGCTGTCCGCATCGTTGAAGCCCAGCACGACGATGACACGGGCATCGATCGCACGGTAGCGCTTGGCTAATTCATACAGCGGCGGTACGCCGACACCACCACCGATGAGCAGCACTTCCTTTTCCTTTTCTTCGATCGGATAGCCATGCCCCAATGGGCCAAAGACATCCAGCGTCTGTGATGCACACAGCTCGCTGAGCTTTTTCGTACCGTCACCGACGACCTTATAGATGAGGATGAAATGATCGTCATCGATCACTTCACAGATGGAGATCGGGCGGCGCAGAAAGAAACCGTCGATCGCCAGATTGACGAACTGACCGGCCTCCATCTTCGCTGCCATCGCTCCCTGCAATACCATTCGCCAGGTATCTCTGGCGATCTCTTTATTTTCTAATATGCGTGCACGTTCCTGTTCCATATCCTAATGCTCCAGTTCATTCATGCTGATGGTCGTATAGCTCATGGACTCCACGACGCGCAGGATCGCATAGGCCGTATCCAGCGAGGTAAAGCAACTGATGCTGTTTTCTGCGGATACACGGCGGATCAGGAAACCGTCGTTGGAGGTCGTCTTGTGCGTGCCCTCCATCGTATTGATAACGTAGTTGATGCGTCCCATGCGGATGAGGTTGAGGATGTTCTTATCCGGATTCTCGCTGATCTTGATCGCATCATGGACATAGATGCCATGCGCACGGAGGTATTTGGCCGTACCGTTGGTCGCATAGATGCCATAACCGCAGTCGAAGAAGCGCTTGGCGATGTTGAGCGCCTCCTGCTTGTCGCGGTCTGCGACCGTGATCAGCACATTGCCCTGCATCGGCACCTTGACGCCGCTGGCGATGAGCGCCTTGTGCAGCGCCTTCTCCAGCGTCACGTCACCGCCCAGCGCTTCACCGGTACTCTTCATCTCCGGCCCCAACGTCGTATCGACGCTGCGCAGTTTGGCAAAGGAGAACACCGGTGCCTTGACGAAGACGCGATCCTCTTCTTCCTTGACGCGATCCAGCGGGTATCCCTGCTCTTTCAAGGAGTGACCCAGTACGCACATCGTGGCGATGTGGGACATCGGCACGCTGGTGATCTTGCTTAAGAACGGAACGGTACGGGAACTGCGCGGGTTGACCTCCAGCACGTAGACATTTTCATCCTTGTCGACGATGAACTGGATGTTGTACAGACCGATGAAATGGAATCCCTTGCCGATGCGGATCGCGTAGTCCGCAATCGTTTCCTTTACCTTTTCGGACAGGGTCGGTGCCGGGTAGACCGAGAAAGAGTCACCGGAGTGCACACCGGCACGTTCGATGTGCTCCATGATGCCCGGAATGAAAACGTGTTCGCCATCGGCGATCGCATCGATCTCACACTCTTTGCCCACGATATACTTGTCGACCAAGATCGGCGCATCGTGTGAAATTTCCTTTACCGCGGTCGCCATATAGACGCGCAGGTCATCATCGTTGTGCACGATCTCCATCGCACGGCCGCCCAGCACATAAGAGGGACGGACGAGCACCGGATAACCGATGCGGTTGGCAATCTTGACCGCTTCCTCGACTTCTACGGCCGTCTCGCCCTTTGGCTGCGGGATCTCCAGTTTGTGCAGCATGCGCTCAAACTCGTGACGGTCCTCCGCACGGTCGATGTCTTCCAGGCTCGTACCCAGGATCTTCACCCCGCGCTCGACCAGTTTGTCTGCCAGATTGATGGCCGTCTGACCGCCAAACTGCACGATGACGCCCATCGGCTGTTCCAGATCGACGATGTGCATGACATCTTCGATCGTCAGCGGTTCAAAATACAGCTTGTCCGAGATGGAGAAATCGGTGGAGACCGTCTCCGGGTTGTTGTTGATGACGATGGCCTCGTAACCGGCCTCGCGCAGCGTCATGACGCAGTGAACGGTCGCATAGTCAAACTCGACGCCCTGACCGATGCGGATCGGACCGCTTCCCAGGACGATGACCTTGCGGCGGTCGCTGCGGACGGATTCATTTTCCTGTTCATAAGTAGAGTAGTAATACGGCGTGGCGCTCTCAAACTCAGCGGCACATGTATCGACCATCTTGTAGACCGGCACGATGCCGTTTTCTTTGCGCAGCTCATAGACCGCACGCTCGCTCATGTTCCACTGACGGGCGATGTAGGAGTCGGCAAAGCCGTACTGCTTGATCTTTCTGAGGACCTGCAGATCCTGCGGATGCGCCTTCATCTCCTCTTCCAGCGCCAGGATGTGACGGAATTTCTCCAGGAAGAAATCATCGATCATCGTGATGGCATGGATGCGTGCGGGATCCCCGCCGCGGCGCAGCAGTTCGGCAACCGTGAACATGCGCAGGTCGTCCTTGACGGCAACGCGCTCCCACAGCTCTTCCTCGCTCAGTGCGGCGATCTCACTGTTTTCGATGTGGTCACACTTCATCTCCAGTGAACGTACCGCCTTCAGAAAGCTCTCCTCAAAGCAGCGTCCGATCGACATGACCTCACCGGTCGCCTTCATCTGCGTTCCCAGACGACGGTCCGCGTTCGGGAACTTGTCAAACGGGAAACGGGCCAGCTTGGTGACGATGTAATCGATGGCCGGCTCAAAGCAGGCATAGCTCGTCTTTGTGATCGGGTTGATGATCTCATCCAGCGTCATGCCCACGGCGATCTTCGCAGCGAGCTTCGCGATCGGATAACCGGTCGCCTTGCTGGCGAGGGCGGAAGAACGCGATACACGCGGGTTGACCTCGATGACATAGTAGTTGAACGAATTCGGATCCAGGGCCAGCTGTACGTTGCAGCCGCCGCAGATCTTCAGTGCGCGGATGATCTTGAGGCTGGCATTGCGCAGCATCTGATGTTCCCGGTCGCTCAGCGTCTGAACCGGCGCTACGACCATGGAATCACCGGTGTGGATGCCGACCGGATCGATGTTCTCCATGTTGCAGACGACGATCGCATTGTCGTTGGCATCGCGCATGACCTCATACTCGATCTCCTTGTAGCCGGCGATGCTGCGTTCGATCAGACACTGATGGACCGGAGAGATCTTCAGACCGTTGGCCGCGATGGAGCGCAGTTCTTCCTCATTGTCCGCAAAGCCGCCGCCGGTACCGCCCAGCGTATAAGCCGGACGCACGACCAGCGGATAACCGATGGTATTCGCAAAGGCCACCGCTTCTTCCACCGTGTGCACGATATCACTTTCCGGCACCGGCTCCTTGATCTCCTTCATCAGGTCACGGAAGAGCTCACGGTCTTCGGCCTTGTTGATGGCTTCCAGGTCGGTTCCCAGGATCTCGACGCCGTATTCCTCCAGGATGCCGGAATTGGCCAGTTCGACGACAAGATTGAGTCCGGTCTGTCCGCCCAGGGAACCGAGCACGGCATCCGGGCGTTCTTTGTAGATGATGCGGCTGGCAAAGTCCAGCGTCAGCGGCTCGATATAGACCCGGTCCGCGATCGCGGTATCGGTCATGATCGTCGCCGGGTTGGAGTTGATCAGGACGACCTCATAGCCCTCCTCGCGCAGCGCCTGGCAGGCCTGGCTGCCCGCATAGTCGAACTCGGCCGCCTGACCGATGACGATCGGTCCGGATCCGATCACCAAAATCTTATGTATATCTGTACGCTTTGTCATCTCTTCACTGCCTCCTTCTCCATCAGCTCCATAAACTGATCAAACAGGTAATTGCTGTCTTCCGGTCCCGGTGAAGCTTCCGGGTGGTACTGTACGCTGAAGATCGGATATTTGCTGTGACGGACGCCCTCTACGCTCTTGTCGTTGAGCGCCTGGTGCGTCATCACCAGATCGGTATCTTTCAAAGATGCCTCTTCGACGGCATAACCGTGGTTCTGTGAGGTCATCTCCACCTTGCCGTTTGCCAGGTTCATGACCGGATGGTTGCAGCCGCGGTGTCCAAACTTCAGCTTGACCGTGTTCGCCCCGCTGGCTAACGAGATCAGCTGATGGCCCAGACAGATGCCGAAGATGACCACCTGTCCCATCAGCTCACGGATGGTCTCGATCGCGACCGGCACATCCTTTGGATCGCCCGGCCCGTTGCTGAGCATGACGCCATCCGGCTTCATGGCCAGGATCTCCTTTGCGCTGGTGTCATAAGGAACGACCGTCAGATCGCAGTTGCGGCGAGAAAGCTCACGGATGATGCCGTTCTTCGCACCAAAGTCGATCAGCACGACGCGCTTGCCGCGATTGGGGATCGGGAAGGCATTCTTCGTAGAGACCCTGGCGACCTGATCGTGCATCAGTTCACTGCTGCGCAGCATGGCGACGATCGCTTCCACATCCGCACCTTCGTCCGCCATGATCGCACGCATCGTACCGCTGTTGCGCAGCTTGCGGGTGATCGCACGTGTATCCACGCCGCTGATGCCCGGAATGTCTTTCTGCTTCAGAAATTCATCCAAAGTGTAATCGCTGCGGAAATTGCTCGGCGCCTCACAGCACTCCCGTACGACAAAACCGAAGACCGCCGGATCCAGACTTTCAAAGTCATCGCAGTTGATTCCGTAGTTACCGATCATCGGGTAGGTCATCATGACGATCTGTCCGCAGTAAGACAGGTCGCTGAGCACCTCCTGATAGCCGCTCATACCGGTGTTGAACACCAGCTCTCCCATCTGATAACGGCTGGAGCCAAAGCCCTCGCCCTCATAGACGCTTCCATCTTCCAGTATCAGCAAACGCTTCATTCTTTTCCCTCCTTGTATACGATCGTTCCATCCACGATCGTCATCTTGATCCGTCCCTGGGCCCGCCAGCCATGGAACGGTGTATTCTTTCCTTTTGATCGAAACCGGTGACGGTTGATGATGTACTCTTCCTCCAGGTCGACCAGGACCATATCACTGGCATACCCTTCCTGCAGTGCGCCTCTGCGCGTCAGGCCAAAGCGTTTGGCCGGCGCTGTGCTCATCCAGTTGACCAGCTGGGAAAGCGTGCATACGCCATCCTTGACCAGCCAGGTATACAGCAGCGGGAATGCCGTCTCCAGAGAGACGATGCCAAACGGCGCCTTTTCGATCGGCCGCTGCTTTTCCTCTTCGCCATGCGGCGCATGGTCGTTGGCGATCAGGGTGAGCGCACCGCTCTTGAGGCCCTCGATCAGTGCCTGACGGTCACTTTCCTCCCGCAGCGGCGGATTCATCTTCCAGTTGGGACCGACGACATCCCGGTCGTTGAGCAGCAGGTGATGTGCCGTCACCTCCCCGCTGACATCGCAGCCCTTCTGGCGGTATCGTGCCAGCAGTTCCACGCTCTCCTTGGCGGAAACATGGCAGCAGTGATAATGGGCGCCGGTCTCTTCCACCAGATGCAGATCGCGCTCCAGCTGCTTCCACTCACATTCGCTGGGGATGCCGACCCAGTGACGGTCGTGGGCCTCATCGCCCGCATGCACGCAGGCATCCGGTTTGCGATAGCGCATGTCCTCGGTGTGAGCGACGATCATCGTTCCCAGCTCATGGCTCTTGCGCATCGCCTGCCGCATGACGTCCTCCTGCTGCACGCCGACCCCGTCATCGCTGAACGCATGGATGCCCATGGCAGCGAGCGCCGCCATGTCGACGACTTCCTTTCCCTCTTCGCGCACGGTGATCGTCGCATATGGGATCACATGCACATGCGCATCGGCTTCGATCTTCTCCAGATACGCCTTCATCGTCTCGACATTGTCCGGATAAGGGATGACATTGGGCATCGCCATGATCGTCGTAAAGCCGCCGGCAGCCGCCGCCATCGTTCCGGTATCGATCGTCTCTTTGTATTCATTGCCCGGCTCGCGCAGATGCACGTGCACATCGATGAGCCCCGGCAACAGCGTATGCCCCTTGCCGTCGATCACTTCCGCGTGCGGTTCATCGATCACATCCGCAATGCGCAGGATCTGCTGCTCATCAAACAGAATTTCCTTTTCCACCAGCTGCTCGTTTTCCAGCAGGCGGATGTTCTTCAGAAGTTTCATCACTGTCCTCCTTCAAATTCAGCACCAAAGGCACGCTTGATCACCGCTTTGCGCACCAGTACGCCGTTGCTCATCTGTTTGAAGATGCGGCTGTTCGGCGCTTCGACCAGATCGCTGTCGATCTCCACGTTGCGGTTGACCGGTGCCGGATGCAAAATGATCGCATGCGATTTCATCCGTGCGGCACGCTCTTTGGTCAGTCCATACTGCTGCAGATAGTCTGCCTTGCTCATCTGCATGGACGTCGCATGACGCTCATGCTGGATCCGCAGCATCATCACCACGTCCGCCCATTCGATGGCCGCATCGACATCCATGTGCGGGTATCCTTCGCGCTGCCACTGCGCCGGACCGCTGAATACACACTCTCCGCCCAGCAGTTCCATCGCTTCCTTGTTGCTGGCAGCGACGCGTGAATGCGAGATATCGCCGATGATCGCCATGCGGATATGTTCAAATGTGCCAAACTCCTGGTAGATCGTCAGCAGATCCAACAGACACTGGGTCGGATGATTTCCGGCTCCGTCCCCTGCATTGATGATCGGGATCCGGATGTTTTCCAGCTCTCGGAAATACTCATCCTTAGGATGGCGGATCACGAGTGCTTCATAACCGATACTTTCAAATGTTCGAACCGTATCATAGAGACTTTCCCCTTTCTCCACACTGCTTCCCTGTGCGCTGAAATTCTCGACCATGCAGCCCAGCTGATGTTCAGCTGAGGCAAAGGAATAATGAGTACGGGTGCTCGGCTCAAAAAAAAGATTAGCAACCAGTTTCCTTTGCGGTAATTGCCAATCTTTGTGAGAAACGCCAAAAAGCTGTGCATCCTTCAAAATGCCCATGATCTCATCCTTCGTCAGGTCGCGGATCCGTAACAAACTGTCTTGGTTCATAGTGATTCCTCCTGTCAGTATGTTTAAGAAAAAAGGTCACTTTTTCTGCACAAAAAAGGACCTTGCTTGATAAGGAGATCAGATTTCGCCTTCATAACCTCTCTGGATTATGTTAAAGGACCTTTTTTCTACTCCTATTTTAACATAACGATGAAATATTACAAGACGTAATTAAAGAATACAGCAAAGTACTTCAGCGATGCCTTTCTTCCATGGACCGATAGCCGCTT
>JABLTR010007980.1_pt1 | contig 13582 bp, 3 predicted proteins | sample 7160071 | NCBI WGS metagenome assembly JABLTR01 (sample SAMN14651230, study PRJNA627086) | human gut metagenome | isolation source: feces | host: Homo sapiens
TACACTGCAAATAATATTATTACATACAATTGTCAAGATTTCAGTGTTGCTGGCAAACAGAAAGGATCTATATGGACTTGTAAGGATTGTAGTCATGAATATAATCCACTAACTGTCCATTGGTCCGAGCGTGATAAATGTCCTCATTGTGGAAGTACAAATCTTGAAAAAACTCGATCATCACTTCTTGTGGAATATCTAAGAGTTATTCGAGCAAATAAACCCAATTTTGGTATTTATGAAAATGTAAAAAACATTGTTGGTAAACAATTTAAAGAAACAACATTTAAGTTATTTACTGATGAATTAGAAGAATATGGTTATAACGTATATTGGAAAGTGCTCAATGCAAAGCACTATGGAATTCCTCAGAATAGAGAAAGAGTATATCTTATTTTTATTAAGAAAGAACTGGATAATGGAAAGTTTAAATGCCCAGAACCATTTGACAATGGCACACGTCTAAAAGATATTCTCGAAAATAAAGTAGATGAAAAGTATTATATTTCAGAGGAAAAGGTTAAGAAATTTATAAAGAATATTCATACATACGAATCTAATACTTCTAATGAGCAGCATTTTATTGGAAATATAAATCGTCCAGATTTCGGAACAGGATATGCTGGTGGTGTATTGGACAAAAATAATATAAGTCCTACATTAACAACAATGCAGGGCGGAGGCAGACAACCGCATATAATGACAGGAATTGTATCTAACTGTGGTGAAAAATTTGAAAAAGAGATTGATGCTGCAAACACATTACTTGCAAGAGATTATAAAGGTGTTGGAAACCAGGGAATGAATGCAGTTATTGAAATTCCACAAGCAACTAAAAAAGGATATATAGAATGCGAAGTGGGAGGTGTTGCAGATTTATCTTATCCGGATTCGAAGACAAGAAGAGGTAGAGTACAAGACCGTAGAAATATATCACCTACAATTACTGCGACAGAAACTGGCGTATGTAAGATTGAATACGATGACAAAGTTATTTGTTCAAGTCGAGGAAGAAATCCAGAAAATCCGTCAGATTGTACTCCTGGAGCACCAACTGAGCAGAGATTAGAATTTAATCGTAATGGTTGTACAAATACATTGACTTCTGTACAAAAAGACAATTATGTTTTTGAAATTAATAATATTAGAATTAGAAAATTAACACCAAGAGAATGTTTTAGGCTTATGGGATTTTCTGATAATGCGTTTAATGCAGCAGAAGCGGTGGTTAGTAACACTCAGTTATATAAACAGGCAGGAAACTCTATTGTGGTAGATGTTTTATATTATATTTTTATTGAATTATATAAAGTTATGCCATATTTGTTTGATGATTTGAGATTAAGCAGTTTCTTTTCCGGCATTGGAGCTTTTGAATGTGCGTTAGATAGATTGTATGAAAGTATTAATAAAATCGAGAAGAGGCTGGGCTAAGATGAAAATTGCAATTATTGACGATGATCTGATTGGAAGATCAAAGCATAGATTTCCGAACCTGACATGTGAAAAAATATCTAGTTATTATAAAGAGCTTGGAAATGAAGTGGTATTGAAGTTGGATTATGAGAATTTGGAAGAATATGACCGTGTATACATATCAAAGGTGTTTACAGATACAATAGTCCCTGATTGGATTAGTGAAAATGTAAATACGGAAACTGGTGTGGTAAATCTTCCAGAATATTATTATATTGGTGGAACTGGATTTTTCTTCGATAAAGCTCCGGGACTTCCTGAAGAAATAGAACACCATATGCCAGACTACCATTTATATGACGAATGGATAGAGAGCAAATGTGTTGATGCAGAAGAGGACACTGTGAAGCAAGGCAAGGTGTTTGATCGGAAAGCATATTTAAGAAAATTTAAAGAGTATACGGATTACAGCATAGGATTTATGACACGAGGCTGTTTTCGTAAATGTCCATTCTGTGTCAATCAGAAGTATGATAGAGTATTTTTACATAGCCCCTTAGAAGAGTTTTATGATCCTGAGAGAAAGAAGATATGTCTATTGGATGATAACATATTGGGCTGTCCCGAATGGAAATCTATACTTAATACATTGATTGGGACAGGAAAGCCGTTCAAATTCAAACAGGGGCTTGATGAACGAATTCTAACAGATGAAAAATGTGAAATGCTTTTCAATGCTAATTATGATGGAGAATATATATTTGCATTTGACAATATTGCAGATTATGAGCTGATCCAGAGAAAACTTGAAATGATTCGCCGTCATACAGATAAACGAATAATGTTCTATGTATTATCTGGCTTTGAAAGCACAGATGTTGTGGATATTGAAAGTATCTTTAAACGGATTGATCTATTGATGAAATATAAATGTCTTCCATATATTATGCGCTACCAAAATAAGAACGAAACACTATGGAAGCTATCTGAAATGAGGGGAATGTATATTTCGTTGGCGCGTTGGTGCAATCAACCAAGCTTATTTAAGAGAAAGTCATTTCGAGAATATTCACAGATGAATGGCAATGAAGCTACTGCAAGGTATCTGGCTGAGTTTGAAAAGAGATATCCGCAGATAGCAGAAAAATATTTCGATATAAAATGGAATAAATAAAAAATATAAAAAATACTCATATAAATATATCTATAAACACATCAAAAAGCCATATATTATCAGCAAAATTCACACATTTATTTAAAGAATAAATATATATAAAAAATATAAAATATTCATTTATTTATATTTATTATCTTATGAAAACTCAATGATTTTATAACAAAATAGCATAAATATATATTTATATATCTTTTGCTTTTATGAAAAATATAAATATATTTACAAAAAAACAGAATAAAGGAGGATGCAAAAGATGAGTGATTTTGTAATGCAAATCGGAGCTGACCTGGATTTATCGAAAGTCCAGGAGCAGCTTAATTCGATAAAAAATCAAAAAGTAACACTTGACGTTGAAATCAAGGGGAATGACGATGCACACAATCTTGCAAAGAGCATTGAAAAAGGACTGAAATCCACAAAAATTGATACGTCCGGACTGAGTAAGCAGTTAGCGGACGCTTTTAATATTACGGACAAGTCTGCAATTGGCAAGATTAAGAGCCAGATCAACAGTGTAATGTCAGAGCTTGGAAAGACTTGGAATGGCAAAGAGTTCAATCTACAGGGTGGCAAGGGTAACGCTTTTATATCTGGGCTGAGTGACTTAGCAAACAGTGTTTCTCAGAATGCCAATATCATTCAGGGAAAGATGGGTATATACGACCAGTTCTACAGCTATTTCAAAGACAAGAAGATATATGTATCAGATGATCTGAAGAAAGCATTGAGCGGTGATGATTATAAAGAACTTCTGAACAATAATATAGGTCACATTGTTAAAGATGCAAGCAAAGGTGTGTCTATTGACTCCATTTGGGGAGAAATGACAAGCATGTTTCCTGAGCATTTTGCTGATAACATTGTTACACAAGCAGACCAGATAAAAAGAGCTTTTGAAGTGTTGGCTCAGGCACGACAAGACATGACTCAGGTAATATCTGCACAAGATATGTCACCGGAACAGGCAGCTGGGATAAAAGCTGATGCATTTGATGAAGTTATATCTATGGCTAATCAAATGAGGGAAAGACTTCAGCAGAATATCGAGACTGCTTCCGAAAGTGTGAAGAATACATACGATCTTGATGTGGATATTAATACAGAGAAAATTGTATCTGATATCAGGAATGCTATTCAGTCTGCTACCTCTGGTGCTGAAGATGCGGTTCAGATTAATGTGAAGATCAATGATGAAGAGTTGCTATCACAAATGAGGTCTGCAATTAGTCAGTTGGTCACTGGGGACGAGCCAGTACAGGTTGATATTCAAGTAAATAAGCAGAGTTTGGAAGGTGATCTGGAAGTTGCGCTGAAAGACGTAGAATTACCTATTAAATTCAAGATTGATTCTGAACAGATGGCAGCTGATATTCAGGCGGCTGTAGATAGGATTACGGATGTTGAAATTAATCTAAAGGTTAATACGGATGATGTGAAAAGTACAATCCAAGATTCTGTAAAAGTCGGAGCAACACAGACTGTTGATACATCTGGAATGAGTGAATTACAGAATATTCTTAATGGTCTTAATAACGCAGGTGTTCAGGGACAGAGTGTGTTCCAGAGTTTTGGCAATACATTGAAAGAGGTATGCGCTACATTTACTGTATTTAATTTTCTTACAGATGCCATATATAAAGTTGGTGACGCAGCGAGAGATGCAGTGAGTACGGTTAAGTCATTAGACGATCAGATTGTTTCACTCCAATTAGCAACAGGAAAATCTTACAATGTTGTAAGCGGTATGATGAAAGATTATGTATCGCTCGGAGCGGATCTTGGCGCTATAGGCGAAACGGTCTCAGAGGGTGCCACGGCATGGCTTCGTCAGGGAAAGAGCATACAAGAAGTTAATGATTTGGTAAAGTCTTCTGTAATCTTTTCAAAAGTTGGTGACATGTCAGCGGAGGATGCAACAAAATATTTAACTGCAAGTTTAAATGGATATAAATTGCAGACGGATGCTGCTCAGTCGATTATTGACGCCATAAGTGCGATTGATTTGTCAGCTGCGGTAAGTTCTTCTGATTTGGCTGAAGGTATGTCAAGGGTTGCAGTTCTGGCGGATCAATCAGAAGTTTCCATGAATAAACTGCTGGGCTATTTAGCTACTATGTCTGAGGTACAGCAAGCAGGTGGTGCAAAAACTGGTAGTGCAATGAAAAGTATTCTAAGTAGGATGTATAACATCAAAACAGGTAAGTTGGAATTGGTTGATGAGGATGGAACTACTGAGAAATTATCTGATGTTGAGACCACACTTGCAAATGTAGGAATTAATCTTAGAAAAACTATGACGGAATACAACAGTGCTTCAGATGTATTAGATGCTCTTGCTGCAAAATGGGACACTCTGAACCAGGCACAGCAGAAAGCCATAAGTGTCAGTCTAGCCGGAAAAAATTATAACAACTTTTTCAATTCGCTCATGGAGAATTATGACAGAGTGAAAAAGTATACAGACGTAGCGGCTAACTCAAAGGGTTATGGTGAGCAAAAGTTTGACTTGTATTTACAGGGACTTGAGGCAAAGACTAATTCCCTAAAAGCTTCCTTAGAATCATTATCATCAAGTGTGATTTCTCGTGATCTATATGCAGGATTTCTTGATGGTTCTAAAGCAGTAGTTGACTTCACCGAAAAGACAGGACTTCTAAAAGGTGCTCTCGCAGGACTTGGAAGTGCTGGGGCGGTATATGGTATTCAACAATTAGTCTCATTTGCTACCAGTGCAACAAAGGAGTTTTCTAATTTATCCAATGCGCTGAAAATGGTAAAAGCTGCGGAATCATTAGGAACTTTTGACACATCTAATATGACAAGTCTATTGAATCTTACGAAAGGTCTTTCAGAATCCCAGACAAAACTTGTATTATCTACTACAGTTCTGAATGACGCTCAAAAAGTAGCTGTGTTGATGAATCAGGGTATGTCTGAAGCACAGGCACAAGCGGCTATTGCATCTATGGGACTTGCAACAGCTGAAGGAACAGCAACTACAGCTACAGTGTCACTAAGTTCTGCGCTATCAGGGTTAATGTCAACTTTACTCGAAAATCCTCTTGTATTGATTGCAGCTGGTGTTACGGCGGCGGTTACTGCCTTTAATGCGTATAAGAATAGTATTGCAGAAGCGGTAGACAAAGCACAAGAAGCAGGAAATACATGGAATGACAATAATACATCTTTGCAAGATAATATAGATAAGATTACAGAGCTTCGTACTGCACTTGACAATGGAACCTTATCCGAAGAGGATGCTTACCAGGCAAAATCTGACTTATTGGAAATTCAACAATCGCTGGTGGATAGTTATGGAGATCAGGTCAAGGGCATTGACCTTGTAACTGGTTCATTGGATCAGCAGATAAGTAAATTGAAGGAATTATCTACAGAAGAATCCAAACGATTCCTTAATGAAAATAAAAAAGGTGTCGAAGAAGCAGAAAAACAGATGGAGAAGAATCGGCACACATACTTGGGGCAATTCTATGATGATGGATTAGAAGAATCTAATGATATAAAAGCTTCATTACAGAAATTGCAGAAAAAGTATGGGGAGGGTGTATTTGATTTACAGGATTCCGCAGATGGTATGGGAACTGTGCAGATTCAATTTAATGCAGACGCAAGTACCGCAAAAGAAGCATTGAATGATTTTATGAATGAAATGGAAGCGATTCAGAATAAGTATGGTGATACAGATATTGTGAATACTATGCTGTCCAATGCATCTGTAGGATTGGATTCTGCTAATGATGTTCTGTCCGAATATCAAGATCTTTACAACCAGGCTCAACAGGCACAATTATTTTCGGATCAGAAAAGCTATTCTGGAAAGACTGCCTTGGAATGGCTGAATAATTATGAGAAAGCTGTGAAGCAATATAATGAAGCTCTATCTGGTGGGAATACGGATGAAATTGCAAGTGCGAAAGCTTATTATGATGATATAAATAAAAGCGTTCAGGTGTTAATGAACACAGACGCTTCTAAGTATTCCTCACAGTTTAAGGAGATCGGAGATCAGCTAAACACGGCTGCTATTAAAGCGAATGAGTTCAACCAAGCTTTATCCGGTGAAGGGGAGAATGGATTCCAGAAACATTTACAGAGTGTGGCTGAAGAAATCAAGAAGTTAAATATGGATGATGCGGATTTTAAGGCAGCTGTGTCTAAGGGTGATGTAGATTCCATTAATTACCTTGTAGACGCTGCTAAAAATGCAGGAATCATTACTGGAAGATCTGCTAGTGAGATTCAACCTTTGATTACTGCGCTGGGAAATTTAGGCTACATTAGTAACATGTCTGCTGATGGATTGAATAATGTAGCTGATAGTGCAAACAATGTGGATATGTCTTTCTCTGATCTTGCAAAAGAGGACAGTTCGAGTCTGTTACAGGAAATCAGTGCTGTACAGGGAGCATTAGATTCTCAGGCTATTGGCGTATCAGTCAGCTATGATGATTTTAATTCTGATGCATTGGCTGATTATAGGGATTGCCTTGAATATGTGAATGGAAGTTTAGTTCTAAATGAAGAGAATGTTAAAAAAATAACAAAAGCAAAAGTAGAGGAACAAGTTGCCACAAATAACACAGCAAAAGCACAGAAACAGCAAGAATACTTAGAAAATGCGAAACAGATTGAGGAATTACGTCAGAAACTCATTGACAATACGGACGCAACAGGTAAGAGCGCAGAGAGTATTCAGGAACAGCTTGATGGGCTATTGGCAAGTAATGATGCAATTGTGGAGCAGTGTAGTCAGCTTGATTTGTTAAATTCTTCATTGATGGAGTCCATAGGAATTTATCAGCAGTGGAAAGATGCTCAGAATTCTTCTGAGAGCGGAGATATGTTTGATGACTCTATCAAGGCCCTTGCTTTAGTCAACAACACGCTAAATAATACAGAGTCAGATTCTTATGGAAGGATTGGAAGACAAGATTATAAAACATCTCTTGACTTGGTTATTCCAGATACGGTTGATAAATCAGATGAAGATGCAATTAATTCTTATTTGAATAGTATAGATAATCTTTTTACCCATAACGATAAAGGTGAGAAAGCTGGTCTTAATATAGAAGAATTTTGCAAACAAGCCATGGACAAGGGACTAATGGTACTTGATGAATCAGGAGAAAACTATCAAGTTGCTGGTGGGAAAACCATGGAAGATTTTGCCGAAGGTATGAATCTCGCAATGCCTATGGTACAGTCAGCCTTTGGAGAAATGTCTGAACTAGGCGCCACGTGGGATTTTTCAGATGAAGGTATTCAGACTATGGGTGATATTGCCGTTGCTGCCACTGAAGCCTCAGAAGCATTGCGTAATGTATCTGTAAATGAAGACCTGAAGATTAATCTTGATGTGTCTGATTTACAGACCACAGAGGAAAAATGCTCTGCATTGGATGATACCATATCAGAGATGAACAGTGTTAAAGCAAAGGTGGGTGTGGATTCATCTGAAGTTGACCAGGCAAATACCATAATTCAGTATTGTGTAGCTCAGAAACAAGAGTTGGAAGCACCAGCTGTAATGAATGTTGATGTAAGCCAGGTTTCCGGTAAGATTGGAGAGGCTATTGGATTGTTGCAAGAATTCCAAACTGCTCAGAACACATTGCAGATGCAAGAAACACTTGGAATGGACACGTCAGAAGCCCAGGCAAATGTGGAAGCTGTAGCAGATAAGATTAAAGGACTTGATACAAATGTAAAAGCTACATTATCTATAGATGATTCCTCTATTGATACGATCCAGGACAGCATTAGTAATAAGCTTACAAACGAAGTCATGGTGAAAGCTGGGATTGATGATTCTGCTATTATTGGATTCCAAGAAACCAAACATGATGCAAAAGGTGAAGTTGATTGGGACAACGATACGACAAAAGTTGATGCTTACGCCGCTGCTCAAAAGAAAAGTGACGGCACAGTGTTGTGGAGTAATGATATTTCACAGGTAAAAACTCAATTTCAGGCTGTAGGACACATTAATTGGGGAAACACTTCTGCTCCTACTAATGGAGCTAATAGCGTGAATGGAACAGCTCATGCATCTGGAACTGCTAAGGCTAATGGTGACTGGGGAAATAAGCGTCCTGGAACTACTCTTGTGGGCGAATTAGGTCGTGAAATGTGCGTAAATCCTCATACCGGAAAATGGTATACAGTTGGAGATAACGGAGCCGAATTTGTGAATATTCCACAAGGAGCAATTGTATTTAATCATGTGCAGACTGAGGAATTGTTAAGCAATGGTTTTACAGCTTCAAGAGCAGTGGCGTTAGCATCCGGTACACATCCTGATATATCCGGTAAAGCTTTTGTATCTGGAAATGCTATGGTGACAGGTGGAATCAGTGTTAAGCAAGCACAGAAATCTGTCGTATCCGGTGGTAACACTGCAAAGGCTACCAATGCAGATACCAAGGTGACCCAGAGCCATACAAAAGCTACGGAAGAATCGACAGAAGCCACAAAAAAGTCCATGAAAACATTTGACTGGGTTGCTACGAGGCTGGAAACATGGGAGAAAAAGGTCAAGAAAATATCAGATCAGATTACGGATTATATCACATCTGCATTAAAGACCTCTTTGTTGAAGAAACAGATGAAAACCATGAACTATGAGATGAAAGCTAATACCAAAGGCGAGTTGGCTTACATGAAGAAAGCCAATTCTGTTGCTGAAAAATACACTTATTACAATAGTGATGGTGGAGAAATAAATGTATCAATTCCTAAGAAATATCAAAAATTGGTACAGTCCGGTGCTTATCGTATTGAAGATATGGACACTAGCACAGATGAGGGTAAGGCTTTAGCAGAAGCCATTTCAGAATATCAGAGTTGGTATGACAAGGCACAAGATTGTAAACAGGCTGTTATTGATCTGAGAAATGAACAGCAAAAGCTTTTTGAGCAGTGGGCGAATATGCCTACCGAAGCTGCTGAGAAGAAGATTGATCGTCTGACTACCGGTTATAATGGTATTAATGCAGTTTCTTCCAGATTGACAGCTGCAACAAAAGGTGGTTCTACACAAGCGGCTCTTGCGGAGACAATGCAATCTGATCTGACAGATGCCGAGAATCAGAAGAAAGCGGATAATAAAACATTAAAGGCTGCAAAAACGGCTAATAAGAAAGCGTCTACAGCAAAGAAGAAAGCAAATAATAAAGTGAAATCCACTGCAAAATCCTTATTGAAAACAAATCTTACTGATGAACAGAAGAAACAGGTTCAAGCTGGTAAGAAAATTGATTCTACTGGTATGTCAGGTTCCCAGAAGAAAAAAGCTGACGCTTATAATAAGGCTGTGACAAACAAGACCAAAGCGAATAAGAAAGCCACATCTGCAAAATCTAAATTATCTACGGCAAAATCTAACTACAATTCATCCAATTCTACATATAAATCCATGAAGTCTAATGTGAATACAGCGCTTAATGCTTATGATTCCGGTGATTCTCTTTCTTACATGAATGGTCTGGTTGACGAACAAGTATCTGGGAAGAAGGCTGAACAAGAAGCAAGAAAAGTTGCTGTGGAACAAGCAAACGCTAATTTGACTACGACTAAGAAGCAGAAAACAACGTCTGACAAAAAGCTTGCAAAGCTTCAGAAGAAATATAAAAACAGTAAGAATCTTACAGCAGCTCAGAAAAAGAAGATTGCAGCTGGCAAAGAAATTGATACAACTGGAATCACTGATGCAAAGCAGTTGAAAATTCTGACCACCTACAATAATGCCTTAGCAGACAGTAAAAAGAAGAAAGAGAATGTAACTATTGCCACAAATGCTCTTGCAGAAGCTAATGAAAACCTTATGACTGCCGAGGTGGAATCTGCTCAGGCTACAGTGGAAGCGGTATCTACAAAATTTGATAATGCGAAGACATATTACGAAGCACTTCTAAGCTACCAAGAGCAATTGAGTAAATATCAGGAAAAGAATATAGACCTGGCAAAAGCTCACGGAGATTACGAAAAATCTTCTGACTATGATGTTAAGATAAGCAACACTCAGGCTGAAAGAGCAATTAAACAGAATGAGCTTGATGAGTTGACTAAACAGTTAAATGATGGCGTTGAAGCTGGAACAATCGTGGAAAATTCCCAGGAATGGTTGGACATGCAGACAAAAATCAAAGAAGCGCAAAATGCTGTGGCAGACTATGACACACAGATTGAGGAATTGAAGCAATCCCAGATTGGTGTTTATTACGAAGAACAGTTTGAAAGAGCTGCAGAAAAGGTTGACAGGTTCCGTGATAAGTTAGACGGTTTGAAATCACTTATTTCTGATGAAATGAAGATTGATAAGAACACAGGACTTCTTACAGAATCAGGTGCATTGTCAATTACATTGGATGTGGATGATATCAATGCTTCCACAGAAAATCTGAAAACCTATATAAAGGAAAGACAGCAGATTATCAACGATTACAACGCTGGGAAGTTCGGCGAGGATGAATATAACCAGAAGTTGAAAGATGTTGATGCAAACATCAAGACGACAACTGCAAATATATACTCTTCCAGAAATTCTATTTTGGAACTGGTGAAATCCCAATCTCAGGCTGAATTAGATGTGCTGAACAAGGTCATTGATAAGAGGAAAGAAGCTTTGTCAGCTAAGAAAAGCTACTATGACTATGACAAGACACTGAAAAACAAGACCAAGGACATTGAAGTGTTGGAACGCCAGATTGCAGCGTTGGAAGGAAGCACCAGTGCAGAAGATAAAGCAAGAAAAGCAAAATTGCAAGAACAGCTGCAATCTGCAAAAGATGATCTGAATGACACAATTGTAGATCATGCTTATTCTATGCAGACTGATTCATTGGATAAGCTGTCTACTGATATGAGTGAAGATCTGGATAAATGGATTAATACTATAAGCTCTAATATGGAAGAAATGACTACAGCTATTAATGATGCTGTGAAGAATGCAGGACTATCCACAGCCGGAACAATCAATGCTATTTCTTCAATATTAAGACATTACGGATTATCTGATAGTGAGATTTCACAGTCTGGACTTACAAATATTACCGGTTATGCTTCTGGAACAAACTATGTAAATAAATCTGGAATTTACAGAGTGAATGAGAAAGGCATGGAATCTGTCTTTTCCAAGCAGTACGGTACGCTCACATTTTTAAACCAGGGAGACAAGGTGTTTGACGCTAATTTTACGAAACAGTTGTTAGATAATTCAACTATTGCTACACAAAAAAACATGCCTGATTATGCTGGAATGGCAAAAGCTATAGAAAAGAATATCCAAAATATTCAGAATCTAAGTGGAAACACTTATGTAAATAACTTCTATATTGATGGTGCGCAAGATACAGAGTCTATTCTGAGGGAAATTGACAAACACTTGGACAAGAAAATCCAGGCACATGACAAGAAACAGGTAAGAGATTTCAAAAGTTTGAGATGAGCGAAATGCTGCATGAGTGATTTTTGAAGGATGTAATTTTTTAGAATTAAAACAAAGAGCTTTTAAGAAGAAATTACTGCAACTGGTAATGGCTTCTTGGAAGCTCTTTTTGAATATATTGAGGTAATTTTTATGGAAATAACAAATTGTGTAACACAGGAAACAACAAATGCAGCAGTAATGGGACTTGGATCAAATGAACAGGAAATGTTGAATTTTGCAATCAAAAATGGTATCATCGACTTACCACATTTGCAGGATCAAGTTGAGACGATGAAGAATGCTGAAATTTTACAAAATCATCAATATAAGATTTGGCAAGGAAATAATCAAAAGTGGTATACATATTTACCAGATGGCAAAGATGGACGTAAACAGGTGAAAAGGTCTACAAAGGCAGCCATTGAAAAAGCAGTGATTCAATATTACCGCCAAAATCCCAAAAAAGAAGAACGCAAGATAAAAACTTTTAAAGATGCCTACGATCATTGGCGTAGTGTTCAAGATTCTCTGGTTTGTCATAATACCGTATGTAAATATAATACAGATCGCAAAAGGTATTTCGATGGCACCCCATTTGTAAAAAAGAATATTCAGGACATGACGGAAGAAGATATAAAGGTTTTTATCGTCAAAACGGTTAAGGAAAAAGAACTGTGCAAAAAGGCGTGTAAAACATTATTCAGTTATATTAAGAATACAATCTACAGTGCAAGAGTGAATAAAGCCATTGTTGGTGATCCTATGGAATTCTTGCAAGCAAAACAGTTCTATCAGTATTGTGTAGAAAAAGAAAAGCCTTTAGAGCAAAAGATTTTTTCTGATTTGGACTTGAACAGTCTACATGAGAGATTTGATCTTGACCATGAGAAAAAACCAGATTATATACCGACATATGCGGTACAGTTAGCTTCTTTAACAGGGATGAGAGTAGGAGAAATTGTTGCGCTCAAATGGGAAGACATTAATGTGGATTATATTGTTATTAACAAGTCTGAAAAATACGATAGGATTACAAAAGAGTATATCATTGATAAGACTAAGAATAAGAAAGACAGAGTTTTCCCAAAGACTAAAGAGATTGAGAAGCTGTTTAATACAATAAAATACGTCGAACAGACAAATGGATTTTTGTGCGAATGGGTATTCGCGAATAAAGACGGTAGGATTCATGCGCCAATGGTATCTTCTTGTATTAAGAACAAATGCAAGCAGCAAGGTATAAGAAATAGAGGAATTCATTCTTTTAGAAAAACGGTAAACTCCAAGCTGAAATGTAATGGAGTTTCCACAACAGTCGCGGCTTCTTTGCTTGGTCATACTGAAGAAGTAAATGAAAAATATTACACTTTTGATACAACAGATTTAAAGTATAAGACAAAAATTATTGAAGAAATTGAAGTAAAATAACAAAAAGTAATCAAGGTAATCAAAATTATTTTACTATCAAACAAATAAAATGCTTGATTTTTAAGGCTTTATAGGGTATAGTAAGGAAGGTGCAAGCGCGCCGTGAGGTCGCA
>JABLTR010023662.1_pt1 | contig 13581 bp, 8 predicted proteins | sample 7160071 | NCBI WGS metagenome assembly JABLTR01 (sample SAMN14651230, study PRJNA627086) | human gut metagenome | isolation source: feces | host: Homo sapiens
AGCAGGATGACGGCGACGATATTGAACAGGTTTACGCTGTTGATGAAGGTATAGCTCAGGTTCAGGTTGTCAAGCAGATAGGTTGTGTAGTACTGGCTGGGAACATTGGCGACGAAATTCCACAGCGCGGCGATGCCAATAATCTTCATATAGGCCGGGCAGGCGGGAATGCAGCGCAGCATCTGGCGAAGGGAAGGCTTTGCGCTGGGCGGGTTGGGGTATTCATGTATTCTGGTGAGGAAAAGAATATCTAGCGCTGCCAGCATTAGAAAAACCAGCCGCAGTGTTGGGAGGGCGTAATGGTCGCCCAGCGAGCGGACGAGAATATCCGCGAAAATTCCAGCAAGAAAAAGGCTGCCGTAGGTAATGATGCAGTTGAGCACACTGAAAAGGCTGAAGTAGCCCAAGCGCTTTTCCTCTGGGATACAGCCGATGTGCCAAACCTGCAGCCCCGGAGCGATCAGCGCGTTAATAAGCTGTGCGGCGCCGAACAGCACGCCAATGACGGGCAGCAGCGTTTCAACGGCAAGCCCGCTCATCGCAATAAGCGGAATCACCAGCAGATTGATGGCGTGCGCAGCGGCGCGCAGAAGGATAATGAGCTTTTTACGCTGCTTCAAACGCTCAAAGATCAAGGGAGACACCAATTGGAACATATTGCAGATGGACATGATGACAACAATGATGTTTACATAGTTTGCATCTGCGCCCATGGCCAGGCAAAAGCCTGTCAGGTAAGTGCCGTTGATGATATTGAAAACGACGTTGTAGACCAGCGAGCTGAGCATGATGTTGCGGCGGGAGCGCGGAGCGGTTTCCTGCCCGTAAATATGGGCGCTGGCGCACATCTGTATTGCGCCGTTGTGCAGCTTTCGCGTGAGGGCCATGGAGGGTTCCCCGCTTTCTTTTTATAAATTGGTTGGGTATGATCAGCGTGTAGCGAGCCATCGCCTACTCGCTTTTCAGGATAAACAGTATCATAGCGCTTTGACATTGTCAATTGCAAAATTTTTTAAGGAGGCAAAATTAGATGCGCCAAATCGACAAAGAGTTTAAAAATCCTGGGGTAGAACACCGGGCCAAACCGTTTTGGTCTTGGAATGGTGAGCTGACGACCGAGGAATTGATGAGACAAATCGACGTATTGGAAGATATGGGCTTCGGGGGCTTCTTCATGCATTCCCGTACCGGGCTTCAGACGGAATATTTGGGGGAAGACTGGTTCCGCCTGACCAATGAGTGCGCGGATGAGGCGAAGAAACGCGGCCTGGAGGCCTGGCTCTATGATGAGGACCGCTGGCCCTCCGGCATCGCCGGCGGCCGGGTGACCAAGAACCCGGCTTACCGCATGCGCTCTTTGCGTATGCAGGTTCTGCAGGGCGGCAGTGTGCCGGCCGGTGAGGAAAACCTGGTGGCGGCCTTTGCCTGCCGGCTGGAAAACGAGGTGGACCTCTACGACTGCGAGCAGCTGAAGCCCGGCGACAAAACAGATAAGACGCTGCTTCTGATGCGTTCGGTTGAAATGGAAAAGGACCCCAACTACAACGGCTACACCTATGTGGACACCATGAATCCGGAGGCAACCCAGTATTACATTGAGCTGACGCACGAGCAGTATAAGGAGAAGTGCGGCAAACGCCTGGGCGACTCTATCCTCGGTATTTTCACGGATGAGCCGCACCGCGGTACGCTGATGGATGCGTTCGGCACCGGCGGCGATTTGGCACGCATTCCCTGGAGCGCCCGGATTCCGGAGGAGTTTAAAAAACGCTTTGGCTATGATTTAATCCCGCATTTGGCAGAGATCTACTATAAGCCGGAGGGCCGTTCCGTGGCCCAGGTTAAGCAGCACTTTGTCGAGCTCTGCGAGCAGCTGTTTCTGGAGAGCTTCATGGAACCGCTCAATAAGTGGTGCGATGAAAACAATATGATTTTTACCGGCCATGTGCTGCATGAGGACTGCCTCACCGCACAAACGGTTATGAATGGCTCGATGATGCGCAATTATGAGCACATGACCTACCCGGGCATCGACATTCTTTCCGGTTATAACAAATGCTACTGGGTGGCTAAGCAAATTGAATCTGCCGCGCGTCAAACCGGTAAAAAGGTTCTGCTGTCTGAGCTCTACGGCTGCAGCGGCTGGCAGATGCGCCTGGAGGATTATAAGTTTGCCGGCGACTGGCAGGCGCTGTTCGGCATCAACCTGCGCTGCCCGCATCTTTCCTGGTACACCATGGAGGGCGAGGCAAAGCGCGACTACCCGGCCAGCATCTTCTTCCAGTCCCCATGGTATAAAGAGTATAAATCCCTTGAGGACTACTATGCTAGAATCGGCTTGGTCATGAAGCAGGGCGACCCGGTTTGCGATTTGCTGGTGCTGAACCCCATTGAGAGCGTGTGGTGCCAGGTCCATATTGGTTGGGCGGAGAATCTGGGCCCGAAGGCGCCCGAGATTAAAAAGCTTGAGGACCAGTATACCCAGTTGTTCTACTGGCTGTGCGAGGGCCATGTGGACTTTGATTACGGCGATGAGGACTTCCTCAAACGTATGGGCGCCGTAGAAAAGGATGCAAACGGCACCCCGTTGCTGCGCGTAGGCCAGTCTGTCTATAAGACCGTGTTGGTCAGCGGTGCGGTTACCATGCGCTCCGAGACACTGAAGCTTCTAAAGGCCTTTGAAAATGCCGGCGGCCGGGTCATTTTCGCAGGGGAAAAGCCAGCTTACCTCGATGCGCTCCCGGTTGAGGCGGGGACCTACGACTTCGGCAGCTCCGTAGCCTTTGAGAGAGAGCCGTTGCTGGCAAAGCTGGATATGGCGGCGGCCCGCTGCGATTCTGATAAGATCTATCTACAGATGCGCAAAGACGGCGACGAGTACTATGCCATGTTCCTCAACATGGTGGAGGAGCCTGTCGAGACCGTCATTAACCTGCCGGAGGGCATTGTTACAGAGCTGTGCTGCCGTACCGGAAAACAGACTCCGGTCTGCCGCAATGCGGACGGAACCATGAAGGTGTTCTTCCAGCCCGGCCAGGAGCATCTGTTCCGGGTATCTGCCAAAACCTGCCCCGACTGCGGCTGTAAGTGTGGTGAAGAGAGCGTGGAGACAGAGAAACAGCAGGCTCAGGGCGTGAGCCTGGGCGATCCCATTGCATATGAGCTGGACGAGGACAACGTATGTGTGCTGGATATGGTGCAATACCGTGTGGAAAACGGCGGCTGGAGCGACGAGATGGAAATTCTCCAGGCGGACCGGCGTATCCGCGACATTCTGGGCCTGCCGTACCGCGGCGGCTCCATGCTGCAGCCCTGGTACGCCAAGCTGCTCATGAAGGAGAAGCCCAAGGAGGAGGGCACGGCCTTTGAGCTGCGCTTTGCCTTTGAGGCGGAAACAGTGCCGTCGTCGCCGCTTTGCCTGGCACTGGAGCATCCGGAGCGCTACAGCATTGCCTTTAACGGGGTTGAACTTGATATGACGCCGGACGGCTGGTGGGTGGATCCCTGCTTCCAGAAGGTACATGTTCCGAACAATGCCATTGTAACCGGTAAAAACACGGTTGTGCTGAAGGGCCGTTATTGCAGTGACTCCGGCCTGGAGGCCATGTATCTGCTGGGCCGCTTCGGCGTCCGCCTGGAAACGCGCGGCGAGAGCCTGCCGGCTGTGGAGAAGGTCTCCTATGCGCCGGGCGCACGCCATCTTTACGGCGGCGTCCACCTGCTGGGCGGCACCTCTGTTCTGACCGAGCTGCCCAAGGTGCTGAAGCTGGGGTCAATTGTCGAGCAAGGGCTCCCGTGCTATTCCGGCAAGGTCACCTATAAATTCCGTGTGCCGGAGGGCGCCGGAGAGGGTGAAATTTCTCTGGAGGGCTTTGGCGGAGCCTGTGTCAATGTCGCGGGGCAGACCATCTCCTTTATGCCCTACAAGGCCTGTGTAAAGGCTAATGAAGATGGTACGCTGGATGTCCAGGTTGTGCTGACCCGCCGCAACACCTTCGGCCCGCTGCATGAGCTGCCGATTGTCGCTTTCTCCTACGGCCCGGACAGCTTTATGTCGACCGGGGATCGTTTTACCAGGGGCTATGGATTGATCGGCAACGGCCTGCATGCCGCCCCGGTGTGGACGGCCTGCAAATAAGCCGTCCTTGGCTCTTTGCTGTGAGGCAAAGGATGGGCGGTTAAAATAAGGAGGAGTTGTATGCCTGGTTATCAACACGCAAGCTTTACAGGAGAGTCGGTTACGCTGGAAAACAGCTTTATGAAGGCGGTTGTCTACAAAAGGCTGAGCGGCTGGGGCTTTGTTGAAATTTATACGCCGGACGGTAAGCTGATGGGCGTCCTCGACCATTTCGGCGAGGTAAAGCTGAGGGACTTTGATATTCCGCTGCGCATGGAAAGCGATAGCTACAAGCAGGATGGAAACCGGCTGGTTTTTGCCGTTAAAAGCCAGAATATTCCACAGATGCTCAGGGGCTCCAGCTTTGAAAACTGGATGAGCTATCCGTTTGAAAAGTGCCTTTCCGGTGAGGTGGCGCTGGAGCTGGCGGACACGTCCCTAAAGCTGGATTACCAGTTTAAGGCCGATGAAAACCTATATGCCAGCTATATTAAGGGGCCGTGGCTCAAGGTGGGCGAAGGTTCTTTCGGCGTTGACAAGCACGATGCCATCTTCCCCGGGGTTGAATGGAATGTGGGCCGGGAGTGGTCTAGCGGACAGGATTGGTTTAAAGATCCCTGGGCCTCCAAGTCCATCCCCTACCGCAGCAAGGTGGCAATTCCGGTGATGACGGTCAGCCATGGCGGCTGGGCTATTGGTATGGCCTATGAACCCAACAAGCGTGCTGCACGGTGGTTTAACTATCGTGAAATGTACAGTCAGCCAGTCTTTGCCTCACCGAACTTCATTGAGCGGATGGATAACCACCTTATGGGCTTGAAGCTGCCGGATGTGGAGATCGAGGCCCAGGAGAACGAGTTGATTTCTTCCGTACCGCTTGAGCTGCATTTGGATGAAAAGATTCACTTTGAGGCGGAGATTTTCCTGGCGCGCGGAACGAGTATGGATGCAATTCTGGCGGACCTGAGCCGTAAGGGGCTGCCCGACCCGGGTGCGCCGCGCTGGCCGCTTGAGAAGGCGCTGGACGTCATTGCCGAGACCTATGACAAACGTCTTTTTGAGGCAGGCGAGGGCTTCGGCGTTCGCCAGGGGGAGGCCCGCCCGCAGCCCGTCTACCCTGCTTTTTTGAAGCGGTATGCTGAAGAGCACAGGGAGACGGCGCTCGGCAGGAGCTTGCTGGAGAAAATCGCTTGGTGCGACAGCCAGAAAGCAGCCGGCCCCAAAGCGGATATTGTACAGGAAGCAGAGCAATGGCTTGCCTGGCAGCGGGAAGACGGCGCCTATTATTTTGACCCGGATGGCCGCCATTACACAAAGGATGATTTTGTGGTTGCCCGTGCGTTTCATGAGCCCATGGGGCAGAACCAGGATACAGCGATCGATTTTTGCGCGCTTGCCGCACAGAATATGCTGGAGCTGGCGGAAAAGGTAGAGGATACGGGGCTACAGGAAAGGCTGCGGAAGGCTTCGGAGAAGGCGCTGGACTTCTGTGTGGATATGGAGCGCCCGGAGGCCGGCGACTTCTGGGAGACTCCTCTGCATGCGCCGAACCTGCTGGCAGCGGGCCACGCGGCGATTGCCTATTATATGGCCTACCGTGTGCTGGACCGCGCGGATTATTTGGAAAAAGCCCGTTATTGGATTCGCACGCTGCTGCCCTTTACCCATCTATGGGAGCCAAAGGGGAAGCCCATGCTCTATAATACAAAGCCCTGCCTTTGCTCCAGCGACTGGTTTTTTGCCAACTGGGTACGCGACCATGTGCAGTGGGAGGTCCTTACCGTGTTTGCCGCCTCCTATGAGCTCGGTTACGACTGGGCACAAATTGACCCGGAAGTGGATTGGCGTACCTATCAGCGCGGCATCACCCAAGCCGGTATGCGCTGGATGCTCGACCACAGGGAGGAAAAATGGCTGCCGCATAACCTGCCCGATACCTATGAACGCTATGCGCAGGGGGCCTTTGACGGCTGTTTCCCGGACACGCACAATGCGGTTACTGGAAATTACGGCGGCATGGTTATTCCGCCCAGGGATATTGCGGTTAATATTTACGCATTGCTGGATGCCGGCGAGAAATAATCACCGGCGCCTCATAATGGCTCTTATCCGTAAGGGCTATGCCTAAAAACAGCCGGCCCCTCCGTATGATTTGCTCATACGGAGGGGCCGGCTGTGTTCAGCAAAACCTTATAGAACGCTGGCTGCTTCCGCGTTCAGGTGGCTCCCCGGCGTTTTATCTGCGCGTACCGTCCAGAATATTTTACCCCATTGACATCTGCGCACAGCATGGTAAACTAACAGAAGAGAGAGGCTTCCTTACATGCATTGTGGGAAAGCTCCTGAAATAGGAGGGGTTGCGCGATGGCGGAAACAGAGAGGCAGAAGATGCTGCAAGCATTAAAAAAAGCGCGTGAGGCGTATGCCCAGCGGGCAGTTACAGGAGAACGGTTTATTGTCCCCAGGGCGGGAAAACGAGGCGTGGACGTTATTTTATATGAACCGAAGGAGCGCAAGGCAGGGCAGCGGCTTCCAGTGCTGTTCAACATGCACGGCGGGGCCTGGGTCGGCGGGGATGCGGTGTTGATGGATAGCTTTTGCGTGAAGCTGGCCAATGAGATTCCTGCGTTTATTGTCAATGTGAATTACACCAAGGCAGATGTGGAGCCGGTTTCATATGCGATGGAGGAGGTTTGTGACGCAGTGGCGTATTTCGCTGCTCATGCGGAGGAATATGACATTGCGGCTGAGAAAATGTCTGTCGGCGGACACAGCGCAGGCGGACAGATCGCCGCGGGGGCTGCGTTGATGCTCCGGGACAGGGGAACCCGGCTGGCTTGCCAGATGCTGGTGTACCCGGCGACAGACGTCACGGCGAAGGATACGGACGAATGGCTCCCGTTTGCATTCCCGGACGGTGCGGACAGAACGGCGTATAATTCCCCTTTGCTTGCGGCGGACGAGCGGCTGGCGGGGCTCAGCCCGGCCATTTTTATCATCTGCGGCATTGATGAGCTGCGGGCTCAGGGGATTGCCTATGCCAAGCGCCTGATTGATTTGGCGGTACCGGTAAAGATAAAGGAATATCCAAAGGCGCTGCATGGTTTTATTGAGGTCAACCGCCCGGAATATGAGGGCGACGAACGCCGTTCCCCGGAGCAGGATCTGCTCTGTAAAGACGCAGAGCGCTATTTGATTCAGGAATTGCGGGCCTGCTTTGCAGAAAAAACAGACTGAATGGCGGCATACGCAAAAAGAGGCCTCAGCGGAAAACTTGTTCCGCTGAGGCCTCTTTGGCGGGTTATAGTTATTCTTTTTCACAATAATTGCCTAAAAAGGAAAAACGCGGCAGCTCTGCGGAAAGCGCACACAGGAGCTGCGCGACCCTTTTCTCATGAATGGATCCGGTAAAATCCAGGTAAAAATCATATTCAAAATCCCGTCCGGCAATGGGACGGCTTTCAATCTTCGTAAGGTTCAGCCCGGCAGCAGCAAACCGGGCTAATATGCTGTAAAGGGAGCCCGTACGGTGGGGCAGGGAAAAGCAGAGGCTTATTTTTTGTGCTTCACTGGAAATATACAGGCTGCGGCTAATGATGATGAAGCGCGTCCGGTTGTTTTCCGCATTCTGAACATTTTCGCGCAGGACGGTCAGGCCGGCGTCTGCCGCAGCCTGTAGCGAGCAAATCGCCGCGGCCCCGGCGCCATGCTCTTTGGCGGCGAAGGCTCCCTCGGTGGTGCTGGAACAGGGGACGGGCTCCAGGCCAAGCTGGGATATGACCTCCGAGCACTGTGAAAGCGCCTGTGGGTGCGAATAAACGGCAGTAAGCGGCTGCTGTGCGGTGGGAACGGCCGGGGCCGCCAGGCACTGGTGAATGCGAAAGGTTTCCGCACCGACAATAAAGAAGCGGTACTTCAGGATGTTGTCATAGACTTCACTTACGGAGCCAGCAGAGGAGTTCTCAACGGCAACTACGCCAAAATCAGCATTGCCCTGAGCGACGGCTGAGAAAACCTCGCTGAAGGTGTGAAAGGGAAGCTGGACCCCTTGCGGAAAAAGCTCCCCGGCCGCGGCACGGGTAAAGGAGCCCGGGTCGCCGAGGCAGGCCACCGTAAAGCTGCCTTCTGGCAGCGGCGTGGCGCTTTCAAGAAGGCCGCGCAGCCTGCTGCCATCCTCCAGTAAGTTATGCTGCAGGCCGCGGCTGAGCTCCATGATATGGGTGTACAGCAGCCGTGCTTCTCCGGCATAATCCCCGGCTTGCTTCGCAACATGGTCTAAAATTTCGTTTTCACGGTCGGTGTTTAAAATCGGCAGCCCCCGCTCCTTTTTAATGGCTGCTACCTGCCTGGCGCAGGCCATCCGCTCTAAAAAAAGCGGCAGCAGGGCCTTGTCTATCTCATCGATTTTCAGACGAATTTCATTCAGCTCCATATCTATAAATGCCTCCAAGGTTTTTTGATGGTCCTGCGCCGCTGTTTACAGGGTGCGCTGGTCGCCGGCGGTTAAAAGCAAATCCAGCAGGGCCACAGCCGCGGCGGCTTCCGCAACCGGGACGGCGCGCGGGACGATGCAGGGGTCATGACGGCCGTGAACCTCCAGGGCCTCGTTGGACTGTGTGGAGAGGTTGATGCTCTCCTGTGTTAGGCTGATGGAGGAGGTCGGCTTCAGGGCTAGGCGGAACAACAGGGGCATACCCGTGGTAATGCCGCCCAGGATGCCGCCGGCATGGTTGGTTTTAGTGCGTACCTGGCCGTCCTGGTAATAGAACGGATCGTTGTTCTCGCTGCCGCGGGCCTTTGCTGCTTGAAAGCCCGCGCCGAACTCGATGCCCTTTACAGCCGGAATCCCAAACAGGATGGAGGAGAGTACGGGCTCCACGCCGCCGAATAGTGGGCCGCCGATGCCGGCGGGGAAGCCGGAAACAGCGATTTCAACCGTGCCGCCGACGCTGTTTCGAGCCATGCGGGCTTCCTCAATGACGGCTCGCATTTGGGTTTCGGCATCCGGGCGAATGACCGGAAAATACTCCCGAGAGAGACGGTCCAACAGCGAGCTCGGAATTTCTACTTCCGGAAAGGCCTCGTCAAAGCTGCTGCCGACGGAAAGCACATGCCCGCCGATATGCACACCGCGCTGCAGCAGAATCTGGCGGCATACGGCGCCGGCAGCACAGAGACAGGCGGTCAGGCGCCCGGAAAAATGCCCGCCTCCGCGGACATCATTGTGCCCGCCATAGCGCAAAAAGGCGGTGTAGTCGGCGTGCCCGGGGCGAGGGACAAGGGCAAGGTTGGCATAGTCCTGTGAACGGGTGTTCGTGTTTTCAATCAGTATGCAGAGCGGTGCGCCGGTGGTATGATTATCCAGCACGCCGCTGGCAAAGCGCGGCGTATCGGCTTCTTTACGCGGCGTAGAGCTTTTGTCCCGCCCGGGAGCCCGGCGGGCCATTTGGGCCTCGATATCCTCCATACAGAGGGGAACGCCGGCGGGAAGGCCGTCCAGCACGGCGCCGATGGCCGGCCCATGGCTTTCACCAAAGATGGATAGCTTGATATTAGTTCCCCAGGACGACGTTGCTGACATGGGCGTTTCCTCCTAACGATGTGTAATCCCGGAAAAAACCGGGGTAGCTTTTTTGGATGCTGGCAGGGTCCGAGATGGAGATGGGGCCGGCGGCGTTCAGGGCGGCAATGGCAAAGGACATGACGATGCGGTGGTCGTTATATCCGTTCACACTACCGCCTGCCAGGGTGTTTCGGCCCGGGGCTCCAATCGCCAGGCTGTCCGGCGTCTGTGTAACCGGGCAGCCAAGCCTTTGCAGGCCCTCGGCCATTGCCGCGAGGCGGTCGCATTCTTTCAGACGTACGCGGGCGGCATTTTCAAGATGGGTTCGGCCCTGGCAATAGGCGCCGAGTACGGATAGAATCGGTACGAGGTCCGGAATTTGAGCGGCGTCAATGGTGAGGCCGTTTAGCTCGCCGGAAAGGCAAAAAAGGGCGCCATCCTCCCAGCGAAGCCGTGCGCCGAACTGCGCCAGCAGCGCCTCAATGGCACGATCTCCCTGGCGGGAAACAGGATTCAGCCCGGAAACGCCGATTTTGGAACCCAGCGCCCCGGCTGCCAGAAAGAAAGCGGCTTGGGACCAATCCCCCTCCACGGTGTAGACGCACCCGTGGTAGTGCTGCCCGGCGGGGATCCGCCACCCGTCCTCCGTGGGTTCAACAGTGACGCCGAAATCCTTCATGACATCGATGGTCATGCCGACGTAGGCGGCACTTTCCAGCGGCGTGCTCAAATGAATGCGGCTTTCCCCATCAAGCAGGGGAAGCGCCAACAGTAACCCCGTGATGAATTGAGAGCTGATATTGCCTGGAAGCCGGTAATCACCGGCTTCCAGCTTGCCGCTGATGGAAAGCGGGAGCCCTCCCTGGGTGCGGCAGGCAACCCCGTGGAGAGGGAGCAGATCCGTATAAACGCCGACGGGCCTTTCCGGCAGGCGGCCCTGTCCGGTAAAGCGGGCCTCTACCCCCAATGCGGCGAAAATGGGAATCAAAAAACGGAGCGTGGAACCGCTCTCACAGCAGTCGATGGTACGGCTTTGACGAACAAAGCCCACCTCCGGGGCAATCGTACAAACCCATTGGTTGACGGCGCTGCTGACACCTAGAGCGGACACCGCGCCAAGCGTGGCCGAGATGTCCTTTGAGAGGTCAATCGGGGCCAGCCGGCTGGGCTCCTTATTCAGCGCAGCCAGGGCGGCGCAAAGAATGGCCCGGTGGGCAACGCTCTTGGAGGGCGGGGCAGGGACAATGCCCTCTAGGCGGGCGGGAGAACAGACCGCCGGGCCTGCATGGCTTAGCTCTGTCATAAAAAAACGACCTTTCTGCAAGATTACTGCCAGGTTTAAGCGAGGGCCTTTTCGGCGAGGCGGTAAAATTCATCGTGGGAAAGCTCCTTGACGAACGACACACCGATTTTTTCCAGCAGGACAATGCGGATTGTGGAGCTGGTGCTCTTTTTATCCAAGGTTGTGGCTTTAAGTAAGGCCTCCAGCGGCGCGGGATCCCGCACGGGAAGGCCGTATTTTTGCAGAAGACCTTCAATCTGTTTAGCCGTGCCGGCCTGGGTAAGGCCGGCGGCCTCGCCGAGCCTTGCCATCAGCACCATACCGATGCCCACTGCAAAACCATGTGAAAGCTTTTCAAAATGATAGAATTTTTCAAGCGCATGGCCGAAGGTATGGCCGAAATTCAACAACATGCGCTCTCCGGTGTCAAATTCATCGTGCTCTACGATCTGCCGTTTGATATCGACGCATTCATATAAAACAGAAGGCAAATCCGCGCGGACACCGCCGGAAAGCAGTTTCTCAAATAGTGAACGGCTGCGGATACAGCCATATTTAATAACCTCGCCCAGGCCGTCGGCAAAATAGGCGGACGGCAGAGAGGTAAGCGTATCCGGGTCGATTAGCACCAGCGCAGGCTGATGAAAGGCGCCGACGAGGTTTTTTCCCTGGGGCAGGTCCACCGCTGTTTTTCCGCCGACGGAAGAATCCACCTGGGCCAGCAGCGAGGTGGGAGCCTGCACAAAGGGAACGCCTCTCAGATAGGTAGCGGCCGCAAAGCCTGCCATATCTCCGGCCACGCCGCCGCCCAGGGCCACAATAAAGTCGGTGCGCGTCAGGCCTTGCCCGGCGAGAAACGCATACATCCCCGCAACGGTGGAAAGCTGCTTGCTGCCCTCCCCGGCGGGAAAGGTGTAAAGGCTGGGCAGAAAGCCGGCTTCGGACAGGGATTTTTGCAGGGCGGCGGCATAGAGCGGCGCGGTGTTGCTGTCTGCAATTACGGCGGCCCGGCGCCCTGCGGCAAAGAGGGAACGGCAGAGCTTCCCCGCATGGGAAAGGCAGCCGTGTTCAATCAGAATTTTATAGGGGGAGGAGGTGTTGACAAGAAGTTCCATATAAAAGCTCCTTTCAAGAGCAGAATGCTCATTACGAGCCGGCTTTATTCGCCGAGCTCTTCCTTGACCAGCCGGCCTTGCCGGAGCAGCTCCCGCAGCCGGTCGCGGTCACGGCTGTCAACCGCTTGCCGGATGAGCGAAAGATGCCGGATCAGGGTTTCCAGCTCTGCGGACAGCGGGGCAGCATTGTCCAAGAATAGCTCGCTCCACAGCTCCTCGTTAATATTTGCCACCCGGGAGACATCCCGGTAGCTGCCCGCTGAAAAGCCCTTATGCCGGGGACAGCAGGGGCTCATCACATAGGCGCAGGCGAGCGCGTGCGGCACCTGGCTGGTAAAGGCAATGAGGCGGTCGTGGTCCTCCGGCGTGGTTTCAACCGAGGCGGAGAAGCCGAGCGGCATGGTCGTGCGCTTCAGCTCCGCCACCGCTTCGGCGGCAGCCCCGCAGGGGGTCAGGATAAAGCTGGCGCCCAAGAACAGATCGGCATCGCTCATGACAAAGCCGTTCCGTTCCCGTCCGGCCATAGGATGGGCCCCGATAAAGGTAAAGCCGTAGGATGCGGCCAGCTGCGGCATTTGGGCACAAATTTCCGTTTTGATGCCGCAGGTATCTGTGACAATGCAGCCGGGAGCGATAAAACAGCCGTATTCCCGAATAAAATCAATGGCGGCCTGGGGGTAGAGGCAGAGATAAATCAGGCTGGCCTGCGCCAATTGCGCGGGGGTGATAGCCTCGTCAATCGCGCCGCAGTCAAGCGCCTCGCGCATAACGACAGTATCGCGGTCCAGGCCTAGAACACGGTGGGGCGTGTATTTTTGAAAGGCCTTGGCAATAGAGCCGCCAATTAGGCCTAACCCAACAACAGCGACGGTTTTGCAGCCGGTGGTGTTCATGGCTCAGTCCACCTGCTTGCCAAAGGCCTTGGCGGCGGCAAAGATTTTTGCGGCCGTATGATCGAACTGGTCCGGCGTTAGGGACTGCGCGCCGTCGGAGAGTGCCTTGGCGGGGTGGTTGTGCACCTCGATGATCAGGCCGTCTGCCCCGGCGGCTACGGCGGCCAGCGCCAGCGGCTCGACCAGCCAGGCGATGCCGGAGGCATGGCTGGGGTCTACAACCACGGGCAGATGAGAAAGCCTTTTTAAAATCGGCACTGCGGAGATATCCAGTGTGTTGCGGGTATAGGTCGCATAGGTGCGAATGCCGCGTTCGCACAGGATAACCTGTTCGTTGCCGCCCGCCATGATGTATTCGGCGCTCATCAGCAGCTCCTCAATGGTGCTGGACAGGCCGCGCTTGAGCAGAATAGGCTTGTTGATTTTTCCAAGCGCTTTCAGCAGCTCGAAGTTCTGCATATTGCGTGCGCCGACCTGAATGATATCGACATCCTCGAAAAGGGGTAAGTGGTTGATGCTCATAATCTCTGTGACGATTGGAAGGCCGGTTTTTGCCCGCGCCTCCTGCAGCAGTTCAATCCCCTCTGCTTTCAGGCCCTGGAAGGAGTAGG
>JABLTR010074351.1_pt1 | contig 13564 bp, 10 predicted proteins | sample 7160071 | NCBI WGS metagenome assembly JABLTR01 (sample SAMN14651230, study PRJNA627086) | human gut metagenome | isolation source: feces | host: Homo sapiens
ATGCATTAGTTGAAAAAGGATATGAATTCGTATCTGCTGATATAAAATTAATACCACAAACTACTACAGTTTTAGACAACGAAGGTCAAGTAAAATCTATGGAAAAATTAATAGACTTACTTGAAGAAGATGACGACGTTCAGAACGTTTACCATAACTGGGAAATAACTGAATAGTTATTATGAGTTAGGGATTTTAACGTTTTAGAATTTAAAATGTGATAATATAACACCTCTGATTATGAAATATGGAGAAATCTGTGTTGAGTAATTGGGGGTGTTTTTTGCTGTTTAATATAAAAAAAGAGATATAACTATGAAATTAAAACATGAAATTATAGATATAGAACTATCCAAGGATACAAAAACAATTTAAATAAGTTTTAGGATTGTATTAAAAATTAATAGCTATTACTAAATTATAAGATATATAATTAAACTAGTGGCAATAATATTATTTTAGATAAAAAATATGTATAGGGGATGGGAGTATTATGTATATAATTAGTTTTGTATTGGTTGATAATAGGGTTGATATTAAGAATAACTATAATTATTTAGAAGAAAAAATTGAGAAAATATCAGAACAGTTAGGATTACATAGTAGTCAATATTGTTTTGAAGAATTAAATTTTTGTGATGATATAATTTTAGATAATTGTTCTGATTTTTGTTTAAGTTTTATTTATGATGATAACAAGTATGAAATATATTTTAATTTTGCTACTTATAAGAATACTAAACAACTAAAAATAAATATAAATAGTAACATTACAAAACAAGAATTAGAATCTAACACTATCAATAAATCAAAAAACTTTACGGAGCAATTAAAAATATGTTTAAAAGATAATATACTATATTCAGATTATAAAAAAGGTGAAAAGGAATGGGAAAAATGTATATGGTTATTAGACAAACAATCAGAGATATATGCATCAAATCTGTATATTAAAATATATATGACAGAAAATTTACTTAGGGAATTCATTAATAATGTTATGATTAGAATTTATGGTGTTAATTGGTGGAATGAAGTTATACCAGAAAATATTAGATTTAAAAAAGATAGCAGTAAAATTAATGCTTATAAAGATACTGTATATTCATTAAAAGATATTGATGAAATTTTGATGTGTTTAGATATTGTTGATTTAATAGATATATTAGAGTTAAAATTTTATAAATGGAAATGTACGAGTGATATTATTATTGAGAAAAATATAATCGCTTTGAAAAAAAGACTAAATAACACTAAAATAGTAAATATGAGTACTCGTGAAATTGCTTCAATAAATTCTATATTAAAACAATTAGTTTCACAGTTAGAAGAGAAGGGGAATCTATGGCATGAATATTTTTCTAAATATTTAGATGATAAATTTCTTGATAAAATCAGAATCTTTAATAAAAATAGAAATCATATTGCACATAATAAATTGGTTGATAGACAAGCTTATGAAAGTATTAAAACAAATATAGATTTTATAAGTGATTCATTAAAGAAAGCTATAAATCAATTTGACTCAGACTTTAAATCATTAGAGATGAATGAATTAGAAAGGTTAGTAGATAAGTACGATGATTATATTGAAGAGTTAATGGAATTAGAAAGTGGTGTAAATATAAATAGCACAGAACAAATATTGCATATTTTTGAAAATACAATTGAAGATTTATATGAAGAAATATCAGATAGATTAAGATTTAGAACAGATATAGAAACAGAAATATATAGAGATGTTAGATTGAGTGAATATGATGAAGAATCATTTTTTAAGATTTATAGTTTAGTTACTAAGGAAGAAATTGAGATAAATTGCATCTCTAGTATAGATGATAGTCAAGGGGAAGTGAGTAAGTTAAATATAGGATTAAAATATAATGAAGAAACAATTAAAAATTATATAATAACGTATACTAATGGGGCTATAAGTTATGATAGTGAGCAAGGTACATATATACCTGAAATAGGTGATGAAATAAATGAGGAAGAGTTTAATGAGTGTATTGATAATATTGTAGATATAGCAGATGATAAATTAGAAAATATAAGAGAAAAAATAGATTGCGAAATGTATAGCATAATAAATGATGGTGGAGAGAGTCCAGTAGCCAGTAACATATATTGTTTAAATTGTGAAGAAGAATATATTTGTATAAATGAGGAATATGGAGAAATAGGGAAATGTTTAAATTGTGGAGAGATAAATGATATTTATAAGTGTGAAAGTTGTGGTAATTATGTTGATGAATTAACTGAGTTAGGGGTATGTTATGAATGCACTCCAAGGGATTTTTTTGAGGATTAGAGTTATAAATATAATTTATTAAGTTTATTACTTGATAGTATATAAATAAAATATAAACTCTATATTATGTTAACTTGATAAAAAATAATTTATGAGATATTTAAAACTTTAATTACATTTTAATAGATATTAAATAGGCAACTAGTTAATAATTTTCAAGAACATATTAAATTATGGACAAAACTTTATAGAATGGTGTAAAAAATATAATACCAGAAGGTAGTGAATCTGAAGTAATAATAACTGATCTAAAAGATTTAATAAGAGATGAGGATTGTGTGCAAAAAAAAGAATAGTGGTATCTACTGATATAAATTTAATACCTTAAATGACTACAGTTTTGGTAAATAAAATTTATGGTAAGATAATAGATCTACTTGAAGATGATGACAATGTTAGAACTGTGATGATTATGAGATAACTATAATATATATAACACTTTTTTATTACAACATACAAATCTTTAGTTAAGATATATTTAAGTAATGAAGAGGTGTTTTTTGTTATTAGGACATTAATATATATTAATAACTAAAATATGTTTACAAGTTTTATAAGACGAAAAAATAATTGAAATGAGTATAGAAATAAGCTCATTTATGAAATTAATAAATGTTATTGGCTTATACTGATAGTTTCTTTTATTTAATGTGTTATTATTTAAAATAGGAAAGTATATTTATTCAGAAGATTGTAAATAAAAATAAAATTACTGATTATACTAAAATTTAAATGTTTTATTGAAGGATTCTATTACATTATTTGATATATTATAACAGAATCTATAAACTCTGATGTGTTTTGTATCGAAAAAGGCTGTATTAATAGCTTCAATAAAAGATGACCAACGATTAGTTATAATTTCATTTGGCTTAAAATTGTATAAAATACTGTAAAGAGTAACTAATATTAAATTAAGGGGATTTGAGATGTTTGATAAAATTGATCAATTTGTACAACAATTATATAGCAACTTAAGTGTTTTTTGCCTTGGTATTGTTGTTACAATAATAGTAATAGCTACTGTTAAAATAGTGATATCTATAAGGCATAATAAAATAAAAAAAATACAGGATAAAACAATAGGCTTTGAGGATATTATAGTTCCATTTATAATTATATTTTTAGTATTTGCAGCCACTATATTAGTAAAGAGTTGGAATGGAAAAGATATTACAGATGGACAAGTATTAACAACTATAGTATCATTTGTATCTCCATTTATAGCTTTTATAGGAGCATATACATTAGCTGAAGTTAATTATAGCAGGTCTGAAAAGCAGAGAGAAAAAAAGGAAGAATCAAGTCTTAAAGAAAAGGAAGAGATTAATAATCAGAGACTAGAACATAAAAGAAATATGTTGTATACCATGTTAGAGTTTTCTTTATTACAAACAAGGATAGTAAGTAAAGAAATAGAAAAATTCTATAGAGAAAATTATAAAAAAATACATGCATCAGATGATATACCTATGGTATTAAAATATAATTTAACAGGTAATTTTACAACTGATTATCTAAAAATGAGTATGGTAGAAAATACTGAAGATTATTATGAGTTTATTAACTATGTTGAAGAATTAGATAATACTTTTATAAATATGCTGAATGAACAAAAAATATCTGATAGAGTTATTTATATTAAAAACTGGTATGATTATTTAGATTGTGTACAATCTGTAAAAGATGTTCAGAAAATAACACATTGGATAAATCTTATTAATCATACTTATATCACAGGAACTAGTTATACATATATGTTTTTAGCTAATAGATATAGAATTGATGATATTATAAAGAGAGAATATCCTATGGTTATTGATGAAGGGTTAAGAAGTCAAATGAAAAAGTATGATATATAATTACATAAAAATATTTATATATTATGGGAGCTTTAACAAAAGAAGAATTTGATAAAAAGAAAAAGGAACTTTTAGGAGTGTAGAAAAACTGCTATAGAGGAATTAGTATACTCTATAGCAGTTTTTCTATTAATATAATTTCTAAGTATAGAATCAAAAAATATGTAAATCTATGTATTCGCAATAAAATCCAAAGCAATATAAGACAACTTCAGCTTAATAATATAATTCAAATCTTCAAAATCGATACAATACTCATCTCTAATCTTACCCAAGCGGTATTTCAAAGTATTATAATGCACATGCAGCTCGTCGGCGGTTTTTTTGATATTTCCGTTATTATCGACAAATAGCTTTAGCATTTGGCGATATTCTTCTGATGCAGAGTTTATAAATTCTTTAAAGTTAAGGTCAATAATATTATCTGTGTTTTCATTTATTAAAAAATCATAAACCAAGTTTGTAAGCATAAAATCAGAATAATAATTTATACGATTTGTATTAGGTAAGCTAGTTGAGTAATCTAGTGCTTTTAGTGTCTGGTTGTATGCTATTTTTATATCGTGTAAGTTGAAAAACATATCGCTAACACCAAGAGATAAATTGTATTTGTCGCATATATCTAAGAAATATTTAGAGTATATTTTGAATTTATGTGGATTATCATCTCTTGTAACATATAGTATGCAAATCTGATTTTTATATATAAATACGAACTGATTGAAAAATATTGATTTTATCAAATCGTAAAGTTCTTTAAATTTTTCTATGGTAATTTCTTTTTTTAATAAATTTATATTTAATAAGAAGAAATTTGAATGTATTTCTAAATTTAATATTTCGCATGTTTGTTCAAGAAAGTGGGGGTGTGGACTTTCACATGACAATAAATAATAAAAAATAGAATCTATTTGGGAATTTTCACAATAACTAAATCTACTGTCGTTTATTATCGAAGGAGCAATTATTTTGCAAAGTATATTGAGTATACGCATGTCCTCTTTACTAAATGGTTTATTAGATTCTAAAACATAGATATAAGCTATATTTAAATTATTTATCTTTATTGGACAAGTTAAAACTCTGTGTTCCATTATGTCCAAATAATCTATAATATGTGAATCGCTTTTTGATGATATAGATTGTACAAATTTAATATCATAATAAATTTTTTCTAGATAATATGGATCTGGATAACTATATTTTATATAATCGTCCCAAATTGTATCATCATTAGTTAAATTATCTCCGTCATGATAACAAAGGTAATTTGCAGAATTAGAGATTATAATTGGATTTTGGAGATAATTATAAATTATTTTTATAATATCACCAATACATTCATTTTGAGATATTGCGTCGATAATGCTATTTGAAGAGGCGATTATATCGGCATTTACATTGATAATATCCTGCAAATTTTCTAGTAATTTATAAAGATTTATTTTATTATCTTCTAAAATTAAAATATTGCAGTTTTTTAGTTGAAATAAGTCGTATTTTATATTAATGTCTACAATTATCAAGAAATTAATGATTTTATCAGTCTTAAATTCTTTTGGAAAATTAGACAATTTACATATGTAAAGACTGTAGGAATTAAGTTTGTCGAAATTATCTTCTATATAATAGTAGTTTGAAATATTTATGTTTTTTCGCATTATAACTATAGGATTTTTTGAAGCTAATTTAGTAGATATTTCGTTAAATGTTACAGACATATTTTACCCCCTTTTAGTTTAAACCAAGATCTAAGTCATACCCCTTTGATATTTCTAATGCAATAATTGCAAGTTTTAATTTTACTAATGAATCCGGATTTTTCAAATCGATAAAGTATTTAGTTTTCAATTTATTTATTCTATATTTTAATGTATTATAGTGAATTCCAAGCTTATCTGATATGAAGTTTAGATTTTCTCCACAATCTAAATAGCATTTAACTGTTGAAATTAAATTTGTATTATTATCAGCTAAAAGGTTTATTATTGTTGAATCCAAGATATAGTGCAGTTTTTTCTTCGCCACAAAATCGTAAACTAAGTCATGCAAAACATAATCATCATAAAAATTTATAGAAGGTTTTTTGCTATAAATACAATTAAGACGATTTGCAAAATTTATGGCTGACAATGATTCAAAATAAGCATTTCTTATTCCAGAAATCCCATCAAATAATTTGCTTACACCAACTGACAATGTGTAGTTTTTTATAAATTCGAGAAACTCTTCGTATTCTTTGCATTTCTTAAAATAATCAAATGAATTTTTATTGTTATAAAGAACAATAATGTTTTTATCAAATACAAATACATAGTGTTTTTCAAATATGCCTTGAACCATTTGTTTGACATAGTTTACCTTAGATTTTGAATTTATATTATCCAAATCACACAGACAAAGAAGGTACATATTTGAATCTAAGTCGAATTTAAAGTTGGATAATTTTTTTCTCATAAGTAACATGTTTGGCTTTGGATTATTCATTAAGTCGCTCAAAACAGAATCAAATCTGGATGTTTCTAAGTTTAGAAATTTTTTATCAGAAATCATAAGAGGATACATCATTTTTGCCAGAGTCTTGAGAATATGTATATCACTTTGAGTAATATCTCGATTGACTTCCAACACACATATACGCCCAATTGAAAAATCAATATGTTTTATTGGGATTGCAATTTCCCTATGATTCATAAGACCCTCAAAGAATGTCACAACATGATTATAGCTAGATTCTGCTATAAGTCGATTTTCTCTACTTTTATTGTATTTTAATGAATATTCAGGATGGGGACGATTGTTTTTTAATTGAAATTCCCAAACTGGCTCATTTAAAATAGTTTTTCCAAGTTCAAAATAACAAGTTTCATATTTAGAATTTAGCACCATTATAGGGTTGTTTAAATACTCAAAAGCTATAGAAATCATATTATTGATAGATAGATCATCTTCAATACTGAAAAATAGTTTTTCCTTGAAAGATGAAAGGGCATCATCAAAATTTAATAGACTTTGAATTATTGTTATTATATCAAATATAGAAATAGATTTTTCTTCTAAGATAATATAGTTGCAGTTGTTTAAGTAAGGCAAATCTTCTGGCTCGCCTATTATCAAAAAATTTATTTTATCATAATTAAAAATTTCATTTGGAAGTTTATTAGCCCTAAAAATATATAAACAATATGGGCTATAATCTTTAAGATTTTTAGTTGAAAACTTAAAATTTACTATTTCACTATCAAATGATATTTTGTATCTTGAAGTGAATTTAAAAAAATTGTCTAATATTTCATTAATGCTGATATACATTTTGGCCTCCTTTTCTAAAAATCACTAAAAATAAATGTTTCTAATTTATATTATAGAGCATTAAAAATAATAATTGGTAAAAAATGTAGATTTATTCAAAAATAATATGATTTTTTTATAAGAATCTACAAATAAACTTTATATGAAAATTATAAAATTTTATAAAAAATTCATATATTCCTACATTGAAAATAACCCTCTTAAAATCCTATACTTTAAATATAAAGAAAAGAAAAACAAACAGACGCAAAGAAAATGTTAACAAAATGATTAAAAAAATATTTATTGTATGTTAGGGGGAAATAATATGTCTAAAATTCAAGAAGTAGCAACAGCAGTAGAAAGAGGTAAATCTAAAAAAGTAGCAGGTTTAGTTCAAGAAGCTCTAGATTCAGGCGCAACTGCACCAGAAATATTAAATGCAATGATAGATTCAATGACAGTAGTAGGTGATAAATTTACAAAAAATGAAATATTCGTTCCAGAAATGTTAGTAGCAGCACGTGCAATGCAAAAAGGTGTTGAAGTTTTAAAACCATTATTAGTTGGAGATAATGCAGTTTCAGCAGGAAAAATGATAATGGGAACAGTTGCAGGTGACTTACACGATATAGGTAAAAACTTAGTTATAATGATGCTTGAAAGTGCAGGATTTGAAGTTATCGACTTAGGTGTTGATGTACCAGCAGAAAAATTTATTCAAGCATTACAAGAAAATCCTGATGTAAAAATAGTAGGAGCATCAGCACTTTTAACAACTACTATGCCAGCTTTAAAAGAAACAGTAAAAGCACTTAATGAATATCCAGGTAGAGATAAAATAAAAGTTATGGTTGGTGGAGCTCCAATAACACAAGAATTTGCAGATGAAATAGGAGCAGATGCTTATACAGAAGATGCAGCAAGTGCAGCTCAAGTAGCTAAAAAATTAGCAAGTTAAGATTAGAAATGATATATGTTTAAACTAAAACTTGTTATATAAAAGTTTTAGTGCAAGGGTGGTTATTAACTAAAAATAAAATATAAATGGGGACTCTTTATGAAAAAAATAAATAATAAAATAAAATCGTTTTGGGGAATAAGCGAAGTAGGATTTTCATTTATGAGTACAGTTGAGACAACATTCTTTGTAATATTCTTAACAGATGTAGCTCAATTACCATTAGCGTTAGTTGCAGCGATAACATCTGTAGCAGGGATAGCAGATGCTATAACTGCTATGTTAGCAGGAGTAATAATAGATAAGGTTAATTTTAAACATGGGAAATACAGACCCTGGCTTATATATTTGCCACCGTTTGTAGTAGCATTTTTCGTATTGATGTTTACTAAGATTGGTTCTGACCCAGTGGCAGCATTGCTTTGTGGTTTGGGATATGTTTTAAGTCATGCAATTTGGAATATATGTTGGACAGCAAACAGAACTTTAGTTGGTGAACTTACTGATGATCCAGAAGAAAGAGCATTCCTTTCTGGTAGAATATCTGCTGGTTCAAGCGCAGGAAAAATCCTTGCATCATATTTTGTACCAGTGTTAAATCTATTCTTCTTAGGAATATTTGCAAGCTCAACAGGTGTTATTGGTTATACAATGACAGCTTTGATAGCATCAGTTACTTTCACAGTCTGTTATTTAATACACTTTGCTATTACTAAAGGTTATGATGAACCAAAAGAAGTATTAGACGAAAATGCAAAACATGCAAAATCAATTTCATTTAAAGACATGGGTAAAAGCATTGTATCAAATCCACAATTATTATTAGTTTTAATTTTCGACTTCTTAAAACTAATTGGATATTATACTTTGATGGCGACTGTTGCATATTATGCGAAAGTTGTTTTACAAGATGAATCAGCAATGTCAATTATATTAGTAGTATTTAATGTAGGTGCATTAGTAGGTTCACTTATATCAAAAAATGTAGTTGCAAAACTTGGAAGCAAGATGACAAATATCGTCGGTGTTTTAGGATTTGCAGTATGCCTAGTAGTTATATATGTTATGCCAGCAAATATGATGATAGTAACAGTACTTTTAGGTATAGCACAAATATTCTTTGGTATATCTTATGGAAATACAACAAGTTTATATTCAAATTGCGGAACATATAGCGAATATAAAACAGGTAAAAATACTAAAGCAGTTATAATGTCTTTTAGCTCTTTGGCTATAAAAATATCAATAGCAGTTAGAGGTATTGTTATAACAAGTGTTTTATCAGCAGTTGGATACCATGCAGATGCAGCAATTACAAGTTCTACAGTTAGTGGAATAAAAATATTATGCCTTGTAGTTCCAATAATATTCTTAGTAGTATCAATAATTCCATTACTAGGATATAAGATAAAAGACAGTGATATAGCTATAATGGAAAAAGAATTACAAGAAAGAGAAAGCTTAAATTAAATATAAATAAAGATATATACAATATTTGAAGATAAAGAAGATTGAATAAAATTGAGGTAAATAAAATAAGTTTATAAATTGGGAGGAAAAAAGATGAGCGACTATTCTTTTAAAATCGAGGAAATACAAAATCCAACAATAGATCCAGCTGTTCCAAATCCATATGGAGCAAAATCATTTGAAACAATAAAATATCATACACCTATAACACCAAAGGAAAATGTACTTAGATTGTATAAAGGTGAAAAACCACTTTGGATGCCATCATATTATTTTGACATAAACTTTATACAACCATTAGTAATGCCGGATGCAACTGCTAGATGTAATGGTGGTATAGACTGGTTCGGAATTGAGTGGGAATATGAACCAAAGACAAATGCAGCAATGGTTAAACCAGGAACAAGAAGATTAGATGATATAACAAATTGGGAAAGTTTAATATTCCCTGATTTATCAGCTATAGATTGGCAAAAAGATTATGAAGAAAATTATGCAAAAGTAATCGACCCAGACAAAGCAACTATATTTACAATCGTAAACGGATTATTTGAAAGAACAGCAGATTTAACAAGTTTTGAAGATACTTTCTGCTACTTATTAGAAGAGGAAGAAGCATTAGAAGCATTTTATACTAAATTAACAGATTTCCATATAGAATTGATGAAAATTGCAAAAGAAGTATACCATGCTGATATAATCACATTCCATGATGATATGGGAACTCAAAGAAGTTCATTCTTCTCACCAACTACTTTTGAAGAAGTGATGTTACCACATTATAAGAGAATGAATGATGCAGCACATGAAATGGGTCTTTATGTAAACTTCCATTCTTGTGGATGTGTTGGAAATCAAATCGAAAACTTTATAGCATCAGGATTTGATTCTTGGGAAGGTCAAGATGCTTGTAATGATAAGGTTGGAATATTAGAAAAATACTCAGACAAATTAGCACAAGTAAGTTCTTTCTCACCAGACCCAGATGGAAAATTAACTGATGAAGAATATATACAAGCAGTTAAAGATAGAGTACATGAATATGGAAAACAAGGTAGATACATTGCTTGGTATCGTGAAAATAATGAAGAACGTAGACAAAAAGGATATGAAACAATGTATACAGAATCTCGTAAGTTATATTGTGACTAATTTCAAGTAATAAAAATATATCTAAAATTGTGATGGATGGGGGATAAAAGATGATTATTATAGGTGAAAAAATCAATGGCTCTATTCCAGTAGTTGCTGAAGCTATAAAAAATAGAGATGCAGAATTTATAAAAAATAGAGCAAAAATACAAGCTGAAAGTGGTGCAACATATATAGACTGCTGTGCATCAGTTCCAGAAGCTCAGGAAGTTGAAACATTAAAATGGATGATAGAACAAATTCAAGAAGTGACAGATTTACCAATAGCAGTAGACAGCCCAAGTGCTGATGTAATATTACAAGCTTATAAATTCTGTAATAAACCAGGAATTATCAATTCTGTTTCAATGGAAGGAGACAAAATAGATAAAATATTCCCAGCAATAGCAGATACAGATTGGCAAGTAATAGCTTTACTTTCAGATGATACCGGAATACCACAAACAGCAGAAGATAGATTAAGAGTATTTAAAGATATAATGAAAAAAGCAGAAGAATACAATATCAAACCTGAAAGAATTCATATAGATCCATTAGTTGAAATGTTATGTACATCAGAAGATGGAATTGCTATGAATGTAGAAGTTATAAGCACAATTAGAAAAGAATATTCTACAATCCATATAACTGCAGCTGTAAGTAATATTTCATTTAATCTGCCAGTTAGAAAATTAATAAACCTAGGTTTTATAGTATTAGCAATGAATGCAGGATTAGATAGTGCAATATTAGACCCAACAAATAGAGATATGTTAGGACTTATATATGCAACAGAAGCTTTATTAGGTGAAGATGAATATTGTATTGAATATATAGGTGCATATAGAGAAGGTTTGATTGGACCTAAAAAATAAACAAGTGAATACTAAATAAATTTTCGACCATATAAATAAGATAAATTTATTAATATAAACACAATAAAAGCATTGATAATTGAAGCCACTTATCAATGCTTATTTTTTAATAAGGCTATGTTTTAAATAAATGTTGAAAATGGATATTTTTTAATATGTAGGATATAATATAAATATATCAATGTTTCGGAGGTTATAGTATGCCAAGTATAAAGTCTATATTAACAGATATACAAACATTACCATTAAATCAAATAGAGGAATTATTATCATACTTAGAAGAATTTCTTGTATTAGGCTCTCAAGTAGAACAAGTATGTGAAGAAGTTAAAGAATTTAGGTTTGCTAAGGGAAAAGTGTGTCCTCATTGCAGTTCTGAATTGATATCAAGAAATGGTAAATATAATGGAAAGCAAAGATATATCTGTAAAGATTGTAGAAAGACTTTTACTGATTTTACAAACTCTGCAACATATAGAAGTAAGAAATCTTTAGATAAATGGTTAAAATACGCTAAATGTATGATTATGGGGCTATCAATAAGAAAGTCTGCTAAAATTGTAGGCATTAATATAGCAACGAGTTTCTTTTGGAGACATAAAATACTTGATTGCATAAGTACTTTCTTAGGTACTGGTCATGTTGATGGAGTAATAGAAGCAGATGAAGTATTTTTTGCTGAGAGTTTTAAAGGTACAAGAACTTGTAATATGCCAAGAAAATCTCGTAAAAGAGGTAAAGAGATTAAAAAGAGAGGTATATCTAAGGAGCAGATTTGCATTGCTACAGCTTTAGATAGACAAGGAAACTTAATAATAGAGCCTTTATGTAAAGGTAGAATGACACATAAAGAACTTGAGAGACTTTATAAAGGACGTATAGGAGACAGTTCTATATTATGTACAGATAGCCATAAATCCTATATTAAATTCGCTACAGACTTTAATTTAGAGCATAAACGAATAAAGACAGGCAAACATAAAGAAGGTATTTACCACATCCAACATATCAATAGTTTACATAGTAATTTAAAAAAATGGATGGGTAGATTTAATGGTGTTGCAAGTAAATATATTTCTAACTATATGCAATGGTTTAAGTGGCTAAGAATATTTGAAACTGATAGAGATTCTATTAAAACTAAGAATTTTATTGTACAAAGTAATGTAGCATATTCTTATACTAGAATAAAGGATTTTAAACTAAGAACACCACAATTTATGTAATTGGCAATAAATTAGTAAAAATAATGCTATAATAAAAATAAGTACACAATGGTTATAAATTGTGAACATAGTATAAAGTAGATATACTGTTCAATTGAATTAAATGGGAAGGGGGATTATATTGAAAAGTCTATTGATATATATTGGGTTAATATTGGGAAATATATTAGTTTACATCTACTTAGGAGAAAATATTTTACTTGTTACAGTTATTATTTCGTTGGTATTAGCTATTTTAAATCATATAAATAATCATGAATATATTTGTAATAATTGTAAATCTAAATTTAGAATAAAGTTTTACCAAATTATATCTTTTCATACAGGAAACTATCGTAAGTTAAAGTGTCCTGTGTGTGGAGTAGTAGGTTTGGCACAAGAAGTTAAAGATATAAAGTGATTATTGGATTATGCTAACATTACAATATTAATATAAT
>JABLTR010038784.1_pt1 | contig 13555 bp, 11 predicted proteins | sample 7160071 | NCBI WGS metagenome assembly JABLTR01 (sample SAMN14651230, study PRJNA627086) | human gut metagenome | isolation source: feces | host: Homo sapiens
AAATGGCGGGGGGGGGTGTCTGGGCCGCAGGCCTTGCTGCGTTAAATGAAACTGCGGTTCAGACGGAGACCGCCTCTTTCTTGGCGGCCTTCTCCGCCTCTTCTTTTTCCAGCACTGTGTAGGCCACTTTGCCCACCAGGGTGTGGGGCAGCTCGGTGCGGAATTCGATCTCCTGGGGAATGGCGTACTTGGCCACCCGCTGGGCGCAGTGCTCCAAAATGGACGCACGCAGCGCGTCATCGGGCTCCACTCCGGGCTTGGGCACGATAAAGGCCTTGACCCGCTGCATCTTGTAATCGTCCTTGACGCCGATGACGGTGCTCATCAGTACATCCGGGTGGGCGTCGATGACGTTTTCCACCTGGGAGGGATAGACGTTGTAACCGCTGGTGATGATCATCCGCTTCAGCCGCTGCTTGAAATAGATGAATCCCTCCTCGTCCATGACGCCCAGGTCGCCGGTGTGGAGCCAAACCAGCCCGTCCTCGTGCTGCTGAAGGGTCTGGGCCGTCTCTTTCGGATTGTCCATGTAACCCAGCATGACCGTAGGACCGGACAGGCAGATCTCGCCGACGGTGCCGTAAGGCACCTCGTCATGGGTCGAGGGGATGACAATTTTATAGTATGTGTCAGGGAAGGGGATGCCGATGCTGCCCTCCTTGAAGAAGAAGCGGGGGGTGAGGCAGCTGGCGGTGACGCACTCGGTAGTGCCGTATCCCTCCCGGATCTGCTCCTTGGCCCCGTGTTCCCGGAGGAACACGTCCACCTTGGCCTTCAGCTCTACGCTCAGGCTGTCGCCGCCGGAGAAGATGCCCTCCAGCTGGCTCATATCCAGCTTCTGGGCGTCCTCCATCCGGAGCAGCGCCTCAAACAGGGTGGGCACGCCCGCGATGTAATTGGGCTTGTACTGGCCCAGCAGCTTGCAGTAGCTCTTGGCGTTGAACTGGGGGATCAGAATGGAGGTGCCGCCCCAGTAGAGCACCGTGTGGATGCACACGCCCAGGCCGAAACCGTGGAAGATGGGCATGATGGAGAGCATGGTGTGGCCCGGGTGCAGGCAGTCTCCGGCGGTGCCGGTCTGGAGGGCCAGGGCGTTGAAGTTCAGGTTGGAGAGCAGGATGCCTTTGCTGGTGCCGGTGGTTCCGCCGGAGTAGAGAATGGCGGCCACATCGTCGCTCTTGGCATAATAGAGGTACTCCCCGGTATATTGCTCGGCGGACTTGATAAAATCCTTCCAGAGCAGCACATCGGCGTCCTTGGGCAGCTTCACCTTGTTTTTGACCGTCAGGGGATAGAGCAGCTTCTTGACTCCGGCCAGGCCGTCGGTGATGTCGCAGATCAGCAGCGTCTTGAGGTTGAGCCGGGAGCGGATCTGGGCGAACTTGGGGTAAAACTGGAGCAGGGTGAGGCACATCACGCTCTGCGAGTTGTTGATGTAATCCACGATCTCCTCGGCGCCGGAGAGGGGGTGAATCATGTTGGCCACCGCGCCCATCCGGTTGATGGCGTAAAACAGAATGATGGCCTGGGGGGTATTGGGCATGCAGATGGTCACCCGGTCGCCGGGGCGCACCCCCTGGGCGCACAGGGCCTTGGCCGCCGCGTGGATCTGGGAGACAAAGGTCCGGTAGGTCACTTGATTGCCGTAGAAGTTATAGGCCGTGGTGTCGGGCAGACACTTGGCGGTGGCCTCCACCGCGTCCACCATGGAGCCGTCGAAATAGTTCAAGGTGGTGGGAATTTCCCCTGCGGCCTTGAACCACGGGGTTTTCACCTGCTCGGGCACCGGGAAGGTGATGGAGCGCTCCTGGTATTTCACGTTGAAGGGTACTTTCAGTGTTTCCGTGGTATGGGTGGCATTATTGGTAGTCATAGCCGCTGTCCTCCTCAAGGGGCCGATCCAGCAGTTCCGGATGGGCGCAGATATATTGGATGAGTTTCAGGGAGCGGGCAAAATAAAATCCATCGCCGATGCGTTCGTCCAGCGTGGCGCCGATGTCCACAAAGTCCCGCACCTGGACAGAGCCGTCGGGCATCACGGTGGGGGTCTTGTGCATGGCGCCGATGGTGAGCAGCACGGAGTTGGTGCCGTAGTTGTTCAGATGGTGATACACGGCGGGGCACTTGATACTGCCCAGATTGGAGATCAGCACAGTGGTATAGTTGGGGTCTCCCTCGGTGAACACCTTGGGCACCTTGCCCCAGAAGTCCAGCCAGCGCACGGTGCGCACAATGAGCATCAGCAGCGGACGGGGCAGACGGCCGAATTTGTTCAGGATGTCGTCCAGGCCCTCGGCCTGTTTCTGCTCCCGCATCTCGTGGACCTCGCCCACGATCCGGCGGCTGATGTCGGCCAGGGTGTCGCTGCCCTTGGCCTTGTACACCATAAGGGCCTCCTCACTGTGGTCGGTGAAGCGGCGTTTGGCCACAAAGCTGATGGTGATCTCGTCCCGCTCATAAGTTCTGGCGCCTTGGACAAACCGGTTCAGCTTGGGCCGCTCATTGACCGCCCGGGCCACGATGGCCACAATGCAGTGAAACAGGGTGGTCTTGTACTCGGCCCCGGGGCCGTTCTTCTCCTCGATATAGCGGAGCAGGTCGGTGATGTCCACCTCCAGATGGAGATAGACCTCGCTGTCCGTCCGCTTGGGGTAGAGGCAGGACATGACCACGTTGATACCGGGGGCGTCTTTGACCCAATGGCCGTCCCGCCGGTCTCCCCATTTTCTGGGGCGTTTCTCCAAAAAAGACACGGAATGATCTCTCCTCGATGAATTCTCTATTTCTCCACTCGAGTTAATATAGTACCATAAATCTTAATCTTTGCATAGTCTAAATAACAGGAAAAATGATTGAAGGGCCAGGGGGCCGATGCTATAATAACTGTACAGAAAGACGAAGTTTCCGGTGGTTGAGCTGGGGACCCCCGGCGCTGGAAGCAATCGGCAGGGAGAAAATTATGTATACCAAAGAGAGAAGGGGCCGGCGGCGCCGGATCCGCCGGAGATGGCCGCTGGCCGTGCTCTGCGGACTTGCGGTACTGGCGGCGGTGTTGTTTGTGCTGCGGGGCCGCACCACTGGGGGGCAGGCGCCGGACCGGGAGAGCGCCCTGTGCGTGGTCTGCATCGACCCGGGCCACGGCGGCAGCGATCAAGGCACCTCCTGGGAGGGGCGGCTGGAAAAAGAGGACAACCTGGATATGGCGCTGGCCCTTCAGCGGGCGCTGGAGGCGCGGAACATCTATGTTGTGCTGACCCGGGAGGACGACACCAGCCTGACTTTGGAGGAGCGGGTGGCCTTTGCCCAGGCAGAACAGGCGGACTATTATATCTCTCTGCACCGCAATTATGCGGATGTCAGCGTCTGCGGAATTGAGATCTGGGTGGCGGAGCAGTGCAGCGATGCCGCCCTGTCCCTGGCCCAGGAGGTGGAGCAGGGGCTGGTCTCGGTGGGGGTCCAAAACAACCGGGGCGTCCGTCAGGGCAGCCAGAGCGGCTCCGGGGATTACTATGTGCTGAGCCACACCACCATGCCCGCCATTCTCATTGAGATGGGTTTTATCCAGGATGAGGAGGACAACCGCCTGCTGGACCGGAACCGGCGCTCCTATGCCGAGGCCATCGCGGATGCGGTGGTTGCTGTGGAAGGCGGCTGAGGGCAAAGTGACAGGGTGGCGGTGCCAAAATGCCGCTCCAGCGGCGGAGGAACAAGGCCGCGCGGCTGGAGGCGGACGGGAGGAGAGGGACAATCCATGAGACGAAATAAAATGTTCCCGGTGTGCTGTGCCGGGCTGGCTGTGCTGGCCCTGCTCTGCGCCGGCTGCGGCGGGGCGCCGGCGGCAGGATCGGACGCCGCGTCGGCCTCCTCCGGGGAGCCGGAACAGCCCCGGGTGGAGTATCAGATTGCGCTGGAGGAGCGGGTCAGCCTGACCGAGGGGGAGAACGTCCAGCTGACTGCCTCGGTCTCTCCGGAGGGAGAGGTAAACTGGAGCAGCGACGATGCCCAGGTGGCCCAGGTGTCCAGTGGCGGACTGCTGATGGCGGTGGGGGCGGGGACTTGCACCATCACCGCTGCCTGTGTTCAGGACAGCTCTGTCACTGCCCAGTGCTCTGTCAGCGTACTGCCCCGGGCGGAGGAGAGCGGTCCCGCGTCGGAAGAGGAGCCTGCCGGAGAGACAGAACCGGCTGCCCCTGAGACCAACGGCCGTCTGATCGCCATTGATGCGGGCCATCAATCCCAAGGGGACTATGACACGGAGCCGCTGGGACCCGGTTCCAGCGAGCAAAAGGCCCGGGTCAGCTCAGGCACCCAGGGGGTCTCTACCGGCATTCCGGAGTACGAGCTCAACCTTCAGGTGGCGCTGAAACTGCAGTCCGAGCTGGAGGGGCGGGGCTATGAGGTGCTGATGATCCGGACCACCAACGACGTCTCCATCAGCAATGCGGAGCGGGCGGCCATGGCCAATGAGGCCGGCGCCGACGCCCTGGTGCGGATCCACGCCGACGGTTCCGAGGATTCCAGCAGCAACGGGGCCATGACCATCTGCATGACTTCCTCCAATCCCTACAACGCCGCCCTCTACGACCAGTCCAGCGCCCTGTCCCAGGCGGTTGTAGAGAGCCTGTGCGCCGCCACCGGGGCCAGAAACCGGGGAGTGTGGGAGACGGACACCATGAGCGGCATCAACTGGAGCCAGGTGCCGGTGACCATTGTGGAGATGGGCTTTATGACCAATCCCGCAGAAGATGAGAAAATGGCCACTGAGGAGTACCAGAACCAGATTGTCGGCGGCATTGCCGACGGTCTGGACACCTATTTCGCAGGGGGAGCGGGATGACGCCGCTGGAGATTGCCCTGCTGGTCTGGGCCGGGGTTGTCAATCTGGCCGCTTTCCTTGCCATGGGAGCGGACAAGGGCCGGGCCCGGAGTGGGCGCTGGCGGGTCCGGGAGCGCACCCTGTTCCTGCTGGCCCTGATCGGGGGCAGCGTGGGGGCCATCGCCGGGATGTGGCTGTTTCACCACAAGACCCGCCACTGGTATTTTGTCCTGGGCCTGCCCGCCATCCTGGCGCTGCAGCTGGCGGCGGCCTGGCTGATCGCCCGATACCTTCTATAACGCACAGAGCCCGCCGCGGCCTTCACAGGCTGCGGCGGGCTTTGGTATTGCGCCCGGCGCTCAGGGCACGAATCTGAGCGGCGGCCCCGCCAGCCGGATCACCCGGTCGGCCAGGGAGAGGGACAGGGCGTCGTGGGCGGAGTAGATGACGGGTATCTCCAGGGTGCGGATCAGAGACATCAGGGCCTGGGAGCGCTCCGGGTCGATGCCGCTGAAGGGCTCGTCCAACAGCAGCAGCTGTTTGCTTTGGCCATAGGCGAGGCATCGGGCCAGGGCCACCCGCCGCCGCATACCGCCGGAGAGTTCCTCCGGCCGGACATCGGCCGCATCCCACAGCCCCACCGCCTCCAGCCAGGGCAGCGGATCCTCTCCCCGGGAGAGCACGACTGCAACCTGGGCTGCCGCGGTCAGCCCGGGCAGCAGCCGGTCCTCCTGAAAGAGGAAGGCGGTTTCCCCTGCATTTGGCGCCTCCAGCACGCCGGATTGCGGGCGCTCCAGCCCGCCCAGCAGCCGCAGCAGGGTGGTCTTGCCGCAGCCGGAGGGCCCGGCCAGGGCGGTGATCCCCGCATCGGGCAGCGACAGGGAGAAGTGGTCCAGGATCACCTTCTCGCCATAGGAAAAGCAGACGTCGGTGAGTGTCATGCGCCCGTTCCTCCTTTCACCCCCAGTGCCCGCCGCACCAGCTTTTCCAGCAGCAGGGAGAGCAGGATGACCACAATGGTCCAGGCGAAGAGGGATGGAGTCTGAAGATAGATCCGGGAATAGTAGACCTGAGTGCCGATGGCGGCCTTGGGCAGGCAGAGCACTTCCGCCGCCACCCCGGATTTCCAGGCCAGCCCCACCGCGTTGCACACCCCGGCGGAAAAATGGGGGCGCACCGCGGGGAGGTAGAGGTAGCGCAGCCGTTTCCAGCGGGAGAACTGATAGGCTTGCCCCAGCTCCAACAGCTGGGGGTCGGCGGAGCGGAGGCCGGCGGACACGTTTTCCCACAGCACCGGCAGCACCATCAGGGCAGTGATGACACAGGGCACCCGCCCGGTGCTCACCCACAGCAGCACCAGAATGATGAAGCTGGCCACCGGGGTGGCCCGCACCACCCGAATGGCGGGAGAGAGCACCCAGTCCGCCGCCGGGACCCAGTGGGTGGCTGCGGCGGCAAGGGTGCCCAATGCCACACCGATGGCGGCCCCCAGAAAGATGCGCAGCAGGCTGAGGGCGGTGCTGCGCCAGAACGGAGCGGTGACCGCCAGTTCTCCCAGCTCCCGGAGCACGGACAGCGGGGTAGGGATCAGCAGCTGCTGGTCTACCAAAAGGGCCGCGCCCCACCACACCGCCAACCAGAAGGCGGCGGGCAGCAGGGTGCGCAGCAGTCTGTCAGGAAGCGACGAAGTAGAAGTCTTCACCAGGGAGGGCACCTCCGATGGAATCAGGATTGGCCTCAAAGAGCACGTTGTAATAGGGTTCAATGGCGCTCTGGATATCGCCGCCGGTCACGCAGCACAAGTTGCAGTCCGGGATGGCCGCGGCGGCCACGGCGGCCTTGGCCACAATGCCGTAGGTCTCGCAGAGCTGGGAGGCCTCCTCCACATTCTCCTGGACATAGGAGATGGAGTCGGCGTATTCACTCAGGAAGGCCTTGACCGCCTCGGGATTCTCTTGGGCGAACTCGGTGCGCACCACCACGCAGCCCATGGTGAGCACACCCTCGTCGGTGACCTTGTTCCACTCCTCGGTCAGGTCCAGGGCGGTGCGCACATCGCTGTTCTGCATCAGCACGCTGGTGACAGCGGGCACCGGCAGCATGCACACCTCATAGGTGCCGGCGGCCATCTCGGTCATCAGCAGGTTGGAGTCCATATACTCCACCGTCACGTCCTCCCCGGGGGTGAGGCCGTTCTGGGTGAGCAGGTAGTTGAGCACATACTCCGGGTTGGCCCCCTGGCCGGTGGCGTAGATGGTCTTGCCGGCCAGGTCCGCCATGCTCTGGATGGTGTCGCCGTTCTCCAGAATATAGAGCACTCCGTAGGTGTTCAGGGCGCAGATCTGCACCCCGCCGCTGGTCTGGTTGTAGAGGTTGGCGGCCACGTTGGTGGCCACTGCGGCGATGTCATAGTCCCCGTTGGCCAGACCGGCCACCACGGCGGAGTTGTCGGTGGCTACGGTAAAGTTGTAGTGGTTGACCGTCTCGCCGTTGTCATTCCGCTCCATCAGCTTGACGGCGCCGATGCCGGTGGGGCCGGAGAGCACCGCCATGTTGATGTCGGTGCCGGCGAAGTCGGTGGCTGTCTCCCCGCTTTCGTCCGGCTGGGAGGCGTCAGGCGCATTGCCGGCAGAGGAGGTGGAGGCCCCGGCGCCGGCAGAGTCGTCCTGAGAGGCGGCAGAACCCGTCTGGCTGCTGCCGCAGGCGGCCAGCGCCAGGCAGAGGGCCAGGGCCAGCAGAAGTGCAGTGAGTTTTTTCATGGAGTTTCATGCTTCCTTTCTCTTGGTTTCTTTTGTGGCTTATGAGAGCCGGGACAGAAGTTCCGGCCGCTGTATCACAATCGTCCTGCCGTCCCGGCGTATTGCGCCCCGCTCCTCCAGCTTCTGCATCTCCCGGTAGAGTGCGGCCCGGCTGATGTTCAGGCGCGCCGCCAGCTCGGTCATGGAGCAGTTCAGCGATACCAGTCCCTCCCCGTCCATCTGGCGCAGCAGGAAGCCGGTCAATTTTTTCTCCCCGGTGCCCTGAATCAGCGCGTCGATCTTGTCGGAGAGAAACCGGATGCGGCAGGAGAGATAGTGGATGTAGTTGTCCCGGAACAGAGGCTGGCGGGCGATGAGCTGGCGCACCGCCTCCTGGGACAGGAAGAGGATGGTGCAGCTGCTCCGGGCGGTCAGGGTGGAGACATAGTCCGCCTCATCGTTGAACAGAGCGGCGGCGCCGAACAGGTCGGCCTCCGTCAGCATACTGACCACCAGTTCCCCGTCCCCCTTGGTCACCAGCACCCGGCCGGACAACACGGCCGCCAGTTCTTTTCGGAACTGATCGGGGGCGTATATGACATCGCCCTTGGCAAATTGCCGTTTCTCCCAGGGAATTTCCTCCAGCAGCAGGTTCAGCCCCTTCGGTGTGTAGCCGTGGAACAGCGGGGAAGCGGACAGCGTTTTCAGTTCCTGTGGAGTCAGCATGGCACACCTCGCAAAAGTGTCTCATATGATACAAACATTGGACAAGTATAACAAGTTATATTCCAAACGTCAATAGTATATGGCGAAAAAAGTATTATGTTGGCCTGAAACTTTTGTAAAACTACTTGCTTTTTCTGAGGGAGATGATACAATGATCCTATTCTTGTTTCAAACAGAAGGAAAGGAAGGTAATCCATTTTGAGCAGACTTTCTCTCATGACCGAAAGCCGCGCCGAGACCGTGGTGGAGGAGATCTACAAGGATATGGAGCGCCGTATCGCCGCATCTCCCCCGGGCATCTGTCCCGTGGATCTGACCTGGGCATTTCTGAAGATGTGCCATGCCCAGACCTGCGGCAAGTGCGTGCCCTGCCGGGTCGGCCTGACCCAGTTGAGCAATCTCATGGAGGACGTGATGAAGCATCGTGCCACCATGGAGACCTTGGAGAACCTGGAGAACCTGGCCAAAGTCATCTCTGACTCCGCCGACTGTGCCATCGGCATCGAGGCGGCCCGGATGGTGCTCAAAGGTTTGGAGGGCTTCCGGGAGGACTATGTCTCCCATGTGGTGGATCACCACTGTATTGCCGCGGTGCCCCAGAGCATTCCCTGCGTGGCCAACTGTCCCGCGGGCGTGGATATTCCCGGCTATGTGGCGCTGGTGGGCAAGAAGCGGTACGCGGACGCCGTCCGGCTCATCCGCAAGGACAACCCCTTCCCCAGCGCCTGTGCCCTGGTGTGTGAGCACCCCTGTGAGACCCGCTGCCGCCGCACCCTGCTGGATGCCCCGGTGAATATCCGGGGTCTGAAGCGCACTGCGGTGGACCGGGCCGGCGTGGTGCCCGCTCCGGCGCGGATGCCCGAGACCGGCAAGAAGGTGGCCATCATCGGCGGCGGCCCCTCCGGCCTGTCCGCGGCCTATTACCTCCAGCTCATGGGCCACCAGTGCACCGTTTTTGAAAAGCACAAGCGGCTGGGCGGCATGCTGGTCTACGGCATTCCCGCCTACCGGCTGCCCCGGGAGCGGCTCCAGCAGGACATAGACTGCATTCTCTCCACTGGCGTCCAGGTCAAGCTCAACACCAAGGTGGGGGAGGGCGAGTACACCATGGAGCGGCTCCGGGAGGAGTATGACGCGGTGTACATCGCCATCGGCGCCCACACCGACAAGAAGGTGGGCATTGAGGGGGAGGACGCCAAGAACGTGCTCTCCGCCGTGGAGTTCCTGGGCAACATCGGCGACGACCAGATTCCGGACTTCACCGGCAAGAAGGTGTGCATCATCGGCGGCGGCAACGTGGCCATGGACTGCACCCGCAGCGCCATCCGCTGCGGCGCCGAGCGGGTGAGCATCGTCTACCGCCGCCGCAAGGAGGATATGACCGCCCTGGCGGAAGAGGTGGACGGCGCCATTGCTGAGGGAGCCGTTATGATGGATCTCCATGCCCCGCTGCGCATCGAGACCGATGACGAGGGCAAGGTGGCCGCCCTGTGGGTGTCCCCCAAGATCCCGGGCAAGATCCGGGACGGCCGGGTGAGCCCTGCCGGCTCCGGCCTGGAGGACAAGCGCATCGAGTGCGACGTGGTCATCGCCGCTGTGGGCCAGGGCATCGACTTTCACACCCTGGAGTCCTCCGGCATCCCGGTGGTCCGGGGGGTCATCAAGGCGGAGGATTGGACAGCGGTGGACAATGCGCCCGGCGTGTTCGCCGGCGGCGACTGTGTCACCGGCCCCAAGACCGCCATCCGGGCCATTGCCGCGGGCAAAGTGGCGGCGGCCAATATCGACTACTATCTGGGCTATAACCATGTGATTACCACCGACGTGGACATTCCTAACCCCGACCTGGCCGACAAGGCCTACTGCGGGCGCATCAACATGTCTGAGCGGGAGCCCGGCGAGCGGAAGAACGACTTTGAGCTGATGGAACTGGTGATGACTGAGAAGGAGTCCTGTCAGGAGGCCGGACGCTGCCTGCGCTGCGACCACTTCGGATGCGGCATCTTTAAAGGAGGGAGAAAGACGGAATGGTAAATGTGACGATCAACGGCATTGCGCTCCAGGTAGAGGAGGGCACTTCCATTCTGGAGGCCACCCGTATCATCGGTATGCCCGTCCCCACCCTCTGCTTTCTGAAGGGGATCAACGAGATCGGCGCCTGCCGCGCCTGCGTGGTGGAGGTGGAGGGCGAAAAACACGCCCAGCACCTGGTCACCGCCTGCAACAACGCCTGCGAGGAGGGTATGGTCATCCATACCAATACCACCCGGGTCCGGGAGGCCCGGCGCACCAATCTGGAGCTGCTGCTCTCCCAGCACCGGATCAACTGTCCGGCCTGCGAGCGCAACGGCACCTGCGAACTGCAGAAGGTGGTCTCCACCATGCCCATTGGAGACACCGTGAACTTCAAGCACGAGTATCCCGAGGACAACTGGGACACCACCCTGCCCATCATCCGGGACGAGAGCAAGTGCATTCGCTGCTACCGCTGCGTCTCCTTCTGCGACAAGGTCCAGTCCCTGGGGATCTGGGATATGGTGGGCACCGGCGCCCACACCTCGGTCAACGTCTCCCGGCACCGGAAGATGGGCCAGGCCGACTGCGCCTTCTGCGGCCAGTGCATCACCCACTGTCCCACCAATGCCCTGCACACCCGGGACGACACCAAGGCCATTATCGGCGTCAACGGCGTGCTCAACGACCCCGAGAAGGTGGTGGTGGTCCAGGTGGCCCCCGCCGTCCGGGCTGCCTGGGGAGAGACCTTCGGCCTGTCCCCGGAGGTGGCCACTGAGAAGCGCATGGCCGCCGCCCTGCGCCGCATCGGGTTCGACTATGTCTTCGACACCAATTTCTCCGCCGACCTGACCATCATGGAGGAGGGCACCGAGTTCCTGGAGCGCATCCAGCACCCGGAGGAGCACAAGTGGCCCATGTTCACCTCCTGCTGCCCGGGCTGGGTCCGGTTCCTGAAGAGCCAGTATCCGGACATGGTGGACAATCTGTCCACGGCCAAATCCCCCCAGCAGATGTTTGGTGCGGTGACAAAGACCTACTTTGCCAAAAAGATCGGCGTGGCTCCGGAGAACATCGTCTGCGTGTCCATCATGCCCTGCACCGCCAAAAAGGCGGAGCTGGCCATTCCCAACATCAACGACGCCGCCGAGGGCTGCCGGGATGTGGATTACTCCCTGACCACCCGGGAGTTCTGCCAGATGATCCGGGCCGACCAGATCGACGTGTCCGCCCTGCCCGAGGAGGACTTCGACTCCCCCCTGGGCACCGGCACCGGCGCCGCCGTCATCTTCGGCACCACCGGCGGCGTGATGGAGGCCGCCCTGCGCACCTGCTACTATGTCCTCACCGGGGAGAATCCCAGCGCCGATGAGACCTTCAAGGCGGTTCGCGCCCTGGGCAGCGACCAGCCCTGGATTGAGGCGGAGTACAACGTGGCCGGCATCACAGTCCGGGCTGCCGTGGTCAATGGACTGGGCAACGCCCGGCGCCTGATCCGGGCCATCCGCCGCGGCGAGGTGGAATATCAGTTCGTGGAGGTCATGGCCTGCCCCGGCGGATGCGTCGGCGGCGGCGGACAGCCCATCCACTACAACGAGGAGTGGGCGGCCAAGCGGGGCGCGGTGCTCTACCACTATGACAGCGCCAATACGCTGCGCTTCTCCCACGAGAATCCGGAGGTCCAGGCCCTCTACGCAGACTATCTGGGCCAGCCCTGCGGCGAGACAGCCCACCACCTGCTGCACACCGACCACCACGGCTGGAGCCTGCCCATGGCTCCGGTGCTGGATGAGGACGTGCGGATCTGAGTCCATACTACCTACACACGCTTCTGCGTTTCACCAAACTCCTTTCAAGGCAGTGCCCGCGCTACAGCGCGGGCACTGCCCCTGTTTGTAAGAGAGGCTTGGCGCCCCCATACAGACGTGGAAAAATCCAGGACAATCCGCTATGATAATATGTACCGCTCCTGGGGCGCGGCTGCGCACCCGGGAGGATACGCATTGAAATCATGAGTGAATTTATGAGAAAACAGCTGTTTTCTGCTGTTTTACTTCAGCTGCGCGGCATTTGCCGCGCGCATCAACCGCAGGGCGGTTTGTTTGGCAGACATTCAATAGGAGGACACGGGTCCACAAGGCAGGGGGGATTGCATGGAACGGGATTTGGAGCGGCAGAGTCAGCAGAACTTTTTTCCATCTGTTCCAATCAACCTGTATGAAAGAGATGTACTCCATTGCACACCGCTGAAGCATGGAGGTGCAGAATATGGTTTTGACAGACGAACTGTGCGACTAGTTGAGTGCAACCGCCCGGGAGAAGAGCCGGGGACTGGAGATCGACATCAGCTTTGCTGTCTGTAACGAGCATGGCCTGTCTCAGATGTACCGCCAGTACAGCCGGGCCCTGGTACTGAGCGTCACCCTGGAGGCAGGCGGTCGCCCTCTCCTCCTTTTGGAAATCCTGAAGCGAGAGGGGAGGGGATGCGGCCGCCGCCGCGGCTTTGACGCCCCGGCAGACAGCAGCCGGTCTGTCACCGGCATTTTGTCCTGGAAAACCCAGAGACAGTGCGGCATTTTCGTCGGTTCCATGGTTGACATCTGGAGCCGGCCTGTTACAATAGTGACATTACATGTCAAGACAGTATATGACATAATGAGGGGGAGTCCCGTATGAACAAAGTCAAAGCGTTTTTAAAGCGCAAAGACATTGAGATCTCGGCCCGGCGCTACGGCATTGACGCCCTGGGGGCCATGGCCCAGGGCCGGTTCTGCTCGCTGCTGATCGGCACCATCATCAACACCGTGGGCCAGCAGTTCGGCATTGACTACCTGGTCACCATCGGTGGCTATGCCACCGCCATGTCCGGCCCCGCCATGGCGGTGGCCATCGGCTACGCCCTGCGGTGTCCGCCCCTGGTGCTCTTCTCCCTGGTGGCGGTGGGCTCCGCCGCCAACGGTCTGGGCGGGGCGGGCGGCCCTCTGGCAGTGCTGGTCATCGCCATTGTGGCCGCTGAGTGCGGCAAGGCGGTGAGCAAGGAGACCAAGATCGACATTCTGGTCACCCCCGCCGTCACCATCTTTGTGGGCGTGGCCCTGTCCACGCTGATCGCGCCCCCCATCGGCACCGCCGCCAGCTGGGTGGGCCAGCTCATCATGTGGGCCACCGAGCTGCAGCCCTTCCTGATGGGCGTGGTGGTCTCCGTCCTGGTGGGGGTGGCCCTGACCCTGCCCATCTCCTCGGCGGCCATCTGCGCCGCCCT
>JABLTR010023567.1_pt1 | contig 13550 bp, 11 predicted proteins | sample 7160071 | NCBI WGS metagenome assembly JABLTR01 (sample SAMN14651230, study PRJNA627086) | human gut metagenome | isolation source: feces | host: Homo sapiens
GGATAAATTTTATTTTTTTGTTGTTGTTTTTTGTCTAAAAAAATATTATTTAATAGATATAAAAATAGATTTAATTAGTAATACAAAATAATTTCTTATTTACAACAAAAAGTTATTTTTTCTGAAAAGAGGTATGCTTATGGCTGCATTTAAAAATGATCGAGGTACTTGGACTGCGAAATTCTACTATACAGACTGGACAGGTAAAAGAAAACAAAAGAAAAAAGAAGGATTTGTAACAAAAAAAGAAGCCCTCCAATTTGAGAATGACTTCTTAAATAAATGCAAATCTACAGTTAACATTACATTTCGTAACTTAGTTGAAAACTACATGGAAGATTGTAAGGTACATCTAAAACCTACAACTATGGAAAACAAAAAATTTTTAATTCAGACGAAACTGATGCCTTATTTTGCTGATCTCCCAATTTGTGATATAGATATTTCAACGGTTCGCAAATGGCAAAATGAATTGCTTTCACATGAAAATGGGTACTCGCAAACGTATTTAAAAACAGTGCATAATCAATTATCTGCAATTTTCAATTTTGCCGTAAAGTATTATAAGTTACCCAACAATCCTGCTGCTGCGTGTGGTTCAATGGGTAAGAAAAAAGCAGATACCATGCAGTTTTGGACACAGGAAGAATTTCAGACTTTCATTTCATATTTAGAAGAGCAAACTCTATACTATGTAATATTTCACCTTTTCTTTTATAGCGGTATCCGAGAAGGAGAGCTTCTTGCACTGACGCTAGACGATTTTGATTTTAAAAAAAACACTATGAAAATTACAAAAAATTATGTAAAAATCGGAAAAGAAGAACTCATTCAATCACCGAAGACGCCTAAAAGTAAAAGAGTCATTACATTACCACAGGAAATTATGGATATGGTAAAAAATTATAGTGCAAAACTGTATGGGTATTCATCATCAGAACGCCTGTTTCTAGCAAATAAATATAGTATCTTGCGAGAATTAAATAAAATTTGCAAACTATCTGGTGTAAAAAAAATACGAATACATGATTTACGCCACTCACATGCTTCATTACTAATTGAACTTGGTTTTCCACCCTTACTCATCTCCGAAAGACTTGGTCACGAAAATATTGAAACAACTCTCAATATATACTCCCATTTATATCCAAACAAACATGAGGAAGTTGCCAAAGCACTTTCACAATTGATACAAACGAAAAAATAGTACGATTTTAGTACGCTAGGCAAAAAAATAGTCCTGTAAGCCTTGAAAATACAAGGCTTGCAGGACTATTGTAATTATTCCCACTCAATTGTTGCAGGCGGTTTGCTTGTAATATCATAACAAACCCTATTAACATGCTTAACTTCATTTACGATCCTGACACTTACTCTGTCAAGTACATCATAGGGTATTCTAGCCCAGTCAGCGGTCATAAAGTCAGTTGTTGTAACACCCCTAAGGGCAACTGTATAGTCATATGTCCTTCCATCGCCCATAACACCAACGGAACGCATATCGGTTATTACAGCAAAATACTGGTTAATACTTCTGTCAAGTCCGGCATTCTTGATCTCTTCTCTGAAAATAGCATCAGCTTCTCTAAGGATCTCAAGTTTATCCTCTGTTACCTCGCCGATTACTCTTATACCGAGGCCGGGTCCAGGGAAAGGCTGTCTCAATACGATATAGTCAGGAAGTCCAAGCTCTGTACCCATCTGACGTACCTCATCCTTAAATAAAAGTCTGAGGGGCTCAATAAGTTCTTTAAAGTCAACAACTGAAGGAAGTCCTCCAACATTATGATGTGACTTGATTACAGCACTGTCGCCAAGTCCGCTCTCGATAACGTCAGGATATATGGTTCCCTGAACAAGGAAATCAACTTTACCTATTTTCTTGGCTTCATCTTCAAATACACGGATGAATTCTTCTCCGATTATCTTTCTTTTCTTTTCGGGGTCAGTAACACCTTTGAGTTTGCTTAAAAATCTATCCTTTGCATTGACCCTTACAAAGTTTGATTCAAAGAATCCGTCAAATACCTGCTCAACTTCATCGCCCTCGTTTTTACGCATAAGGCCGTGGTCTACAAAAACACAGGTGAGCTGTTTGCCAATGGCTTTACTAACAAGGGCAGCCGCTACACTTGAGTCAACTCCGCCTGAAAGAGCACAGAGAGCTTTACCGTCTCCTACCTTTTCGCGGATAGCTTTTATCTGTTCTGCAATATAATCTGACATTACCCAGTCACCCTTGCATCCACAGATCTCATAAAGGAAGTTTCTGAGCATTTCCTTACCGTTTGGAGTATGGTTAACTTCAGGATGGAACTGTACCGCATAAAATTTCTTTTCTTCACATTCCATGGCCGCTGTGGGACATGTAGCTGTTTCAGCAGTTACTTTAAATCCCTTAGGTACAGCGCTTACATAGTCAGTATGGCTCATCCAGCATATCTCTTCTCTTTTTATTCCTTTGAAAAGCTTGCTGTCTGTATCAACTGTTACCTTTGTTTTTCCATATTCACTTTTAGCGTTTGCAGATGTAACAGTTCCGCCAAGAGTATATGCCATTATCTGGCATCCATAACATATACCAAGTACTGGTATGCCCAGTTCAAAAATCTCTTTGGATATATGAGGTGAATTTTCATCATATACACTGTTTGGTCCACCTGTAAATATGATTCCCTTAGGGTTAAGTTTCTTTATCTCGTCAATTGGAAGAGTATACGGTTTTACCTCGCAGTATACGCTGCATTCACGAACTCTTCGGGCAATGAGCTGATTATACTGACCGCCAAAGTCAAGTATAAGAACATATTCGTTATTCATAATGACCTCCCCTTAATATTCAACACTATAGTTAGGAGCCTCTTTTGTTATCTGTATATCGTGAGGGTGACTCTCTCTGAGACCCGCACTTGTCATTCTGATAAATCTTCCGTTTTCTCTTAAGTCATCGATAGTAGCTGTTCCGCAGTATCCCATACCTGAACGAAGTCCGCCCATGAGCTGGTATACTGAATCTTCTACGCTGCCTTTATATGCGATACGTCCCTCAACACCTTCAGGAACAAGTTTCTTTGCATCTTCCTGGAAGTATCTGTCTTTGCTTCCGCATTCCATAGCTGCAAGAGAGCCCATACCTCTGTATACTTTATATTTTCTTCCCTGGTATAACTCTGTTTCTCCGGGGCTTTCCTCGCAGCCAGCAAAGTAGCTGCCAAGCATACATACATTAGCACCAGCAGCGATCGCCTTAACGACATCTCCTGAGTACTTGATACCACCATCAGCGATGATGGGGATATTGTATTCCTTAGCAGCCTCAGCACAGTCCATAATTGCTGTGATCTGAGGTACACCGATACCGGCTACAACTCGTGTTGTACATATAGAACCAGGTCCGATACCGACCTTTACGCAGTCAGCGCCTGCTTCAATAAGTTCCCTTGTTGCTTCCGCTGTAGCAACATTACCAGCGATAAGCTGTACATCAGGATAAGCATTTTTGATCTTTTTAACTGTCTCGATTACTCCAACTGAATGTCCATGGGCTGTATCGATAACGATAACGTCTACATTAGCTTCAATAAGAGCTGCCATTCTGTCAAGTACATCGGCAGTAGCTCCTACAGCTGCACCTGCAAAAAGTCTTCCCTGAGCATCCTTAGCTGAATTAGGATATTTGATAGCTTTTTCGATATCTTTAATTGTTATAAGTCCTTTGAGCATGCCCTTGTCATCAACTATAGGGAGTTTTTCAACCTTATGCTTTGTAAGGATCTTTTTAGCATCCATTAAAGTTGTGCCAACGGGTGCTGTTATAAGGGGTTCTTTAGTCATTACCTCTGTGATCTTTTTATTGTAGTTGGTCTCAAAACGAATGTCTCGGTTTGTGATGATACCTACAAGTCTGCCATTTTCAGTAATGGGAACACCTGAAATACGGTATTTCTCCATAAGTGCTATGGCATCATATAAATAGTGGTCCTCTGATAAGAAAAATGGATCTGTGATTACGCCGTTTTCAGAACGTTTAACTCTGTCAACCTCTTCTGCCTGTTTTGCGATCGACATATTTTTATGTATGATACCGATACCGCCCTGTCTTGCCATGGCAATAGCCATTTTTGATTCAGTTACAGTATCCATTCCCGCACTCATAATAGGTGCATTTAATGTGATCTTGTTAGTAAGCCTTGTTGTCAAATCAACATCCTTGGGAAGAACGCAGCTCCTTGCGGGAATAAGAAGCACGTCATCAAAAGTAAGTCCCTCTTTAATAATTTTGTTCATAGCTTTTGTCCCTTTCTCTTAAATCATTCACTAAAATATAATTCAATAAATTTAACAAATCTTATCAAATTTCGATTGCATTTGTCAATAATATTATATGCCTATTTGAACGAAAATTCAAATTTGTTTATGTAGTATTTTTTATTTAATTTATTCCCCTTCAAAATGTGCATATTCACTATCAATAGAAAAAAGCTGTCTTTATAGATAATTTCCTGTGGAATATCTACAACACCATCTAAAATTATCTTAAAAATTACTTTCGTTTAGGCAATTCTTATTGAAATATGACAGATTTTCAATAAAATATAAATATATTTCACACCCGGAGGAATTTCTATGTTTGAGGTTATTCATGAGTTAATTCTTGAAATAATATTTGAAGGATCTGCTGGCTTACTAGGCAGCAACAAAGTTCCTATGATACTTAGGATACTTATTGCAGCTGCTATACCGTTATTTTTTATAACACTATCAGTTTTCCTGCTTTATGTTGGAATAACAGAAAAGAGGCTGTCCCTTATTATTGCCGGTTTGATTGTGATAATATCGTCAGCATCACTCACCATAAGCCGGATAAAAGAATATAAAAATAGAAATAAAAAGGCTGAATAGGAGGGAAATTTATGCTTATTAAAAATATTTTCAAAATTTCCATAATTCTATTTTTCCTTCAGCTGGCCAGGGTGTTATTTAAGTTTGCTGTCTTTTCCTCTATAGACAGGAATCTCACTGCTGATGTTATAATAAAATGCATCTTTACTTCCGGCGCCCTAATTATATGTCTCGCCTTTTTCAAAGCCAGAAATTTAAAAATAGGTTTTTTGCCTGAGAATTTCAATTTAAAATATAAAGCATGCACTGCCCTTCTCCTGATTTTTATCATAACCACACCAATAATAACAAAAAATATTTCTCTATATTACATTCTTTCTCTCATTTATAACGCCATACTGACGGTTTTATATGAGGAGATAATATTTAGAGGATATGTATACAGTAAAATAAACTCCATAAAAAACGAAAAATACGCCTGCCTATGTTCTTCCATACTTTTTGGGCTGTGGCATCTGGGATATATAGATACGATATTATGGAGGACATCATTGTTTTCGCCTGACGCTGACATTCCTTCTATAATGTTCTGGAAGACATTGACCGGCCTTATTATTGGTTTCATACTTGCATTTTTCAGATACAAAAACAAAAATGTATATTCATCGTTTCTTGTACACTCATTTATAAATGCGTTCGGCGGCTGATATATGTATTCTTTGCTTTAAACACCGGCATCTTTGAAATAAAAATCCCCCTTTTATTTAAAAGGGGGATTTTTTATCAGCCTCTAGGGCCTGCTTTTACGATATTTTCAGGCATATGAGTATATTTTTTGAAGTTTTCATTGAACTTTGACGCAAGTTCTTTAGCTGTCTTTATATACTCGTCCTTATTCTGCCATGTGTTTATGGGATTGAGCATTTCATCAGGTACTCCAGGGCATGTCTTGGGAACATATACATTGAATATTTCATCAAGTTCATATTCAACATTGTCCAGCTGTCCTGATATGGCTGCTGTAACCATGGCTCTTGTAAATTTAAGTTTGATCCTGCTTCCAACGCCATATTTTCCGCCTGACCAGCCTGTATTTATCAAAAATACTCTGGCATTGTTGTTTTTGATCTTTTCTCCAAGCATTTCTGCGTAAACACTGGGATCAAGAGGCAGGAAAGGTGCTCCGAAACATGTTGAGAATGTCGTCTGGGGCTCTGTTATTCCCCTCTCTGTTCCAGCAAGCTTGCTTGTGTATCCTGATACGAAATGGAACATGGCCATATCATTATCAAGTTTTGAAATGGGAGGAAGTACACCAAAGGCATCAGCCGTAAGGAAAATTACTGTCTCAGGCTGTCTTCCCATTCCACTCATCTCAGCGTTTGGAATATAACATACCGGATAGCCGGCTCTCGTGTTTTCCGTAAGTGTTCCGTTGCTGTAGTCAGGCTCTCCGCTTTCAGGGTCGATAACAACATTTTCAAGAAGTGTGCCGAATTTTATGGCACGGAATATTTCAGGCTCGTTTTCTTCTGAAAGGTCTATACATTTCGCATAGCATCCGCCCTCAATATTGAAAATGCCATCGTCGGACCATCCATGTTCATCATCACCTATAAGTTTTCTGTCAGGGTCAGCACTGAGTGTAGTTTTTCCTGTTCCGGAAAGTCCAAAGAAAATGGCTGTATCACCATCTTTGCCGATGTTTGCGGAGCAGTGCATGGAGAGCACCCCATTTTTTGGAAGAACATAGTTCATTACTGAAAAGACGCTCTTCTTTATTTCTCCACTATACTGTGAACCTGCAATAAGTACTATCTTCTGTTCATAGTCTATAGCAATACATGCTTCACTGTTTGTGCCGTCAACTTCGGGTATACATTTAAATCCAGGAGCAGCGATCACAGTAAACTCGGGTACAAAATTTTCAAGATCATCTTCACTCGGGTCCACAAGAAGATTTTTTATGAAAAGGTTCTGGGAAGCCAGTTCATTTATTATTCTGAAGCATTTTGCGTATTTCTTATCAGCACCGGCAAAACCGTCAAATACATATAACTGCCTGTTCTGAAGATATGCCAGCATCTTATTTTTAATTGAATCAAAGCTTTCCCTGCTGATGGGTCTGTTAACGCTTCCCCAGGCAATGTCGTCATGTATCGATGGAGTATCGACAATATATTTATCATCAGGAGATCTTCCTGTATATTTACCTGTGTTTACAACAAGTGCTCCCGTGTTGGAGAGAACTCCCTCACCGTTTTTAATGGCAGTTTCCACAAGCTGTCGTGCAGTGAGATTTCTAAAAACAGTGCCGTTTCCTCCTATGCCAAGTTCTATTGGATTAAGTGTTTTCATTCAAAAACCTCCGTATTCTGCCTAAAATTTCAATATTGTAAGTATACCACAACTTTTAGCCATCTTCCATACAAAAAATTTTATAACCAGGAATATTTATGCAGTTTTTTATTATTTTATATATCTCTGTACATATTTCTATTTTATTCGTCAGATAGTGTTATTTTAGTCCAGAGTATTTACTGCATTATTTACAATAAAACAGTTCAGCCTATATTTTTTATTGTCAAAGGCACGGTACACCTACGTTATTTCTATAATGTTACAGTATTATTACATTTTCACTTAAGTTATTGCGGTTTATCAGGATAAAAATTAATATTAATCTATAAAAATATGTAAAGGAGGATGTATATGAAAAAATACATATGTTTTCTTGTTTCTGCGTTGATATCAGCATCAACCGCATTTACAGCTTTTGCCTCAGATGATACTTTTCCGTTTATAGATATAGCCCGCAACTCATGGTACTATTCTTACATCGATGATGCATACGATAAGGGAATAATCGCCGGGGTCAGTGATAACATATTTTCTCCCGATGAGACACTTACAAGGGGAATGGCATCATCGCTGGTATACCGTATGTACGGAAGCCCTGAGGTAAAATATAAGGCTTTCTTCCCTGATGTTCCCGATGGACAATGGTATACGGACGGAATAATATGGGCTAAGGAAAACAATGTTATTTCCGGCTATGATGATGGAAGTTTCTGCCCTGAATGGTATATGACCATAGAACAGTTCGCATCTGTTTTATACCGTTTATCCGGCTCACCAGAAGTTGAAAACAGCGGACAGATACTTGGAAAATATTCAGATGGTTATCTTGTATCAGGATATGCAAAAGAAGCTGTTGCCTGGGCAGCCCAGAACAACCTGCTTCAGGGTGAAAAACTTCATCCTACATCGGCCGTTACACGTGCTGAAGCAGCTAAAATGCTTTCTGTATATACGACCATCAACGATTTCCATGTGATCAAAAATCTTGGAACGATTTCACAATACATCAAAGGCTACTATGACTCTACTTTTGATATGACTCAGTATGACGCATTTACCATGGATAACGATGATGACATATATCTGTATTACATGGTAGGCGATTACCGCTCCAACTTTGGATACCACGTCATCATGACTGGTGATAAAATAGTAAGGATAGATATGATAGGAAAGATGAATCCCTTCTTCCTTACATCTGATCTTAAAGAGCCCGAAATAACTGATGCAGAACTCTGCAAAATGGCCATTGAGGCTGATGGTCTTGAATATACTGTGAAAGAACAGAATATAACAAGATACTTCAATATGGATACATTAAAGTACACCTTTGAAGTTGAGACCACATATATCGATGAAAACGGATCTTCATTAACTAATGTTTTTACCTATGAAGCATAAATAAAAAATTTAAAAAGTCCCCTGGATGATTCCAGAGGACTTTTTTATATAAAGTAATATAAGGCGGCTGTGTACGATCCACAGCCGCCTTATCATATACTTATTTAAAAACAGATGTACTTATTAATAGAAGATCTCGTCTGCTGCTCTTCTTCCGCCGTACATTTCTTCAAGCTCTGATTTATGATATAAATATCCCTCGTCATCGAAATATTTAGCTCCCTTAGGACAGAGTTTTACGCACTTGCAGCATTTCATACAGATACCTGTTACCTGTGATACATCTTCAAGGCTTATTGAGCCAAGGGGACAGTTTCTTGCACAGAATCCGCATTTGATACATTTGCTCATATCTGTTTTAGGTTTTACCTTACGGATATCGATGCCGTTTCCGTTTCTGTCTCTAGGTGTATAATAAGGTCTAAGAGGAGTTTCTCCCTTAACTTCGATGGGTCCTTCGTTGATCTTGCCGCTTGCGAGCTTCTCAGCGATCTTTTCAACAAAATCAGCAGCAACTGCCATATCTTCAGCATCGGGTCTGCCCTTGCCAAGGGTAGTTGAGAATGAATGTTCACCAACAAAAGCTCCGCCTGCGATAGTATGGAATCCGTCTTTTTCCATAATGTTTCTAAGTTCGATGAGAGCATCATCGAAATTTCTGTTTCCGAACATTACAACGGGGATGCCGTAAGCACCATTGCCCTCAACAGTGTCAAGATACTTAAGAAGAAGGTTGGGAACACGTCCAGCGATAACGGGTGTGCCCATAACTACTATATCATCTTTTTCAAAGGCTTTTCCTTCTTTTCTTGAAGCGGGAGGAGTAAAGTCAAATGCTTCATACTCAGCGCCGATCTTTTTAGCGAGTTCAGAAGCGATATATGTAACCATTTTCTTAGTTGTACCAGTTCCACTGAAATACATACCATATACTTTTTTTGCCATCTTTTTCACCTCATATAAAATTATGTTCTTTTAATTATACGATAATATCCTTTTATTCGCAATAGTAATAAAATTTAATATTGAATATGACAGCAAATTACTGTAAAATTATTTGTAATCATCTATCGGGAGGTATAATAATATATGGCTTATGTTACTTTAAAATATGAAGCATTGAAGGACTTCTCCCAGGAAGTCTTCGAAAAAATGGGATACACGGCTGATGAAGCGGCCATCATTACAGATGTACTTCTTACCAGTGATCTCTACGGTATAGAGTCCCACGGTATGCAGAGGATGGTCCGTTACTACAAAAGCATCAAAAACGGCCGTCTTGTGGTAGGCGCAAAAAAAGAGATAGTTTTTGAAACACCCCTCAGCGCTGTTATCGACGGACACGACGGTACTGGCCAGCTCTTAGGCCACTATGCCATGAGCCTTGCCATCGAAAAGGCAAAGAAAAACGGCATCGGCATCGTTACCGTTAAAAACTCTAACCATTATGGAATTGCTGGATATTATGCTAAAATGGCCTGCAAAGAAGGACTTATGGGATTTTCATGCACTAACAGTGAAGCCATAATGGTACCCACATACGGACGTATGGCAATGATAGGATCAAATCCCATTGCGGCAGCTTTCCCCGCAGAGCCCTATGATTTCCTTTTTGACGCATCCACAACTGTTGTAACAAGAGGAAAAGTCGAGGTATACAACAAAAAAGGTGCTCCCCTTCCTGAAGGCTGGACAGTTGACGCTGAAGGAAAAGTCGGAACAAATGCTGCTGAGATCCTTGCAAATATCGAGCAGAAAAAAGGCGGCGGAATCCTTCCCCTTGGCGGACCTACAGAACTTTTAGGCGGACACAAGGGATATGGCTATGGAATGCTTGCTGAAATATTCTCATCCATACTTTCCATGGGACTTACCTCAAATCATACAAATATCGGTTCCACCGGCGGCACATGCCATGGTTTTGCGGCAATAAATCCTAACCTTTTTGGAAATCCTGAGGAGATCAAAGAGCACTTCTCAACTTTCTTAAAGGAACTCAGGGAGTCACCCAAGGCTGACGGCCAGACAAGGATATATACCCATGGCGAAAAGGAAGCCGAGGCCGTTGAAAGAGTGCTTAAGGAAGGCGTTCCCGTTAACGAAAATACAATCAAGGAAATGGCTGTTATCTGTGATGAATATGGCGTAGATATGGAGAAATTTCTTGGAAAGATAACATACTAAAATAAAAAAGGTGTATACTGATCATTTGTATACACCTTTTTTATGTTTTACAAAGTTATTTTTTAATTATATCTTGTATTAAAAATCGTTTTCCATTGTTAAGCCATCATATATTACGGCAGCTTCTGCCATATAACGATTGGTTCCAGGCTTCATATGTTGGAGACTTACAATGCCATAATCCGGCATTTAGTTTTTTACAGGATATGGGTACTCCTTATCCTTCCAGTACCACCACTTAAGTTTTTCGGCTTCATGTTCATTATTTTCTGCAAAGTAAACTGCAAGACGGTATACATAGAGCTGACACCTGTCGATTTTTACTCTCTTCATCATGCACTCCCTGTCATAAAGCTCCTGCGGGTCTTTTCCAACCAGTTCTTTTATGGAGTTTATGCCAAGTCCCATAAGATCCTTCTCTATTTCTTTTCCTACGCCGGGTATTTTTCTCAATTCACCCATATCAGTCATACCTTTCTATTTTCAGAGATGCTATGGCCGATGGATTAGGTCTGCCGTTTATGATATTCTGAGGCCCGGGGACGAGCATCATAAACCCATCCTTTGTATAACGTTTTCCAAAGCCTTCAGCATATTCCTCATCAACAGTTATCCTTACTACCTCTCCGGTGACCATTGCTGTTATGCCTGCACCGCTCAGATCCTGAATGTCCTTAAGTCTACATTCCATATTCAAAAATGCCTCTTTTATAAGCGGCGCGTCTATGATTTTTGAGCTTTCAAGGGAGAAACCTCCTATTTCAAACTCATCAGCATCATATTCATTATTGTTTATGGTATCAACCAGTCTGTCGTAACAGCTTATGGGAAGAAAATTAATACCAAAGCATTTATCTCTCTTTATATTGGCAAATGTATGGGTATGCTGGTAAAGACAGCCCATCACAGCGAAAAATGCGGTCTTATCCCCGTGAAAACAGCTCCATGAATGAAAGCATATATTGGGTTTTCCGTTTTCTTTCCAGGTAGTTACCGCAAAGAGCACCTGTGGTATAGCAGACACCAATTCAAGATGGGAGAAAAGCTCAAACTCCTCCGGATAAAGCGGCTCAAAATTTTCTGGTCTTCTCTTTCCTACTTCAAGCTTCATATTCTCCCCTCCTGCCTATCGACCGCTTACTCCTTTGGCAGCATGTCTATAAATTCCTGTTCAGTGATTATGGGTATATTTAATTCCTTAGCCTTTTTATTTTTAGAAGACGTGGAATTTACATCATTATTTATGAGATAGTTCGTCTTAGAAGTAACACTTCCTGTCACCTTTCCTCCCAGGGATTCGATGAGCGCCTTAACTTCATTCCTGTTTTTGAACTGCTCCACATCGCCGGTTATAACAAAGTTGAGGCCGGCAAATTTATCCCCTGCCTGGGTCTGGCCGGTAAAATTAAGGATGGACACAGCCTTATTGAAAAGCTCCATATTTTCCTTATTGGCAAAATATGAATGTATGCTGTGGGCTATGACCTCTCCAAAGCCTTCTATCTCACTCAGTTCCACAGGATCAGCATTTACTATGCTGTCGATATCACTGTTATAATGTCTGCATAACAGCTTTGCATTGGCAAGTCCCACATGATTTATGCCAAGGGCATTTATAAAGTTTTCCAGGGGAACATTCTTCGACTTCTCTATGGCTTCCACAAGATTATCAAAGCTCTTTTTGCCAAATCCATCCATATCCATTATTTCCGTATGGGAATGGATATCATAGATGTCGGTATAATTATTTAAAATGCCCATATCAGCAAATTTCTTTATCGTCTCCTCTGAAAGACCTTCGATATTCATGGCGTCCCTGGATACATAATGTACCAGCGCCTTTATCCTTTGGGCTGAACAGTTAGGATTAGTACAGTAAAGTTCAGCTCCTTCTCTTAGAGACCTTATTTCCGTCTCTCCTCCGCATACGGGACAGAATTTGGGTATCTCAGCCGTTCCGGAACAGGTCAGGTTTTCAGCTATCTGAGGTATTATCATATTTGCCTTATATACCTTTATTTTGTCGCCTATGCCAAGTTTAAGGCTCTCAAGTACACTGACATTATGGACACTGGCCCTGTTTACCGTTGAACCTTCGATGTCCACTGGCTCAAACACTGCCACCGGATTTATCCTTCCAGTCCTGGATGTATTCCATTCGATGGCCGTAAGTGTGGTCTCGGCCTGTTCATCGCTCCATTTGAATGCTATGGAGTCCCTGGGGAACTTGGCCGTTATTCCCAAAGAATTGCTGTATGCTATGCTGTCAAAGGTAAGGACAAGGCCGTCTGAGGCAAAGTCGTTCTGCTCTATTTTTTCAGCGAACATCTTTATTTTATCCTTTATCTCTCCGGCTTCAACCACATAGTGTTCCACCACATCAAAGCCCAGCTCACTTAAAAAGTCCAGCTGTTCACTTTTTCTCTCAAATTCTTTTCCCTCAGCCCTTACCAGCGTAAAGGCATAGAACATAACATTCCTGTCAGCTGCTGTCTTGCTGTTTAACTGTCTTACGGTGCCGCTGCAGAGGTTTCTTGGATTTTTATATACTTCGTCCTCTCCAAGCATGGAATTTATCCTGTTGAACTCCGTAAATGTTATTATGCCCTCACCTCTGAGGTTAAGTTCACCATTGAATTTTATCTTTCCGGGAAGATTTTTGAAATATTTTGCGTTATGAGTTATGTCTTCTCCGACTTCACCGTTTCCCCTAGTCACAGCCCTCTGTAGCTCGCCATTATTATAGGTCAGCACTATGGTGA
>JABLTR010005905.1_pt1 | contig 13521 bp, 7 predicted proteins | sample 7160071 | NCBI WGS metagenome assembly JABLTR01 (sample SAMN14651230, study PRJNA627086) | human gut metagenome | isolation source: feces | host: Homo sapiens
GCCTGCGGCCGAAGCTGGCCGTTCGAGCCCTGAATCAGGCCCTGGCCGACGGCCCACTGCATCGCGGAGACGGCCCACGCACTGATGTCGGAAGCATCCGTAAACTGGGTCAGATTCTCAGAGAGCGTAACCGCTTCGAGGCCGTTCTTGACCGCATAGCGGAACAGCATTGCGACGAGCTGTTCGCGCGTGATCGCGCCGGTCATATTCGTGCCGTCGGAGATTTCGTACTCCATTGCCCAGCGCTGACCAGCGGCGTACCACGGCGTGCCAGCGGTGTTCTTGCCGTCCAGACGCGCCAGAACGGTCACGATCATGCCGCGCGTGGTATCCGCATTCGGAGAGAACTTGTCCTCGCCCGTGCCGTTCATGAGACCCTTGTCGACCACATAGTTGACGGCGGATGCGTACCATGCGTTGCCGGAAACGTCTGCAAATCCGGTCTTACCGGCGTTGGGGTTGAACGGATTCTTCGCGGGTTCGCCCGCAGGAACGACCGGGATCGGCGTGTATTTGCCGCAGACTGGGCATTTCGTGCCCGCGATGTGCGCTTCGCCGCACGGAGTCTTGCAGACCTTGCAGATGCCGTCCTCGTTGGACCAGTCGTGCGGGATCATGGGGAGATCCTCGACGTCCATGCTCCGCTCGGTAAAGCCGTCTTTGGTGAAGGTTGCGGTATAGGTCGTGGTGCCCTTAGCGGTGCAGGTGGCCGGAGTCTTCACGCGGCCGACGGTTTTAACCGTTTCGGTCACATTGTCCTGGCAGTTGGCGCAGAGCTTTTCGGCCGTGCAGGACTTGCCGTCCTCGCTCCACTTGTAGGTCGCCTCGCCGTAGGAATGACCGGAGGCATTAAGCTTGCCAGCGCCGGCCTTCCATGTGTCAAGATTTGCGATCTCGGTCGTGCCCTGCGCGTCGGAGAAGTTCTTGCCGCAGACATCGCAGGTCCAGTATGCGCGGTTACCAGCTTCTGTGCAGGTGGCCGGGGTTTCGGCGACGCTGCGCAGATCGTGGGAAATGACAAAGTCCGCAGAAGCCTTTGCGTCGGAGACTTCGATGCTGGCCGTATAGCTGCCGGCATCCTGCGGCATACCGTCGAACGGAGAGCCGTCCTTCGTATAGCTGACCGTCAGCGCATCGCCCGGCCATGCCGTACCATAGCTCACCGTGGCCTCAATCGCGTTGCCGGTCTCTTTCTGATCGGAGACGATCAGGCGCGCGGCCTGCTTGTCGCGGCAATGCGCGCATTCTGCCGTGATCGTCGCGCCGGATGCGGTGTAGCTCCAGCTGTGGGAGAAGGTGAAGGTGAATTTCAGATCAAAGCTGGTGTGCTGTTCGCCTGCCGAGAGGGTGACAGTATAGATCGCTGGCGATTTTTGAGCCACGCTCACGGTGACGGAAGGATATTTTCCACTGAGCTTGTTCTCTACATAGGCCTCGACGGCTGCGGTTTTGCCGGCAGCCGTATTTTGCTGGCAGGTGCCGGTCAGGGCGATGATCTCGGAAGTGTTGACAGCGCTCTTCGCGGCGGAGAGCTGATCGTCAAGCACCAGAAGCGCGATGGTCTTGCCGTCACCCGCAGTTGTGTTCACGCCGCTGCCGGCAAAGTCACCGATGGCCGTTACATCCTGACCGCCGACCTTCAATGTACCGGACTTTGCGTAGACGTAAATGTGGTGTGCCGTACTTAAATCGTAACCATCCAAAGTTCCGCGTGTAAGCGCGGTCTGTTCGCCGTTGAAGAAGATACTGACATCCTGCGTCAGGGGATTGAAATAGATCGTATTGTTCTTCAGCGGCTTCGTCACATCGCCCTCGAAGACGATCTCCCGCACGCTGCCCAAAACGAACAGACTCATCTGGCCGGGCGTAACGCCTGCGCCGACGATGATCTTCGTCACCGGAGTATTCCGCCAGGGCAGTCTGCTTGTGCTGAGATTCGGGTCTTTATTATTACCGGTAGCCCAGTAGTCCGGCATAGTACCGCTGCCGCTGAACTCCAGAATCGTTTCCGTGCCGACGGTGTAGATCTTGTATTTGACGCCGGTCGGCTCGCCGACCGGGCTGCCGCCGATGGCATTCCAGCCGCCATCTGTGATATTGAATACCTGCGCGTCGGCCTTCGAGTCTTCCGTGTTGACCGCGACCACGATCGGCAGACCGTTTTTGTTGAGCGTCGTCAGCAGACCGCTATCGATAAAGTCGGAGGCCTTCGTCACGCGATTGCCGGATTTTTTAAGCTTGCTGAAATCGGCCGTCACCGTGATCTGCACAGCCTTGTCCTTCTGATTGCCGTCGGAATACCAGCTGATCGAGCCGGAGGAAACGGTGGCCGCGCCCTCAAAGGTGATCTCGGTATCGACCTTCTGCGTGTTGAAATAGATCGCATTCGGTTCCAGCGTCACGCCATCCTTCAGGATGATCTCCTTTGCTGTAGGAAGGAAGAGCGTCAGGCCGCCAACAGTAACACCGCTGTTGACAATGACCTTTGTGACGGCGCTGCCGCTGTTGGTTCCCCACCACGGTGCCTTGGTGTAATCCGGTGTCGATGTTTTAAAGGTCGGGATCTCGCCGCTGCCGGAGAACTCCAGCACGACCTCATCGCCAATCTTTTTGATGGTATAGGTCACGCCGGAATCATTGCCGTCAGCCGTGCCGTCATCCTTCCAGCCGTTCTCGGGAACATTGCCCTGCGCGAGGACGACCTCCTCCGGTTCCACGCTGCTGCCGGTATTGATGACAACGACGATGGGCAGGCCGTAGTTGTTGTTTTTCAGAACGGTGGAGCCCACAAAGCTCTCCGCGCTCGAAACACCGAGCTTATTAAAGTCTGCATACACGAAAATCTGTGCATTCTGTGCGGCCTGACTGCCCTTACCGTCAGAACCGGTGTAGCCGTCGATCGCGCGGTTGTTCACGGTAGCAACGCCCTTGAAGGTAATGGTTCTGTCGCAGTTCTGGCCGTTCAGGTAAATTGCATTGGCGGGGAGGGTGACGTTTTCCCCGATCTCCATGGTTTTCACACGGCTTAGCCACAAGGACATATGGCCCAGCGCAACGCCGTCTTCAATCACGACCTTCGTAATATTACCGCTCACATCACTGTTCATCCAAGCGGGGGAAGAATAGCTTCTTTCCGGTACACCATTCATGACCAAGTCTGGAATTTTGCCATTGCCGCTGATGGTCAGAACGGTATCGGCGCCTTCCTTGCGGATCGTAAAGCGCACGCCGGTGTCTTTGCCGAGAGGCATCTTCGTGCCGACGCTCCAGCCATTAGCACCGATCCAGTCCGCGTACAGATACCCGGCGTCTGCGACCATGGCCGCCTTCGCCGCTGCCAGCGCGGTATTCACATCGTTGGTGCTGTAGGCCGCGTTGATCTCGCTGCTATATGCTTCCGCATCCTTGCCGACAAGCTCTGCGGTTTTTGCAAGATCCGCAGCTGCTGCCGTCTTCGCTGCAGCCAGTTCTTCCTCGCCGCCTTCATAATAATCCGGCTTGATCGCGCCGGAGATCACCGCAAGGTTTTTCTGCGTGTATCCGTTCAGGAAGGATACCTTGATCTCGTACTTGCCCGCCGTGCCGGTCTTGTTGTCCGCTGTGCCGGCGACCGGAGCGGTATATGTAGAAGAGACGCTGAGCGCAGCAGCCGAACCTGCTGCTTCCTGCGCTTTTTCTTTCACAGCCTCAGCGACTTTGCTTAACTGCTCTTCAGAGTTCGCCTCTGCAGCGGCAGCAGCATGTTCAGTGTAGTCCGCTGCAAGGATTTGCGCGGCGATCGCATCTGCCGGATCCTCCGTATAGACGGACTGCGTGACCTGCGTGGGATGCTCCACTGCGTTTTTCACGCTCTCCTTCACGACGGCCCAGATATTGTCATTGAATTCGCCCTTCCACTCAGCGGGGGTCGTCCACTCCGGCGCCGTTTTCAAAGAATTCAGGAATGTATCCAGATCCATCAGTTTAAACTGCGTGGCAATTTCTGCAATCGTGACTGCGGCCACGGAATAGCAGCCCAGCTCATAGCTCAGATGGTTCGCGTCGCGCTCCATCAGATGGTGCTTCGCCACCTTGGCGATCCCGCCGTAGGTCTCTTCGCTGCCAGGCACATAGCTGTCGTCTGCGTTGTTGACCCTATCAAAATAGCTGGTGCGTGCATTTTCGACAGTCAGGCCCGTGGGGATGATAAAGTTCACGCCGTTTTTCGTCAGCGCATTCACAGCAGCGATCGCACCAGTCATATTGCCCTGTGCACCCTCATGGTTTGCCGCGGCAGGCCAGTCGGCAGCCCATGCGATCTTCGTATCCGCCGTTACGGAAGGATAGGTTCTCAGCCATTGCACTGCACGCTGAATGCCGGATGCGACTGCGGCGGAATCGGAATTGACTGTGGATTCTTCCCAGTCCTGCACGACAACCAGATCCCAGGTCTTGCCGCTGTCGTTCAGGAGCGTGTCATACTGGCTCTTTTTAGAGCCGACATCGCGGCCATTGTCCTGATGCGTGGCATTCCACGCATCCTCCGTACCGGACCATGTCGCAGCCTTAATATGCGAGCTGCGCGCCGTATCGTCGGTAAACAGCTTCCGTCCGCCCATCGGTATAAGCGACGTGATCTGGATCTGATTTTTCAATCCAGAGTCCTGAAGCACCGAATCCGTCCACCTAGTCATGTCTTCCGTGTGGCTGTTGCCAATCAGAAGCACTTGAAGTGGTGCTGCACTGCTGTCGCTGGCCAGTGCGCTGACCGGCAGCAGGGTGAGGATCATGGCAAGCATGAGCAAGCCTGCCAAGAATCGTTTTTTCATGATCGTTCCTCCTAAATCAAATATCTTTATGTTTTGTCCGCTTCCGCGGGCTGGGTCTACCTTGTTTCGTGCCACGCTTTTTAGCATGGACAGAATCCATATTCTGTTCCGCCGCTTGCCGCGGAGCGAGATGAAAATCATGATGAAATAGAGAAAAGCGCCCTTGAAACACAGGCTAAACGACCAACGAAAAAGAAAAAAAGCGCACAAAAGCACAGTCTCAAAAAACCGAGTTTTTGAGACTGGATTTTTTGCGCGCAGAAGCAGCCCGCCTATTGATTTCTGACATATTCTGTGCTATATTTTCAATAGATAGCAATGTGGAATACTGCGCTCTGCTGGTACAGGCATGGACAGAATATGGATTCTGTCCTATGTGATCAGGCCCAACCGGTCGAGCTGGCGCTGGTGCTCCGCGCCGCTCTCGACGAGATAGATGCGCGTCGTCTCGATGGAGCTGTGGCCGAGCATATCCGCGAGCTTCACGATGTCACGATAAACGCGGTAGTGCGCCGTCGCGAACAGATGCCGCAGATTGTGTGGAAACACCTTCGACGGCGCGATGCCCGCCTTGCGGCACAGCCGCTTCATGGCAGACCAGATCTGCCGCCTGTCCATGCCTTTTCCGCCCGTGGTGAGAAAAATCTCGCCGTGGGCGATTTTTTGCTTTTTGGCGTATTTTAGCAGCTTGCGGCAGAGCTTCGCAGGCAGCAGAATCGTGCGAATCTTGCCCTTCAATGCGACCTCAGCACGGCCGCATCGTGCGGCTTCCACGGTGAGATATTTCACCTCACTGACGCGGATACCGGTCGCGCAGATGCTCTCCATCAGCAGCACAAGCCGCGCATCGCCGGACTTTTCCGCGGCGGCAAGCAGACGGTCATATTCCGCGCGCGTCAGCTCGCGCTCCGGTGCGCGGAAGATGCAGCGCTGGACTTTCAGAAATTTTGCGCGGCAGTCCTCCCAGCCGAGGACGCGGAACAGGCCGTTCAGCGCGGCAAGCGCGGTGTTGATGGAGGCCGGGGCCTGATGCTGCCCGGCCAGATGCGCCTTCCATTCCGTCACGGCATCCTTCGTGACCGCCGCGCCGCCCAGCCACGCGGCGAAGGCTCGGATGCTGCGCAGATATTTTTCCCGTGTAGCATCGGCTCGCTCCTCCTGCCGCAGCCAGCGGTCGTAGGCCGCGAGCATGGATGCAGATAATTTTCTCTCGTTCATGGCAGTCCCTCCTGCAAATCGTTCTTTGATTCAGGAGGTCATTATACTGCATTCTCAACCTCAGATGATGACTCAAGCAGCACACCAGCGCTGAAGCCTGAATGCAATTCGCATTTTTATTGCAGGGCTCCAAAGCGTAAACCAGCAGACTTTTGGGTAAAAGAGAAGTCCTTCCGGTTTCCCGGAAGGACTTCTCTTGCTCTGCGCGGTATTTCGTTGTTGTCCTTATGCGTGTTCGCCTTTGGGCGTCCGCGGTTTGGCTTCTTACTTCTTGGCCTTACTGTCGACCACTTCGCGCAGCTGCGCGGCGAAGGCGTCGAGCGTCATTGCGCCGAGATCGCCGTCCGTGCGGTGACGCGGGGAGACTGTGCCGGCCTCGATGTCGCGGTCGCCCACGATCAGCATATACGGCACCTTCTCCATCTGGCCGTCGCGGATCTTCTTGCCGATCTTCTCGCTCCGGTCGTCGACGGTCACGCGGAAGCCCATGTTCGTCAGCTTCTGGGCCTGTTCGCGGCAGTAGTCCACGGCACGATCCGTGACCGGCAGCAGACGAACCTGCTCCGGTGCCATCCATGTCGGCAGCGCGCCGGCATAGGTCTCGAGCAGATAAGCCAGCGTCCGCTCGTAGCAGCCAAGGCTGGTGCGGTGGATGATGTACGGCAGCTTCTTGTCGCCGTTCTCATCAATATAGTACATTCCGAACTTCTCGGCCAGCAGCATATCGATCTGGATCGTGACCAGCGTATCCTCCTTGCCGTAGACGTTCTTATACTGGATGTCCAGCTTCGGGCCGTAGAACGCAGCCTCGTCGATGCCGATCGTGTAATCGACGTCAAGATCCTTCAGAATGCGCGCCATCGCGCTCTGCGCATGATCCCACTGCTCCGCGGTACCCTCATACTTATTGTTGGGGTTCGCGGGATCCCACTGGGAGAAGCGGAATGTGCACTTGTCGAGCAGACCGACCGTGCCGAGGCAGTATTTCGCGAGGTCAAGGCAGCCCTTGAACTCTTCTTCGAGCTGATCCGGGCGCAGCACCAGATGGCCCTCGGAGATCGTGAACTGCCGCACACGGATCAGTCCGTGCATTTCGCCGGAATCCTCGTTGCGGAACAGCGTCGACGTCTCGCCCAGGCGCATCGGCAGATCGCGGTAAGACCGCTGCCGGTTCAGATAGACCTGATACTGGAACGGGCAGGTCATCGGCCGCAGTGCGAAGCATTCCTTCGTCTCGTCATACGGGTCGCCGAGGATGAACATTCCGTCCAGATAGTGATCCCAGTGGCCGGAGATCTTATAAAGGTCGCGCTTGGCCATCAGCGGAGTCTTGGTCAGCAGATACCCGCGGGACTGCTCCACGTCCTCCACCCAGCGCTGGAGAAGCTGGACAACGCGCGCACCCTTCGGCAGCAGAACAGGGAGACCCTGACCGATGCAGTCCACCGTGGTGAAGTATTCCAGCTCGCGGCCCAGCTTGTTGTGGTCACGCTTAAGCGCTTCTTCCTGCTCGGCGAGATAGGCGTCAAGATCTTCCTTCTTCGGGAACGCGACAGCGTAAATTCTTTGCAGCATCTTCCGCTTCGAGTCGCCGCGCCAGTATGCGCCGCAGCACTGCGTCAGTTTGATGGCGTTGCCCTTGATGCGGCCGGTGGAGTCGAGGTGCGGGCCGGCGCAGAGGTCGGTGAACTCGCCCTGGCGGTAGAAGGAGATGTGCGCGTCTTCGGGCAGGTCATTGATGAGCTCGACCTTGTACGGCTCTTCCTTCTCTTCCATAAACTTGATGGCTTCGTCGCGCGGCAGCTCAAAGCGCTCGAGCTTCAGCTTTTCCTTACAGATCTTGCGCATCTCGGCCTCGAGCTCGGTCAGCATCTCCGGCGTGAAGGTGAACGGCGCGTCGAAGTCATAGTAGAAGCCGTTGTCGATGGCCGGGCCGATGGCCAGCTTCACCTCCGGGTGCAGCCGCTTGACGGCCTGCGCCAGGACGTGCGAACAGGTGTGCCAGTACGTCTTGCGGTACTGTTCGTTTTCAAAGGTAAATTCGTTGTTTTCGCTCATGATAAGCCTCCTGATTTTCCGGGGCAAAACAAAACACGCCTCGCCCCTGTGTTCTATCAGGGGTGAGGCGCGATACGCGCTCCACGGTTCCACCCTGCTTACGGACAAACTGTCCGTCGCTCGTGCGCTCTGTAACGGGAGCACCCGTCCGCCCATACTGCGATTCCGCGTTCCGGGCGGCGGCTCAAAAGTGGTATTTTCGACCTTCGACCGCCAAGACTCTTGCACCATACGAGCCTCTCTCTGCCGCGGGAACGGAAGAAAGCATGTCTTTCTCTCTGCCATTTTCAACAACAATATAGCACTGTTCCACCGCTTTGTCAAACTTTTTTTCGCAGATCCAGAAAATTCACCAATTTGTAACTATTTTAGGAAAATTGAGAATTATTTCCCGGAAATATCTGCCGCTCCGGTTCCGGATTTTCACGGACAGGCACCGAAATATTTTGCTAAAAATTGTCGATTTCGCAAAATTCGAACTATTTTTCTTGACTTTTCGAATTTTTTGATTATAATTCATAAAAAGTATCGCGTATGATACTTTTGTAACAGAATTGTAACTGTTACAGAACGCCGCCATCCTGACCTATCCGGCGGCAGTCCAGAGCGGCCTTGCGGGCCGGTGCCCGCAGGACCGCGCAAATTCAAAAAAAGGAGGCAATCGATATGAAATGGATCGAAAAACAGAGATCGATCCTGGCAGCGGCGCTGGTCGTCGCGGTGCTTGGGGCCTGTTTTGTCCTGTCCGGCGTGTCCGCAAAGGCGGAGCCCGCGCCCGCCGCATCCGGCGTTTCCACATCGACCACCGCACTCTCTGCATCCGCGCCGGAAGTCCCGGCGCCAAAACCCACCGTCCGCTTCGAGGCGGAGCTGCTGGCCTATCCGGCGCCGCTGACCGAGGCTGCGTCTGAGGAACCTGCCGAACCCGAGGAGGCCAAGCCGGCCGAACCCGTGCTCACGCCGGTCGTCGCGCAGTACGCCGCCGATACCGTTCAGTCCTCGGCGGAGGCGACCCACATTCCGGAAAACCTCGCCGCCTGCACGGCGGACGCTGAGATCCCGGACGATCTCGAGCACATTGACAGCTTCATCGCCACGGCCTATTACCTGACTGGCCAGACCTCGACCGGGGCCTACACCACTGTCGGCCGCACGCTGGCCGTCAATCCGAACATCATTCCTTATGGCACGCAGGTCTGGATGTTCCTCGACGATGGGACCTACATCGGCACCTTTACCGCCGAGGACACCGGCTCCAACATGATGGCGCATCCGCACGTCGTCGACATCTACATGGGCGCCGACTCGTACAACGAGTGCATCCTCTGGGGCGCGCAGCACGTGAACCTGTACACAACGCCCGCTGAGGCCGCAGCCGAATAAATCGGATTGCAACTCCGCCTTTCCTGTGCTACAATACACAGGAAAGGCGGATATTTTTATGGATCTATGCAACATCAATGAGATCAAGGCGCTCCTTGCGCGCCACGGATTTCATTTTTCCAAGGCCAAGGGCCAGAATTTCCTGACGCAGAGCTGGGTCCCGCGCGAGATCGTCGCGCGCGCCGGCATTGACGAGACGTGCGCCGCGCTCGAGGTCGGGCCGGGCATCGGCCCGCTGACGCAGGAGCTCTGCCGCAGCGCGAAAAAGGTCATCGCCATCGAGGTCGACCGCAGCTTACAGCCCGTGCTGGCTGAGACGATGGCCGGAAACGAGAACCTCGAAATTATTTTCGGCGACGTTTTGAAGACGGACGTCCGCGCCATCGTGGCCGAGGAATTCGCGGGTCTGCGGCCTGTCGCCTGCGCGAACCTGCCATACTATATTACAACGCCGATTCTGGCCGCCCTGCTGGAGTCCCGCGCGTTCGAGTCCATCACGGTCATGGTGCAGAAGGAGGTCGCGCAGCGCATCGCCGCGCCCGCCGGAAAAGGGGATTACGGCGCATTTTCTGTGTTCTGCCAGTATTATGCCGTGCCGGAGCTGCTGTTCGATGTTCCGCCGAGCTGCTTCATCCCGCAGCCGAAGGTCACGTCCGCCGTGCTCAAACTCACGATGCGCACCGAGCCGGTCTGCGAGATCCGCGACGAAGCGCTCTTTTTCCGCACGGTCAAGTCTGCGTTCGCGCAGCGGCGGAAAACGCTGCTGAACGCCCTTTCTGCCGGTTTCGGCGAGTTCTCGAAAACGGAGCTGGCCGCGCTGATTGAAGAGAGCGGCTTCGCGCCCACCGTGCGCGGTGAGACATTGGACATTCCGTCCTTTGCGGCCCTTGCCAATGCGATCGCGGAGCGGAAAGGCTGATGTATTTCGTCTATCTGATCCGCTGCCGCGGCGATACGCTCTATGCCGGGATCACGACCGATCTGGCCCGCCGCATGCGCCAGCACCGCGGCGAGATGCCCGGCGGCGCAAAATTTACCCGCGCCCATCCGCCCCTTGCATTGGAGGCTGTTTGGTGCGCGGAAGACCGAAGTGCGGCCTCGAAGCTGGAAGCGCAGCTCAAGCGGCGCTCCCACGCGGAGAAACAGACCCTCATCGCGCACCCAGAATGTCTTGAGGGGTATACACCGTTAGAAGCTGCCGCACTCACTGTTGCCTGGCGCCCGGCCACTTGACATTTTTAAGAATTTAGAGTATTCTAAACATACGAAGGGCATTGCCGTTCAGCGGTTTGCCCCTTGCAAGTGTTTTGAAGTGATCGCCGAACTTGTTCAGGGGACGGCGATTACTTCTTTTTTATGATCTGAACGATCAAACTGATGACGCCGATCAGCACAAGGCAGAATTGAAACAATTCACCGTATGTAACCATGTCACCACCCCCTCTCTTGCAGAGGGGGCAGAAGTCCCCTCCGAGGAGGGGCAAGCCGCCTACCGTGGTGTGGCAATGCCCTAAGGCTCTTTTCAGAGCATTTTCATTATACCACGGCAAAAAGTATTTGTCAATTTTCCCCTATTGCTTGCAAAATCCGGCGGGGTGTGGTATGATGAACATAATAGAGAAACCTGAGACGTGAGCAGGGGAACAAACGGCCGACCCGCCGTCTTGTTTCTGTGCTCATTTTTATTGGAGGTGCGGCCATGGAACAGCGCTTTTATGACGCTCTGCAGGATTGCCCGATCATCGCTGCCGTGCGCGACGAGGCGGGGCTGGACGCCTGCCTGGCGTCCGATGTGCGCATGGTCTTTACGCTCTTCGGTGACGTCTGCTCGATCCCCGCGATCGTCGACCGCATCCGCGCGGCCAATAAATTTGCCGTCGTCCATCTCGACCGCGTGACCGGCCTCGCCTCCAAAGAGGTCGCCGTCGATTTCATCCGGCAGAGCACACGGGCCGACGGCGTCATCTCCACGCATACGAACCTCATCCAATACGCCAAAGGCCTCGGATTGTTCACGGTCCTGCGCGCATTTCTGATCGACTCCATCGCGCTCGACAATCTCGTCGCGGCCAGCCGCATCCGCCCGGATGCGCTCGACATCCTGCCGGGCCTGATGCCGCCGATGATCCGCTGCGTGCGGGAGCAGACGGGCCTCCCGGTGCTGACCGGCGGCCTCATCACGCAGAAAGCGGAGATATTGCAGGCATTGGAAGCCGGAGCGCTCGCCATATCCACCACAGACCCGGCCGTATGGTCGATGTAAGGAGAATGACTATGCCAAAGTACATGATGGCCCTCGATTCGGGCACGACGTCCAACCGATGTATTCTCTTCGACCGCGCGGGGCGGATCGTCTCCGTCGCGCAGCGCGAATTTACACAGTATTTCCCGCAGCCCGGCTGGGTGGAGCACGATGCCAATGAGATCTGGGCGACGCTCCTCGGCGTCGCAGTCGAGGCGATGCAGATGGCCGGAGCTGCGGCGGCGGACATCGCCGCCATCGGCATCACGAATCAGCGCGAGACAACCATCGTCTGGGACAAGGCCACCGGAGAGCCGGTGCATCATGCCATCGTCTGGCAGTGCCGCCGGACGAGCGAATACTGCGACGAGCTGCGCGGGCGCGGCCTGACCGCCCGTTTCCGTGAGAAGACCGGCCTTGTGCTCGACGCCTACTTCTCCGCGACGAAGCTGCACTGGCTGCTGGAAAATGTCCCCGGTGTGCGCGAACGCGCGGCGAAGGGCGAGCTCCTGTTCGGTACGGTCGAGACGTGGCTCATCTGGAAGCTGACCGGCGGCCGCGCCCACGTCACCGACTATTCCAACGCTTCGCGCACGATGCTCTTCAACATCAACACGCTCGACTGGGACGAGGAAATTCTGGCCGAGCTGAACATCCCGCGCTCCATGCTGCCGAAGCCCATGCCCTCCAGCGGTCTGCTCGGCACGACCGACCCGTCGCTCCTCGGCGGCGAAATTCCGATCACTGGCGCGGCGGGCGACCAGCAGGCGGCCCTCTTCGGCCAGACCTGCTTCCAGCCCGGCGAGGCCAAAAATACCTATGGCACAGGCTGCTTTCTGCTGATGAACACGGGCGAAAAACCGGTCTTCTCGCAGAATGGCCTTGTCACCACGATCGCCTGGGGCCTCGGTGAGAAGGTGACCTACGCGCTCGAAGGCTCGATCTTCGTCGCCGGCGCGGCCATCCAGTGGCTGCGCGACGAGATGAAGCTGATTGCAAACGCGGCAGAGTCTGAATCGGTCGCGCAGGAGGTCGCGGACACGAACGGCTGCTACGTTGTCCCGGCGTTCACGGGCCTCGGCGCGCCCTATTGGGATCAGTACGCGCGCGGCGCGATTGTCGGCCTGACGCGCGGCTGCAATCGGGCGCACATCGTCCGTGCCACGCTCGATTCGCTGACCTACCAGACCTACGACGTGCTGAACGCGATGCGCGCCGACTCCGGCATTGCGCTCGCGAGCCTCAAGGTCGACGGTGGGGCCAGCGCAAACAACTACCTGATGCAGACGCAGGCGGACATCATCGGCGCGCCGGTGCTCCGGCCCACGTGCGTGGAGTCCACAGCGATGGGCGCTGCCTATCTTGCGGGCCTCGCGGTCGGCTTCTGGCGCGATCAGGCGGAGATCCGCAAGATCTGGGCCGTTGACCGCACATTCGAGCCGCAGCTCGACGCGAGATCGCGCGACGCGCGCCTCCACGGCTGGCACCGCGCCGTCCAGCGCGCCTTCGACTGGGCAAAAGAAGAGTAACATTCGCGCCCCCATTCTTTTTCCACTGCACCTTGTAGGGGCCGACGACTCTGTCGGCCCGTAGGGCAGTACGATCTCGCCGAAGGGCTTCGCATTTCGGATGTGCAGCGCGCCGGGCGGACAGGGGCGTCCGCCCCTACAAACCGTATCCACAAAATTCCGTCTGTCCGCCATCATCAAGATAGCGTGCGGCGTTGTAAAATTCCAAATGGCCAAATTGTGACCCAGTGAAACGGTCACAATTTGGGAAGGAAGAAGGCTGCGGATATGGAGTTTTCGCCGC
>JABLTR010095705.1_pt1 | contig 13483 bp, 10 predicted proteins | sample 7160071 | NCBI WGS metagenome assembly JABLTR01 (sample SAMN14651230, study PRJNA627086) | human gut metagenome | isolation source: feces | host: Homo sapiens
AAGCTGAATCATCGTCCTCGCAAATGCCTCAACTGGAACTCCCCCTCTGAAATCTTTTCCAATTTGCTGTTGCACTTGACTTGACAAGTTGCCTGAGAAGAAAGTCACCAAAGACTCACCAGGAACCTCCTGGTTCCTGGACCTCCGGCGAAGGGGGCCTCGCCCCCTTTGATCCCCTGGCTTCCTGCCCTAGCGGTATTGTTTGCGATAACTTAAACCCTCAAACATCCTCGGAAGCAATCCTACCGCGCCACGGATTGACAACAGAAAGTGTGGCCACGGTAAAACATAGGGAGAAAAACAAGACCGATTTGCCCACTCAGCTTAAAGTGGCAAATCGGTCTACTTTTTTGGTTGAAGGTAGCCCGGCGCGATGCGTAAGCGAGCGCAAAAAGGGCGGTAACTACGCACTGGCAGGGTCCAGGGGCGCAGCCCTTGGCGCGCCTTTGGTGACTTTCCCCGCGACGGGAAAGTCACCCGGGGTGGAGGGGCGGAGCGCCCTCCTCACAGGGGAGTGCAGAGAGGGGGCAGCACCTCTGGTGCGCCCCCCTCGCAAAGAACCCCGGCCCCGCCGCTAGATGAGCGAAATGTACCCTTCCTCCACCGGCTGAAAGCGGTTGTCCAAAAGGCTGTCAAAGACGACGCTGCCTTCTGGGTTAAACAGGAGGAGCCGTCTCCCTTCGGGGATGGCGGGCAGCTCGGTGAGCTTGTGATCCAGGCGGTAGAGCTGGTTTTCTTCGCCGCGGGGAGCAAAGGCTTGCCCCTGCCAGCTTTCCAGCGAGGCGGTGTCCCGGTAGCGGTAGCCGCTGCACTCGCAGGTTTCTGCGCCGTCCTTCTCCTCAAAATAGAGGTTGAGCAGGTCGCGGCCGGCCTGCCAGGGCAGGTTGATGGCGCCGCAGGCCAGCTGATTGGAGGGCTTGCCGTCGATGTAAGGGGTGAGCGGGATCTCAAAATAAGGCTGCTTGCCTTCGCGGCTGTCGTTGACAAAGGAGGCGATCAACAGGCCGGGCACCTCGCTGTTGGTCAGCAGCTGGAAGGCGTTGAGCTCGCTGTTGCCGATGATGTCCTCCGCAAAGACGTTGGCAATCAGATACTGCTTGCCGATGCGCGCCTTCCAGGCCTCCGGCAGCGGCTGGCAGAGACAGTCGTCGGCCTTGATGGCCAGGGGGAAGGAGCGGTTCTGCACCTTTGCCATCAGGTATCGCTTGCCCTCGTGCTGATAAAAGAAGAAGCGGTAATCGGGCTTCCAGACAATCTCTCCGTCCTGATACAGCAGGTTGGTGTACAGCTTTTTGGAGCCGCCGCGCGCATCCTCTGAGAGGATGTCCACCCGCGCCCCCTCGATCAGCACCCGCAGCGAACGGCCGCCGGTGAGGTACAGGCCCTGGTAGTTCTCAGCGTCCTGCTGTGGAACAGGTTGATGGTGCTTCCAGATATTGATGCCGCGCTCCAGCATGGCGACGGCAAACATCTGCAAAATCTCCGCCTTGACGTCGGCGCCGCAGTCGTAGGTGGCGGAGATGGCCAGCACGGCATTGTACTGCGGGATGACGATCAGGCGGGAAGAAAACTCCTTGGTGCCGCCGCCTTTTTCCAGCACGCCGCAGCCTAAGGCGTAGGTCTGATGCGGCATGTCCACCGAGTCCCAGCCAAGGCCGTAGTTCTGGGAAAAGCCGTCCGCAGGCAGGAAGGTGGTACCCTGGGGCTTGTCGATCTCCTGCTTGCTCTGCTCGCTGACGACCTCGTTTTCGGTCAAAAAGAGCTGGCCAAACTTGCACAGGTCGGCCATGGTGGTGCCGATGCCGCCCGCTCCCTCCGGGCCGATGCTCTCCGGCGGCATGCCGACGATGAAGGTGTGCTGGTAGTCGTGGTTGCGCTGGGAGGACTGGCGGCTGGAGTGCGCGCCGATCGGCTCGGTGATGTACTGCTTGCAGTATTCGCCGTAGCTCATGCCGCTGACCTGCGCGACTACCATCTCCGCCAGGGTAAAGCCGTCGTTGCAGTAGACCGAGAAGGCACCTGGCTCGCTGTGCAGCGCGCTGTGGGCCAGAAAACGGTAGACCTCCTCGTAATAATCCTCGTCCCGGCGGGGGCGGCTGGCAGCAAGCCAGCGCCACTGGGTGCCGGGCAGTCCGCAGGAGTGGCTCAGGCAGTGGCGGAGGGTGATCTTTTTGTACCGCTCGTCCGGCATCCAGAAGCGGGGGAGGTATTCGCAGACGGGGCGGTCCAGCTCGAGCAGGCCGCGCTCGACCAGCTGCATGACAGCCACCGCGCAGTAGACCTTGGAGATGGAACCGACGTTGTAGGTGCCGCCGCGGATGGGGTTGCGGCCCATCGAATCCTCGGCGATGATTTGCCCATCGATCATGATGGCATAGGCGGCGGAGGAACATTTCTCCGAAAGGTCGCGCTGTAAAAGGGCGGAAAGGCGTTGGGTTAATGCGTTCATCATCAAAACTCCTTTGTATCAAATATTGTGGACCTGCAAGAAGGCCCGTGTAAAAAATCCGGTACATCCATTGTACCGGATTTTTACAGGACGAACCCGTTCTTTTTTTTTACGAAGGGTTCGGGTCAAGAGAAGGCAGGGTTATTGGGCGGCCTCATATTCGGCCTTGATCGCCTCGATCTGCTCGGTAGTGTAGCCGTCAGCGTTGGTCTCCCAGTTTTTCATCTTGCCGTTCTGCCAGGCGAAGATGGCGTTGACGGTGCTGTAGGGGTCCACCTTGGTCAGGCACAGGCTGACCGGATAGTAGGAAGGGATTACCAAAGCGTTCTCGATCATGTAGGCTTCCGCTTCGGCAAAGGCCTGCAGGCGCTTGTCGTTGTCGTCATAGATCTGGCTGGCCTGGTCAACCATTTCGGTGAAGGTGCGGTAGGTCTCCAAAAGGTCCTTGGTTGCTTCGCTTTCCTCAACAGAATTGATGTTGGTGAGGATGTTGGCATAGAAGGCGCTGTCGCTTCCCATCACTTCCTGGTCAAGGAAGGTTTTCGGGTCACCGTAGTCCGGGACCCAGGAATCCTCATAGAAGGAGTGGAGCTTGGGGGTCAGCACCTCGGAGATCAGGTTGGAGACGTAGGATTTAATGTTCAGTTTGATGTAGTCGTCGCCAAAGCAGTCGGAATAGACCTGCTGCAGCACGCGGGCGTGGTCCATGACAGTCTGGTTGTTGGCGGTGATGTAAAGGTCCATCTCAACCGGGAAGGTGACGCCCAGAGCGGTCAGTTCCTCGATGGCCTGCTGCTTGTACTGCTCGGCTTTTTCAGCATCCAGACGGACAATCTGCTCGCCGTTGAGCTCGGGAAGTCCCAGCTCCTGGCGCACCAGCTCGGTGTAGTCGGTGCCGTCGGAGGTGTAGGCCAGGCCCTTCATGGTGTAGTATTCGTTTTCACAGCTCAGAGGGTCCAGCGGATTCAGGCGGCTGTAATAGTTGGTCAGGTCAAGGCCGTAGTAGATGGACAGCCGGAAGGCTTTGTTGGCCGCAGCGGTGTTCCAGTTGGTGTCGGGGGTCCCGTCCTCTTTGTACTTGTCAAAGTTGAAGCGGATGGAGTAGGAGCGGGTTGGCTGGAGCGGAATCATGCTGTCGTGATATTCGTGGTTGGGGTCATCCAGGATGGTTTGGATGGTGCTTTCATACAGGCTGACCTGGTCGATCTCACCGGACTGGTAGAGCTGGTAGGCAGTATCGGTGGAGTCGACAATCTTGATGGTGACGGTATCGAACAGCTTGCAGTCCTTGTCCCAGTAAGCAGGGTTTTTGGTGAGCGTTTTTTCGTTGCCCTGCACATAGGAGGTCATGGTGTAGCAGCCGTTGTACCACATGTTTTCGTTGTTCATGGCTTTTACACCGGCCGGGCCGCCCAGTTCATCGACCATCGCCTGAGACATCGGCCACAGGCAGGTGGAGAGGCTGTCCCAGTAAGGGCGAGAGCCGATGCAGCGGTAGATCAGGGTGTTCGCATCAGGGGTTTCAACGCCGACCATCTCTTTAAAGACGGAGCCCTCCTCTGCGGTCAGCGCAAAGGCTTCCTCCTCGGAGAGGGTCTTGGTATACTCATAATATTCGTTTGCACCCTCCAACATAATGAGAAAATCGGAGGTCTGAGAGGACTCGTTCTTGTGGAAGTTTAAAATCCACTCCATCGCGGTGGCAAAGTCCTGAGAGGTGCAGTCGGCCTTCTCGTTACCGTTGACGTCCACCCACTTGACGCCGTCACGAATCTGGAAAGTCCAGACCGATTTGTCCTCGTTGGTGGTGTAGGATTCTGCGATGCAGGGAACGATGCGGCTGTAGTTGTCGATCTCCATCAGTGAATCCACCATGTTGCACAGGTTAGCAAAATCCTCCATCGTCTGGCTGTACAGGATATTGAAGGTCTGCATCTCTGCGGTGGAAAGGTGCGCGATGACCAGGTCCTCAATCGCTTCGCCCTGCGACTCCTGCTCCTCCTGCGCTGCAGAGCTGGGTGCTTCTGAGGAGCTCTCCGGTTCTTCAGTGGTACCGCTGCGGCATCCGCTCAGTGTCAGTGCTGCGGCCAGGGCGAGGGCCAGCAGGCGGGAAAGTTTCTTCTTCATAATAAACCTCCTTCGGCCACACTTTGGAAAAAGGGCGGCCTGTTTGGGATTGCGGCTCCGAACCAAAAGGGGGCGGAGCGACACTTTTTTACATGGTTTATTATAAACTATAAAGTAACTTTAGACTCAAGTGCTATAATCCATAAAAATTGCGCGATCAGATAAGCAATCTGACTAGGAATAGGGAAAGAAGGAAGATCTCTTTTGGAAAAAACAAATAAGCCGGCGGGCGCTGGAGAGGGCGTCCGCCGGCTTTTTTATGGATTCCGGGCCTGTCAAGAAAAGCGGGAGGAGGGCAGATGAAAGTAAGAGAGGGAGAATCGTCCCGCCAGAGGCCCGGTAAGGAGATGTCAAATTTAAAAGGCGTTGTACACAAAGTCGATCTGCTGCTGCGGGCCGAACATCCAGTAGAGCAGCAACAGCAGCACCACAGCGGTGTACCAGAGCAGGCGCAGAGGGAACTTTGTAAAGACAAGTGTCTTAATCCGCGTAATAGTAGTCGATAAGCGCGCGATCAACTTGCAGCCACCCCTTCCAGCCCAGGTGCATCACGTCACACATGAAGTAGGGCTCATATTCATAGCCGGTGAGGTCCAGCATCTGGATGCCGTACTCGCCGGCGATCTGCCGCACATTTTCATAATATTGCTGGCGGCGGTCGGCGGTAAAGCCGGTGTAATCGCTCCACTGGCCGTGCATCGGCACGTGGACAAACAGCGGCTCAATGCCTTTTTCGTTGCAGATTTGGAACAGGATGCGCAGATCGTCGTACTCCACCGATTCGGAGTAGCTCAGGTTCGCTTCGCTGCCCTGCTGGCGCTCCAGGCGGGAGCCGATGTAGGTGGTGTAGTAGTCGTTGTTCATCCCGAAGTCGTTGTTGGAGGACATTTCGATGCCATCCTGGGTGGCCTGCTGCTCCTCCTGCGCCCAGTCGATTTCGGCAGAGCTGTCGGAGGGGGAAGCGTCCACCCCGCGCTGCAGGATGGGTCGGGAGACGGCCATATCCCGCAGGTCATACAAAAAGGAACACAGCTCGTAATAGGGGGTTAGAATAAAGTCGGCGGCGCTGGAGAGGAGGGAGGGAGACTGCTCGTGCGCGGCCAGCACCTGTATGGCCGGGTCGACCACGGCGGCGTCGGGCAGCTCGCGGTAGGCCACCAGCAGCTCGGAGATCCGCCCGGAGAGGTACTGCTTGACCTCGTCGGAAAGCTCCGGGTCATTTAAAAGGTCCAGGTACTGCTGGGCGGAGAAGTTTGCCATGAATAGATCCGGCGCGATGCCCTCCGGCACAAAGGACTGGGGCGAGGTGATGAGCACCACCTTTTCCCCGCGCAGGCTGTCGCCCGAGGCGGCAAGCTCGATGGCGTGGATCAGCGACTGGCAGGAGCCGCGGCCGATCAGGTCCACCTGAAAGCCCGCACGCTTGTCGGCGAAGAAGTTGGCCGGATGGGTGGGGATGTAGGTGGTGCGCAGCTCGCTGGAGCCGAAGATCAGCAGGGTGTCGTCCTGGGCGGCGGAGAGTTCTACCAGATATTCGCCGGTGATCTTTTCGGTGTCGTTGTGGTCGCCCACGCTGTCCCGAAAAGGCGGCATGGTGCTGTTCAAAACAGCGGCGGTGCCGCCCAGCACCAGCGCGCTGCACAGCAGCATCGACACGGCGGGCAGCAGAACGCAGCGCATTAGCTTCATGACAGCATGCCCCCAATCGTCCGGGCAATCTTGGCCGGGGTGGCCATCTGCTCGCGGGAGAGCTCGCTGATTTCCAGGTGAAGGCCGAAGCCCTCCTCCAGCGCCAGCACCATCTGGATGGTGGCGAAGGAATCCAACAGCCCCTCGTCAAACAGGGCAAGGTCGGGGTCGATCTCCCCCGGCTGTGCGCCGGTGATCCCGTTTAGGATGTCGATGACCTTTTGCTCAATGGAATCGATAGACATGGTTGTTTCCTCCCGAAAAATGTTGTCTTAAATCAGTCTGCCGGAAAAGATCAGCAGCCCGAAGCTGAAGAGGTGAAAGGTAACCAGCACGCACACCACCTGCCCCGCGCCGTGGGTTTTGAAAGAACGAAACGACTTGCAGTGCAGGTCCAGCACCTCGTTTAAGCACATCAGCGCGCTGTGGTAGACGCCGTAGAGCAGGTACTGCGGCTGCAGCCCGTGCCAGGCGCCCATGGCCATCATGTTCAGCACGTAGCCGAGGTAGGAGGCAGTGCGGGGATTGGAAAAGCGTTTTTGTTTGAGGCTTTTCATGACAAAGCGGGAATACAGGTAGTCCCGCAGCCAGGTGGAGAGCGAGATGTGCCAGCGCGACCAGAAATCCTTCATGTCCACGCTGAGGAATGGCTGGTTAAAGTTCTCCGGCATCTGGATGCCCAGCAGGTATCCGGTGCCGATGGCCATGCTGCTGTAGCCGGCAAAGTTAAAGAAGAGGTAGAAGGTGTAGCCGTACATATAGGAGAGGGTGGCTCCAAAGCCGCTTGCCGGCAGGGCGGCAAGCCAGTACTGCTGGATAAAGCCGCTGATTACCACGGCGCTCACGCAGCCGCCGGCCAGCTTCCAGATGCCCTGGGCCAGCAGGGTGCGGTAGTGTTCGCGGTCGGGCGGACGGTCCAGGTCGGAGAGAAACCGCCGGTAGCGGTCGATGGGCCCGGAGCTGACCGCCGGGAAAAAGAGAAGAAAGTAGCCAAGCGCCACCGGCCGCAGCTTTTGCAGCCGCCCGTCGTAGATGTCCAGCAGCAACTGCACCGCCCGAAAGCTCATATAGCTGGCGCCCATCAGCCGGAAGAGGGAAAAGGGCTGCAAAACCTCCCCCAGCTTGATGAGTCCCAGCGGCCCCAGCGCCAGAATCACCGCCGCCCACAAGAGCGGGCGGGTGCGTTTTGGCAGCCGCCAGAACAGGCAGCACAGGGACATTTCCCACAAAAAGAAGAGCGCAAGCGCGGCAAGCTGGCCGTTCTGCCAAAAGACGATGACAAGCATCGCCGCGCACAGGAAGATGCCGTGATAGTGAAGCTTTTTCCCCAGCAGCCCCAGCACGACGGCTGGCAGCAGGCCGAGAAACAACAGATAAAAGAAGAGAAGTCCGGAAAAGGGAATCATGCCAGTCCCTCCTGCAGGCGGCGGAGCAGCTCCTTTTTGTCCACCTTGCCGTTAAGGTTTAAGGGGAAGGAATCCACCACAAAGAATTTGCGCGGGATCATGTAGCCCGGCAGCAGCTGGGCGGCAAGCTTTTTAAACAGGATGGAGCGGCGCAGAGGGCTTAAAGAGGAAAGCTCCTGCTGCCCCGAATCGCTCAACAGCACAAAGGCGGCGAGGTACTCAACCTTCTGTCCCTGCCAGACCGGCACCACGGCGGCGCGCAGAATCTGGGGGAGCTTTTGCAGGTTGTGTTCGATGTCCTCCAGCTCCACCCGGAAGCCGTTGAGCTTGAGCTGGTTGTCCATCCGGCCGCAGTAGTAGTATATGCCGTCCTCGCAGCGGCACAGGTCGCCGGTGCGGTAGCCGCGCAGGCCGGTTTCTGGGTCGGTGAAGAAGGCCCCTTCGGTCAGGGCAGGTGCTTTCCAGTAGCCCAGGCTGACGCTGTCACCCAGGATGAGCAGCTGTCCGACGCCGGGTTCTTCCTCCGGGACCGGCTGCAGCCGCAGGGTGACGCCATCGATGGCCCGTCCGATGGGGATGGGGCGGCTGTCGGCGCGCATCCCGTCGGTTACCTCCACGGCGGTCACCAGGACGGTGGCCTCGGTGGGGCCGTAGGTGTTGATGACCCGAGTGTGAGGGAAGCGCTCGGCCAGCGCGTCGCACAAAGTGTGGGTGAGCACCTCGCCGCAGAACAGAAACTGCGTGAGCTGCGGCAGGGTCTCCATGCAAAAGTCGCGGGACTGCACGCACAGTTCGGCGAAGGAGGGGGTGGAGACCCAGAAGGTGAGAGCGGATTCCTTTAAATAGGAGAACAGCTCTGCGGGTTCCTCCACCATCCGGCTGTCGATCGAAAAGAGGGTCATCCCGCGGCACAGCCCGGCATAGACTGCGCAGCCGGAGACGTCAAACGAATAGGAGACCTGGTCGAGGATGACGCCGCCCTCTTTGGGGTACCAGGGAAGGACACCGCGGCAGAAGTTGTCGAGGTTGCCTGCGGCGACGGCTACTCCCTTGGGGCTGCCGGTGCTGCCAGAGGTGAAGAGGATGTAGGCGGCGTCCTGCCCCTTCACCCAGTCCTGCGGGCCGGGTGCAGCCTGCGGCATCAACGAAAGGATTTCCGCTGTTTTGCCGGTGTCCAGCACAAGCGCCTCCCCGGTCTGCAGCGAGGCGCACAGGCCGCACAGGTCGACAATCACCTTGGGCTGGACAGCCTGCAGGATGCCGCCGGCGCGTTCGGCGGGCATCGAGTGTTCGATGGGCACATAGGCCCGGCCGCTTTTGAGCGCGCCCAGGGCGCAGCACAGAAAGTCCAGCTCCTTGTTGCCGCAGATGACGACCGGCGAGCGGTCGTCCCCAAACTGCCGCAGCAGAAAGGCGGCGAAGGTGTCCGAGCACTCGTCCAGCTCCCGGTAGGAGAGCCGCAGGCCGCGGTGGATGATGGCGGTGCGGTCGGTGGCGGCATATTCTTTTAGTTTTTGCAGCGCGAGCATGGGCAGGTCGCTCCTTTCCGTTTTGGTTAGATTACTTCGAGGGTCAGGAAGATGGCCGCCACCGTGTCGCCCTGCATCTCAAAGCAGAGCGCCGCGCCTTCGGCGGTGCCCATCTGGCCGTCGCCGCGGTAGATCAGCATGTTGCCGGCGTCCTCGGCGCTGTCGCCGTAGGCTGCAAGCACCTCGTCCTTGGTCGCGCCGACGGTGATTCCCTTGGAGGTGGTGACGTCGGCGCTCTCGGTGTAGATTTCGCTGACGGTGTCGCCGCGCTCCATGGGATTGGTGTAGAAGGTGGCTTCCTCATAGGTGAAGGTCTTGTCCAGGCCGTCATAGGCGCAGGAGAGGCCTTCGGCGTATTCATAGTCCTCGCCCAGCGCATTGGTGACCGTGTCGATGCCGACTGCGCAGGTGTAGCTATCGCCGCCGATATTTAGAACAAGGTCGCTGTCCGAAAAGGAGGCGTTTGCCGAAGTGCTGCTGCCGGAGCAGCCGCTCAGGCTGACGGTCAGCGCAGCCGCCAGAGCAAGCAGAATAGAAAGGGAATGTTTCATATGATTTCACCTCGTGAAAAAGAAATGGATCGTTGCAGTTGTCTGAAGATTAGTCTGGTGGACCGTAGCCTGCCGGGCCGAAGATGAGCAGGTCCCAGTTGAGCTCGACCGGCTCCAGTGGACCGTGCTCGGCCTCATAGGCGGCAAACTCGGCGTCGATCTCGGCCTGGATGGCCTCGGTGTCCGGCAGCGGGGTCTGGGTGATGGGACGGCGCTCGGGGGTAGGATAGTCCTCCTCGGCGCCCTCGGGGAAGAGGTAGTGCTGCCGCACATCCTCCTCCTGCTCGGGGGTGAGCATGCCGGAGTCGATCAGGTTCTGTCCCCACCAGTGGGAGGCGTGAATCGAGCTGCCGCGCATGAAGTAGCGGTAGCGGACGTAGCCGTGGCGGGAGATGTTGTCCTCCAGCTGCGGGTCGACGTGGTACCGCTGCCCGTCCACCATCACCATCGTCCAGTAGTGGTCGACCAGCGGCCCCTCCGCCGAATAGGTGATGCCGGGGACGTACTCGGCCTGCAGCCCCGCCGCGCGGTAGAGCAGGGTGAGCGCTGCGGCGTAGTCCTCGCACATGCCGACGTGGTAGAGCAGCACGCTTAAAGCGCGCTGTTCCAGATAGGACGGCGGCTCGGTGTAGTTGCCGCGTACCCGCCAGATCTCGATGCCGATCGGCTCGCCGATGGCGGTGGTGTCCAGCATGTAGTCGAACAGCGTCTTGACCTTTTCGTACTCGCTCATCTCCGGGGTGACAAGCTCGTCGGCGATGTCCTGTGCCAGCTGCTGGATGTAGGTCAGCTCCCCGGTCTGTCCGCTGTCCGCCGTCTCCTGGTCGGAGAGGCCGGGCACCGGTTCCTCGTCCTGCTCAGTCTGTTCCGCCTGCCCGGACGGCGGTGCCTCCTCCGGCTGGGCAGCCGCTTCGGTGCTGTCGGGCGTCTGGGCTGCGCTCTCCGGCTGCTGTTCCGGCTGCTGCTGTTCCTGCTGGGCAGAAGCGGAATCGGCGGGGCGCTGCTGGGCGCAGCCGGTGGCGCTTAAAGAAACAATCGAGGCTGCCAGCAGCAGGGCGATGATTTGTTTGCGTCTGTCTTGTTTCAAAGAAAAGTCTCCTTATCCCATATAAGCGGAAAGAATGTAGTCGGTGAAGAAGGGGCGCGGCGCATAGGTGGAGTTGCCCTCGGCGGTGATGGCGCAGACCAGGTCCAGCTCCGGCACCACGAAGATGAACTGTCCGCCGTGTCCCAGCGCGTAGTAGACGGTGTAGCCCACCCGGCCATAGGGCGGGGTGTAGGTGTCATAGCCGCCCGAATGGTAGGTGCGGGTCCACCACTGGTAGCCGTAGCTGCCGGTGCCGTCCCCTGCGCCGCCGTTTTTGGCGGTGGTGGAAACCTCCACCCAGTCAGCGGGGACCAGCTGCTGGCCGTTCCACTGGCCGTTTTGTAAAAACAGCTGTCCAAACCGGGCGGCATCCCGGGTGGAGAGGTGCAGGCCGTTGCCGCCGTCGGTGATGCCCTGCGGGTCGGTGTCCCACTGCCAGTTTTCGATAGCCAGCTGCTCAAAGAGATTGATGCGGGCGTATTCTTCCTCGGTCATACCGGTTGCCGCTTCCAGCACCGCGCTGAGCAGGTGGGTGTTGCCGGTGCTGTAGGCAAACTGGGTGCCTGGATCGTAGACAAGGTTGCGGCCAAGGATGTAGTCTACCCAGTTGGGCGCAGTCTGGAACTCGACCCAGTTGGAGTAACCGCTGCCCCACTCGTACCACTCCAGGCCGGAGGTGTGGGTCAGCAGATGCTCCAGGGTGATCTGGTGCTTGCGGGTGTCCTCCTGCTCCAGCACCTGCGGCAGGTAGTCGGAGAGCAGGTCGTCCACCCCGCCGATGTACCCCTGCTCGATGGCGATGCCGATCAGGGCGCTGGTGAAGGATTTGGAGGTGGAGTTTAAGCGGTAGAGGCTCTGCTCGTCGTAGCCCTCGCGGTAGTACTCGTCGATGATGACCCCGTCCTTGACGGTGACCATCGAATAGACCGAGCTGCCGGGTAGCACCGCGTGCAGGTCGTCCAGCACCGCCGGGTCCATGTTGTGATTTTCCGGGGCGTCGGTCTGCCAGTCGTTGCTGGCGGCGGTTTCGGTGGAGGAGGGTTCTTCCTCGCCGGTCTCGGCGGATGTTTGCTCGCTGGTGGAATCTTCTTCAGCGGAAATTTCCTCCTCGATTCCTTCCCCAGCGGAAGGAGTTTCTGTGCTGGCGGTTTCCTCACTGGTAGTTTCCGTCTCGGTGGCTTCTTCGGAGGAAGCTGCTCCCTCCGAAGGCTGCTCTGTGGAGGTCTCGTCTGCCGCTTCGGCCTGCTGGGCCGGAGCCTGGGATGAAGTGTTTTGATCGGTGGAGGCTGGAGAGCAGGCGGCCAGCGTGAGCGCCGCCAGGATGGCGGCTGCGATCAATCGGGCGGAGGAAAGTGCGTTTTTATGGTTCATCAGGTTCACCTCGTAAATGCTTTCTCACCATCTGCTTGTCTTTATTATAAAGAGTTTGGCCGAAGGGGAGAAGTCTGGATTTGTTATCTGCCGATTACCTTCGGGTAAGGACCGAAGGAAAATCTTCTCTCTAAAAATACGATACAACCTGAAGCGGGGTCCAGGTCAAATAAATTTTTTGTAAACTGGGGCTGTAGGGGACAGAGCCCCCACAGCCCCGGGGTGGAGGGCGCTCCGCCCTCCACCCCGGGTGACCGATACGAGGGGCACTGCCCCCTCGCCCCCCAAAGGAGGGCGCTCCACCTCTCCACCCCGGGTGACTTTCCCGTCGCGGGGAAAGTCACCAAAGGCGCGCCAGACCCTACCAGTACAGGAAACTTGCCCTCATTGGTGCTGCGCTGACGCTTGCACCCGGGCTGCTTTCTGCCACAACAAAAGACCGATTTGCCACTTTGAGCTAGTGGGCAAATCGGTCTTTTTTTCTCCCCAAGCTATACCGGGGGTAACACCTTCAGCTGTCAATCTGTGGCGCGGTGGGGTGGAGTCAAGGGAGGGGTGGGAATTTTTTGACAGAAAAATTCTCTTTTTTCTAAATGGATCTGGAAATTTTCCTGCAAATGTGATACAATGAGTTTGCGAACAAGTTGTGTATTTTCTGAAAAAGGGAGGCGTTTCTGTGAAAAAAAGGATTTCTGTTTTCTCGATTGTCTGTCTGTTGCTGGCGGTACTGAGTTTAGCTTTTGTCATTTTTGTGAAATGGCTTGACTGGGATGTTTTTTCAATCTGGCCTCATTGGGGACCGGGTTATTTTGGAAATCCATATTGGCTCATCTTTGGAGCCTCGATGATTGCTTGGCCGCTATTTGAAGCGTCGGTGGCGGGCGGTGCGGTTTCGGTCATTCTGGACGCGCTGGGCCTGCGTTGGCAGCCGCCGCGTTGGCAAAAGTGGCTGTGGATAGTCCCGCTGATTCTGACAGCGATCTACCTGATGATTTTCATGGGCATCTGGCTGTCCTCCCGCGTCTGGCCGCTCGAGCTGATGCCGGTGCTGAGTGAGGTATTTCCGTTTTCGCTGCTTGGGGTGGCTGTTGCCTTTGGCGTTGGCAGGAGAGGCGGGGGAGAGGGCTAGCGGCTCTCGGCGCTTCTTTGCGAGGGGATGCGCCCCTCTGAACTCCCCGAGAGCGGGCGCTCCGCCCCGCGCCCCGGCCTACTTTCTCGCGTAGAGAAAGTAGGCAAAGATACGCCAGGAACCTCCTGGTTCCTGGACCTCCGGC
>JABLTR010015959.1_pt1 | contig 13474 bp, 10 predicted proteins | sample 7160071 | NCBI WGS metagenome assembly JABLTR01 (sample SAMN14651230, study PRJNA627086) | human gut metagenome | isolation source: feces | host: Homo sapiens
CCGGGCCCGGCCCGGCCTGGGCCGGTTCTTCCTCCGCCGGCGCGAAGGCGGCCTGGATGAAGTCCTCCACCCCCTCCAGAGTGTCGAAGCAGGCGATAGCCACCTGGTTACCCATGGCTCCGGCCAGGGCGTCGGGCATCCGGGTTAACAGCCGGGCGTGCTCGCCGCACTGCTTCTCCAGCTCCGGCAGGCTGAGGCGGTAGTCCTCCTCATCCCGGCGCCCGGCGTAGACGCAGTAGCGCTTGGGGCCGTTGTAGCTGTGGCGCAGCTCGTCAAAGGCCACCATGTCCGCCCAGATCTGGTAGACGTCGGCGCTCTGGCTGAAGTTGAGCATGTCCGGGGTGAAGCCTCCGGCGGGGCGCATATTGACCTCCAGAGCCACAATGTCCCCCTTGCGGCCCAGCCCCTTCTTGCCCCGGGTCAGCCGGAAAAACTCCAGATGGAAAAACCGCCGGGAGGCGCCAAAGGCCTTGAGGGTGGCCTTTCCCGCTTTTTCCACATCTGCCGGCACCCGTTTGTTGACATAATAGTAGGTGGGGACGTGCTCGTTGACCATGTCCATGATGGAGTTGCGGGTGATGTGGCTGGCGGCGAAGAGCACCTCGCCCCGGGAGTTGCACACGCCGTCATAGGTGGTGACCTCGCCGGCGATGTATTCCTCCATGAGATAGTCTGTCTCCGGCCGCCGGGCGAAGAAGGCGCGGATTTCCGCCTCGTCCCTGAGCTTATAGGTGGCGGCAGCCCCCACGCCGTTGTCCGGCTTGGCCACCACCGGATATCCCACCTCCCGGGCAAAGGCCAGGGCCTGCTCCGGTGTGGTCTCCGGGGTGACGCAGAGCCACCGGGCCACGGGGATGCCCGCCTGGCGGTAGTACTGCTTCATCTGCGATTTGCGCTTGTATTTTCCGATCTCGTGGGATTTGAGGCCGGTGGTGATGTTGAAGTCGGTGCGCAGGGCGGCGTCCAGTTCCAGCCAGTATTCGTTGTTGCTCTCCACCCAGTCCATTTTGCCGTACCGGCCGGTGAAATACCCCAGGGCCCGGATCATCTGATCGTAATTTTCCAGGCTGTCCACCCGGTAATACTCGGTCAGCGCATCCCGCAACTGAGGGTGCAGGGAGTCGTAGGGCGCGTCGCCCACCCCCAGCACGTTGACTCCGTTCTCTTTCAGGCGGATACAGAACCAGCGGTAGGCCTCGGGAAAATTTGGCGAAATAAAGACAAAATTCATAGCGCTTCTCCCTCTCTTGTTATTTAACGCTTTTATGCTTGAAATTATAGACGCTGTTGGGACAGAATGCAAGAAAAACCCAGCTGTGCTCCCCCTTTTCTTCTCTTGTCCCCGGGGGTATTTTATGATACCATAATGACAAAAGCCAGAAGGAGGCGAAGGGCATGTATCAGGAATACCATAAGGAGTACAGCACCCACCTGGAGCGGGAGATGGAGTTCAAAGTCTATGGCCGGGGCGGCAAGCCGGTGCTGGTCTTTCCCTGCCAGAACGGGCGCTTCTTCGACTGGGAGGGCTTTGGAATGCTGGTCACCCTGGGGGACTGGCTGGAGCGGGAAAAGATCCAGCTGTTCTGCGTGGATACCATTGACAGTGAGACCCTTTCCAACCAGCGGGGCGACCCCTGTGTCCGGGTGCGCCGCCACGAGGCTTGGTTTCAATATCTTGTGCAGGAGCTGGTGCCCCGTATCCACCAGATCAACCCTTCGGGCCAGGACATTTTGACCACCGGCTTTTCCATGGGGGCCTACCATGCGGCCAACTGCTTCTTCCGCCGGCCGGATCTCTTTGACAGCGTCATCGCCCTGTCCGGGGTTTATGACACTGAGGCCATGTATGGGGGCTATATGGACGATTTGGTCTATCTCAACGACCCATGCGTCAGCCTGGCCAACATGCCGCCGGATCATCCCTATATCCGGCTGTTCAACCAGCGGAAGATCATGATCTGCGTCGGCCAGGGGGCCTGGGAGGGCCCGCTGCTGGAGGGCACCCGCAAGCTGGATGCCGTGCTCCGCAGCAAGGGCATCCACGCCTGGGTGGACTACTGGGGGCTGGATGTCAATCACGACTGGCCCTGGTGGAAGCGGCAGATCCGCTACTTCCTGCCCTTTGTGGTGGGAGAGCCCTGAGCGGGATGATACCATGGGCGGACGGCCGCCCGAGAGAGAGGACGTAATTTTTGGTGAAGAAAGCATTTTCCCTGACCGTGTGGCTGGCAGAGATCATCTTCGGCTGCGCGGCTTTTGCCCTGGGGTTTGACATGTTTCTGCTGCCCCACGACATCAACGCCGGCGGCCTGAGCGGCCTGGCCATGATCCTGGTGGAGCTGATTGGGTGGGGCTCTGTGGGCTGGGTGACGCTGCTGGCCAATGTGCCCCTGTTCCTGCTGGGCGGCTGGAAAGTGGGACGGAAGTTCTTTGTGGGCTCCGTCATCGGCGCCGTTGCCCTGTCGGTGTGGATGGAGGTATTTGAGCTGCTGCCGCCGGTCTCCACCGAGCCCATGCTGGGGGCCATTTACGGCGGCGTCATCTGCGGCGCCGGAGCCGGCCTGGTCTTTTTGGCCGGGGCCTCCACCGGCGGTTCGGACATCATTGTCCGGCTGCTGAAGATGCGCTGGCGCAACATCCCCATCGGCAAGATTGTGCTGGGCTTTGACGGCGTGGTGGTGATTCTGACCGCGCTGGTATTCCAGGATTTCTCCAGCCTGCTCTACTGCGGCATCACCCTCTTCCTGTGCTCCAAAGTGCTGGACGGGGTGGTGTACAGCTTTGACTACTCCAAGGTGGCTCTGATCATCTCCGAGCAGCATGAGGCCATCGCCGCAGCGGTGGATGAAAAGCTGGACCGGGGCGCCACCTTCCTCTACGGCCAGGGCAGCTACAGCGGAAAGAACACCAAGGTGGTGCTCACCGCGGTCAAGCGCTATCAGCTGGCGGAGCTCAAAGAGCTGGTGGTGGAGATTGATCCCAATGCCTTTATCATCCTGCAGGACAGCCATCAGGTGCTGGGAGACGGCTTCAGCCGCTACACCAAGGACGCCCTCTGAACCGGGCAGGCCATAGATAAAAGAGGGGCGCCGGGCGGACGGCACCCGAGGAAACAGCAGATCGATCCCGGCGCCCGGAGCCACGCTATCCGGGCGCCGTTTTTTCAGAAGGAGAGATGATTCAGATATGTTTCGGGATATGCGGAGAAGCCGGCAGGCCATGAGCCGGGCGGAGTGCGACGCGGTGCTCTTTCGGGGCACCTCCGGCGTGCTGGCCCTGGCCGGGGACGAGGGTTATCCCTATGCCCTGCCCATCAGCTATGTCTATGACGGGGCGCGGGTCTATTTTCACTGCGCCAAGTCCGGCCACAAGCTGGACGCCCTCCGGCGCTGCCCCAAGGTCTCCTTCTGCGTCGTGGACCAGGACCAGGTGGTGCCCCAGGCCTACACCAGCTATTTCCGCAGTGTCATTTTGTTTGGCACCCTGCGGATTCTGGAGGAGGACGGGGACAAGCGCGCCGCCATTGAGCGGCTGGCCCTCAAATATGCCCCGACGGACACGCCCGAGGGGCGGCAGGCGGCCATTGAGGGGGAATGGGGCGCGCTCTGTCTGCTGGAGATGACCGTGGAGCACTGTTCCGGCAAGGAGGCCATAGAGCTGGTCCGGGCCAGAGAGCAGGAGAGGGGAAAATAATAACAGACCGGCTGCAGGCAGCTGCCTGCAGCCGGTTTGTCTGGTTTTATGGGGCGGTGGTTACGGCCTCACAGCAGCGATAATCGGTGTCGATGTTGTGGGCGATCAGTCTCACTTTGAAATTCCGGGCGTTGCACATGGCGTTTGCCCTGCCGCCCGACACATCCAGATCTTCGGGAAGCACGAACTTGATGCACTGCACCAGCACATCCCGGCAGCTGGGATCGTTGTGGGCGGGAATGGTGATGGCCTTCATGCCCCGCTGGTGCTCGCCGCCGTTGGCATCCACCTCGGTGAGGATGACGGCCAGGGCCACCCGTTTGCCGGGGCAGACGTCTTTCACGGTGACATCCAGCTGTAAGATCCGCCCCAGGGACTCCAGATAGGCGTCCCCCAGGTCGATCCGCAGCGCATCCTGGCAGCCGCCCATGGTGACGTTGACCGGGACGGGGCAGGGCTCTGGCGTGATGACGATGCCGCACTCCACGGTGACGGAGGGGTCGGGAAAGACCACCACATTTCCCTCGTTGTCAGAGTAGTCGATGGACTGGTTGATTTTTACCTCCCCCGAGGTCTGGCCGATGTGTTGGACCTGGAATTCCAGCGAGGCGCCCTCGTTGGCGGAGACGCCCAGCTCCGGAATTTTCCACTGCAGGGTGTGGGCGTCCAGGGCGGCCGCAGTCCCGGCGGTGGGGGACATGAGGCTGGTAATGATGAAATCCGGATGGATGACCTCGTCAATGACGATATCCGTGGCGCCTGGCTTGGAGATGTTGGCGGCCAGATCCCGGAACAGATCTTCCAGTTCGGCGTCGTCCGGGGTCACCGCTACGTGGGAGGCGTCGGGATCGGTGGCCCAGTCGTTGAGCACCGCCACGTCGATTCCGTCGGAGCCGATCAGCCCGATGCAGTAGATGATGATGCCGGCGGCTCTGGCGGCGGCGGCCACAGGGGCCGGCGGCGCTCCGGCCGTGGTCTTTCCGTCGGTGAACATGACGATCACCTTCGCGTTGGTGGACGTAGGATTGAACAGCTGCACCGCCTGTTCAAAGGCGTCTGCATGGTTGGTGGAGCCGCCCGCCGTCAGTGCGGCCACGGCGGCCTTCAGATCGTCCACCGAAGTGATCAGCTGAGTGTCCGCCGTGGCGGTGGTGGCAAAGCTGACAATGCCGATGTGGCTGCCGGAGCCGATATTGCCGTCCTGTGTGCTGTCGGTGGCCTCGTCGATGATGTCGATGAAGGTGTCCGCGCCGGCCTTCATATTGGCTAAAGGGCTGCCCGCCATGCTTCCGGAGCGGTCCAAGACCAGAACGATGTCTGTGGGGTTGGACGCGATATCCGGGGAAGCGGCCAGGGCGAGGGTCACGTTCAGCGTCCCGCCGCAGTCGATGCGGTCAACGCTGACCTGTTTGTTTGTGTTTGTAACACCCATGGTATCTCTCCGCCAGAACGAGAGTCAGAAAGCCCCGGAAGGGCCCTCTGTGCTCCATTTTATGAGGCCGGGCGGGAAGAGGTCCGTCGAGGCCGGGATTATTGGGCCGAAACAGGGAGAAACGGTCCGTATTTTGGAAGAGATGTGGCGCCGCCGTCGGAGCCAAAACCAGGGCATGCCGCAAGACAAGGTAAGCGTGTTCTGCTGAGCCCCAGGGGAGCGAAGCATCTTTTCCCCGCAGAGAGAACTGCCGGGATAGGATCCTTCGCCGGCGCTCAGGATGACAAAAAGCGGAGGCTGCTGCAAATATTTGCAGCAGCCTCCAGGGGCGGGCGGCAGGGCAGGGGGCGTGCTCAGCCCCGCCAGCAGATTTCCGCCCGGGGCCTGGGGGGCTGATTGGGATAGCGCTCCCCCTGGGCGTAGCCCACCATCAGGGCGCAGCGCAGATTGCTGCCCTCGGGGATGCCCAGATAGGCGCTCAGCGTCCGGTCGGCCTGGGCGATCTGCTTGAGATATCCGCCCCAGCAGGTGGCCAGTCCCGCCCGATTGAGCTGCAGTTCCACCAGCGCCATGGCCAGCGCAGGGTCTGCCACCGGGTTCAGCGCGTCATCCGGGGACCAGGCCAGGATCACGCAGGGGGCGTCACAGGTGAGCAGATTGGTGCCCGCCGCCCGGATTTTGATGAGTTCTTTGGCCTCTCCGGTGCGCTGAGCGAAGTCCAGGGCCATCTGGGTGACCTTTTCAGTCTCTTCCAATCCGTAGAGCACCGTCCAGCGATGCAGGTGGGCATTCTTGCCGCTGGGGGCGTATTCCGCCAAATCCAGTGCCCGCTGGATGATCTCCCGAGGCGGGGTGTCAGGGCGGAAGTGGCGCACCGAGCGCCGGCGCACAATCAGCTCCTCCAGGGCGTTTTCCGGCGCGGGACAGGAGAGCGCGGTCCCGGGCACCTCCAGGGATACCGCCTGTTTGGGGCAGGTGGCCACGCAGTGGCCGCACTGGATGCAGCGCCGCCGCTCCCGGGGGGCGGGAATGCGGTCTTCCATGCCCAGGTAGCCCATGGGGCACACCCGCACGCAGCTGCCGCAGCCCACGCATTTTGTCGGATCAAATGTAATCATGGGTTTCACTCCTTTGTGCTAGTTTACCATAGAAAAGTGGAAAAGAACAGTTTTATTTGCCCCTTTTGCGCATGCGTTTCCGATTGCAATGCGGGATGCACTGTGCTATAGTACAGCCAGCATCATCCTATGGCGTAGACAGAAAGGAGATGGTAGAAGATGACCCAGGCAAAGAAGCCGCGTCTCTCCACCACTCAGTTGATTATTTTGGGCTTTCTTGCGGCGGTGCTGGTGGGCAGTGTACTCTTGACGCTGCCCATCGCTTCTGCTTCCGGGCAGATGACGCCCTACCTGGACGCCCTGTTTACCTCGGCCACCTCGGTGTGTGTGACGGGTCTGACCGTGGTGGACACCTTTTCCCACTGGAGCTTGTTCGGGAAAATTGTCATTCTGCTGTTGATCCAGCTGGGCGGGCTGGGTGTGATCTCGTTCACCACCGGCATCATGGTGCTGATCGGCCGGAAGATCACCCTGAAGGACCGCCTGCTGCTGGAGAGCGCCTTCAACCTGGACAATCTGTCCGGCCTGCTCCGCTTCCTGGGCAAGGTCTTTGCCGGCACCATGGTGGTGGAGGGCGTGGGCGCGCTGCTGAGCATGCTGGTGTTCTGCCCGGAGTACGGGCTCCGGGGCATCTGGATCTCCGTGTTTCACTCTATTTCCGCCTTCTGCAATGCGGGAATTGACATCATCGGCCCCTACAGCCTGGTGCCCTATGTCTCCAATGTGGGGCTGAATTTAGTCACCATGGCGCTGATCATCCTGGGCGGCATTGGCTTTATTGTCTGGTGGGATGTGCTTCGGGTGGCCGGGCTGGTCCGCCAGGGGGAAATCCGCCGCCGCCTGTTCTGGCAGCGGCTGACCCTGCACACCAAGATCACCCTGACCACCACTGCGATCCTGATCGTGGGGGGCGCGCTGGTCATCGCCCTGCTGGAGTGGAACAACCCTGAGACGCTGGGCGCTCTGGACCCGGGCACCCGGGTGCTGGCCTCCTTTTTCCAGTCCGTCACCACCCGTACCGCCGGCTACGCCACGGTGACCCAGAGCGGCCTGAGAGCGGGGACGGTGCTGGTCAGCGTGATTCTGATGTTCATCGGCGGCAGCTCTGTGGGCACTGCCGGCGGCGTCAAGACTTCCACCATTGCGGTCATTTTCCTGTCGGCGGCCTCCGTGGTGCGGGGGCGGGAGAGCGTCACCGCGTTCCGGCGCACCCTGCCCGAAAAACTGGTCCGCCGGGCCTCCGCCATTGTGGCCATCAGCCTGGCCACCCTGCTGGGCGGCACCATGCTGCTCAGCGCCTTTGAGGGCTGCAGCCTCTCCGACGCGCTGTTTGAAATGGCCAGCGCCCTGGGGACTGTGGGCCTGACCAGCGGCCTGTCCGCGGATCTGACCGACCCGGGCAAGCTGCTGCTCACCTGCGGCATGTACTTCGGCCGGGTTGGCCCCATGAGTCTGGCCATCGCCTTCGCCTACCGGAAGGGGGATCGGGCCACGGCCTATCCGGAGCAGAATATCACCCTCGGTTAACCACCTCTCAGAACCACTGAGCGAAAAGGAGTATACATCACTATGAAACGCGTGGAAAAATCCTATGTGATCTTTGGCATCAGCAAATTTGGCCGCAGCGTGGCCGAGGAACTCACCCAGGCCGGCATGCATGTGCTGGCGGTGGACCAGGACCCGGACCGGGTGGCCCAGGTGGCGGATACCGTGGCCATGGCCGTAGTGGGGGACGTCACCGACCAGGCGGAGATGGAGAATCTGGGCCTGAGCAACTTCGACGCGGCGATTGTGGCCACCACCGGCGACCTGTCCGCCAGCGTCATGGGGGTGATCCTGGCCAAGGAGGCGGGCATTCCCTTTATCCTGGCCAAGGCCAGCGATGAGATGCAGGTCAAGGTGCTGGAGCGGCTGGGGGCCGACCGGGTCATCATCCCGGAGAAGGAGTCCGGCGCCCGGGTGGCCCGCACCCTGTTGATGGGCGGCTACAAGGATATGGTGGAGCTGTCCGACCGGGTGCGCATGGCGGAGATCGCCATGCCCGAGGAGTGGAGTGGCAAAACCCTGCGCCAGCTGGACCTGCGGGGACGTCACCAGCTGAACGTGGTGGCGGTCCGGGACCGGGGAGAGCTGGTGCTGAACTGGGGTCCGGACAAACCCCTGAGCCAGGGCAGCACCCTGCTGGTCATTGCGGACCGGAGGGAGTTTGACAGACTGGAGCTGTAATATTTCAACAGACAAAGCCCCGCCCCCACAGGCAGAACGCCGTGGGGGCGGGCCTTTCTGTTTCATGGGATAGGGTTCAGGACTGCGCCCGGTAGTCGAAGTAGTAGGCCACCAGCAGATCCACGCACTTGCCGTAGCTCTGCTTGCCGTCGCTCTGGCCGTAGCTGTTCAGGAAGCCCTCATACACCGTGGTGGACACGGATTTGGCCATCTGATCCAGGGCGCTGTCGAACTGATCCCAGTAGGCGTCATTGGTCTCCAGGTCCGCCTCCACCCGCGGGTCCAGCGTCTCCCGGATCTGCCAGTAGGTCTCCGGGGAGGCGGAGTAGAGGGCGTTGCCCAGGTGGATGAAGCCGAACAGGGCCGAGGAGTAGGTGAACACCGGATTGTCACAGCGCAGCCCGGCGATGATGGCCACAAAATTGCACTCGTCCTCCCGGGCGATGTTGCGCTGGTGGGCGAACTCGTGGAGAATTGTGGCGGGAATCAGGCAGGCCGGGGCGTCGTCGTTGATCAAGGTCTCCGCGGTGAAGGGGAAGAAGAAGCCGGTGAAATCAATGCGGCTCATCAGGGGACTGGACACCATGCGCTTCGGGGTCCGCTCCGGACCGTCCAGAAAGGGGAATTCCACGCAGATGCCGTCATAGAGGCCGGCGGTCTCAGAGAAAATGGTGTCCAGATCCTCCGCAAACACGCCGTTTTCATCCCGGGTGATTTCGCCCGCCAGCTCGTTGAGCTTTGCGGCGAAGGAATTGGTCAGGGTGGCCAGCTCTTCCACCGAGGCCCCCCGGGTCTCGATGCCGCTCTTGTCGGAGAAGTTGTCTCCGTAATAGTTGATGCCCCAGAGGACTGTATAGCCGCAGTAGACCAGCACCACAGCGCTGGCCAGGGCCAGCACCCGGCGGGCCAGCCGCAGCAGCTTGCGGGGGTGCCGGACCGTGAGCCAGATCCACCGCGCCAGAAACACGAGGAAGGCCGCCAGGGCCAGCACCCAGAGCACCTCCGCCACCGCAAAGGGGACGGGATTGCACAGCCAGGAGAGGGCGTGCTTGAAGGGGGTGGTGACATGGGCGATGACCCAGTTCATCAGCGCCTGATTGCCCTTGCACAGGTGGAAGACCCCCAAAATCGCCCCGCCTGCGGCCAGGCAGATGGCCGGGGGCAGCAGAGATTTCAGGCCTTCGGCCGTTTCAGGGTTCCGGATGTCATCATATATGGTCCGCATTCCTCACCCCTCCTGGCAGAGCTGGTTCAGCACAGTCGCGGCGATGCTGCCGGCGGTGGAGGCGCCGCCGCCGCCGTTTTCCACCAGCACGACGAAGGCATAGGGATGGGCCTCGTCATCGATAAAGCCCACAAACCAGGCGTGGGGAGAAAGGCCGCTGCCCACTTCGGCGGTGCCCGACTTAGCGCACACCGCCAGGTCGCCGAACTGACTCTGCCCATAGGTCTGCTGTACATTGTTGCGCATCAGCGCCTGCAGCGTCTCGCAGGTGGAGCGCTCCCAGCCGATGGAGGAGTTGGGCTGGCTGATCAGGGCGGCGGGCAGGCCGTTCTGAGAGGTCACCCGGCTCAGCAGCCTGGGGGTGGCGGCGGAGCCGTCCCCGGCAATACAGCCCATCAGGGTGAGCACAGCGGCGGGGTTGACCAGATCGTTGTACTGTCCCACGCCGGACCAGCCCAGCTCCAGGGTGCCCTCCCCGGCCACGTCAAAGCTGCCGGCGGCGCTGGTATAGCCGCTCACCTCCACGCTGTCCAGCAGCCCGGCCTCCCGGACATACTGTTCCAGGGTGTCTCCCCCCAGCTCCAGGGCCAGGGTGGCGAAGGCGCCGTTGCAGCTGTTGGCCAGGGCGGAGGCAAAGTCCAGCTCGCCGTGGACCGAGGGGCAGGTCACCTCGCCGCCGCCGATTTCCACCGAGCCGGTGCAGGTGTAAGTAAAGCTGTCGGTGTCCAGCTGTTCCAGGGCGGCGGCGGCGGTGACCACCTTGAAGATAGAGCCCGGGGTGTAGGTCGAGGAGAGGAAACGGTTCATGTAGGCGCCGGTATAGGCGCTGTCCCCGGCGGCCACCGCGGCCACCTGATCCTCGTCGATGGGGTCGTAGGAGGGGGCGGTGGTCAGGCAGAGAATTTCCCCCGTCTTATAATTGTATACCGCCACAGTGCCCGCCCGGCCGTTCAAGGCCTGGTAGGCGGTCTCGTTCAGATCTGCGTCCACCGAGAGATAGAGGTTGTTGCCCGTGCTGTTCAGGCCGGTGATGGGGTTGTAGCTCACCAGCTGGGAGGAGAAGATCTTTCTGGCCCCGGTGGCGATATTGCCCTGGAGGTCGCCCACCAGGTGCAGGGTGGAGGTGCGCAGCAGGGCGCTGTCGCCGTAGGATTGGGTGGCGCAGTCAAACAGCAGGGTGCCGTCCCGGTCCAGGATGGTGCCTGCGGCCAGATGGCCCTGGGAATAGGCGGACTGGTTGACCGAGGAGGAGGCCCAGGCCCGGCCCCGGACCACATAGAGCACGCAGAACAGCACGATGCCCAGAGCCAGCAGCAGGGTGAAGATCAGCACAAAGATGGTGCGGTGCTTGAGCTGTTTCATTTCTTGTCGTCGTCCTCCTCCCAGGTGAAGTAATCCCGCCAGTTGTCGGCATCGGTGGTGGTGCCCTGATCGTCCGGCGGATCAAAATCAAAGTCATCCGGATCGTCGGGGGAGTCCATGGTGCGGCGGATCATGCGCTCCACCTCCGGGTCCGTGCCGGCGTCCGGCGGCGTGTCGCCAAAGACATCCCGCAGATAGCCCTGCATCGCATCCGGAGAGGCGTCGGGTCCGGGCCGGGAGGGAATACGCCCGGCATCGTAGCCGTAGGGCGCCGCTACGCCGTCGTCATCGTCGTCATAGTCCCCGTATTCCTCATAGGACGCCGCATCCCGGCGGCGCGCCTCCTCCTGCACCGCCTTGCGGCTGGGCAGGCGGATGGCCAGCCCGGCGTTTTGTCGGGTGTCTGCGGCTTTGATATAGGCCAACAGCCCCCAGCAGCAGATCATACTGCTGCCGCCCATGGAGACAAAGGGGAAGGTGACGCCGGTGAGGGGGAGCAGATCCACGGAGCCGAACACGTTGAGCATGGTCTGCACCACCAGCAGCATAGCGGTAGAGCAGGCGGCGATGACGTAGAACGTGGAGCGGGCTGTGGCGGCGGATTTGATGGCGAAGAGGGCCAGCAGGATGATGACCGTCACCGCGCACAGCGCCACAATCAGGCCCATCTCATCGCTGACCACGCCAAAGACCAGGTCGGTGTTGGCGGCGGCCACATTTTTGAGCCAGCCGTTGCCCACCCCGTGGCCGAACAGGCCGCCTCCGGCGATGGCCGACATGGTGCGGGTCTGCTGATAGCCCAGGTCGGCGGTGTCGCTCCAGGCGTGGAGAAAAATGGTGAACCGGCGGGCGATGTACGGCTTGAAATGGACGATGATGTACCCGCCGAATACGGCGGCGGCCCCCATAAAGGATACGCTGGGCAGGTCGCCGGAGCGGAGGAAGGCGATGGCCAGGAAGGTGGCGAAGAAAATCAGCGCCGTGCCGAAGTCGCTCATCAATCCCAGGCATCCCACGCAGAAGGCGGAGAACAACAGGGTGAAGATCAGATTGCGCCGGGTGAACATCCGGTCCAGGGTGGTGGCGCCGCCCAGGATGAAGGCCAGTTTGACGATCTCCGAGGGCTGGAAGGAGATGGGGCCGATCTGCACCCAGTTCCTGGCGCCGAAGAGCCGGGCGCCGAAGAGCAGGTTGAACCCCAGCAGCAGCACCGCCAGGGCCGCCACCGGCCAGCGCAGCTGCATGGCCAGGGTCAGGTTGCGCAGGATCAGGGACAGGGCAAAGAAGAACACCAGCCCCATCACCATGCACAGAAGCTGCTTGTACAGGTCACCCGGCGCTTTGTTGGCGGTGACTGTCATACACAGGGTGGTGAGGAAAAAGGCCAGGGTCTCAATCTCAAAGCCGGTGCGCCGCAGCACCCGGTAGACTGTGTACACCAGCCACATCACCAGGCACAGCGCGCCGAAGGTGACCAGGATACGCACGCCGGCGTCGGCGGCATAGGCCATCAGCAGCTCGATGCACAGCACCAGCTGGATCAGCGTCAGAATACACAGATTGAGTCCCGGGGAGATGGCCCGTCCGGGCCGGGTGCGGCGCTTGGCCTGCTCCAGCTCCTGGGCGGCGGTGATGGCGGTGAAGGTCACTTCCACATCGCCCAGGCCGATCACATCCCCGTCCTGAATGGGGGCGTGCTCCTCCGGGGGAATCTCCTGACCGTTGACGGTCAGCCCGTTTTTGGGGTTCAGAGCGTGTACCCGCCACACCCCCTTCTCGTCCCGGAGAAAGGCAGCGTGGCTCCGGGAGACGGTGGGGGACTGGAGCACCACGTCGCTGCGGCGGGAGCGGCCTACCGTATTTTCCCAGTGGTGGAACTCGCCGTAATCCCCGTCCGGCAGCGTCAGCCTGCCCCAGGTCTCCCGCTCTATCTTGCCTCGGAGCAGGCTTTTGCCGCAGCGTACCACCAGCCAGATACAAAGGACGGGCAGCAGAATGCGGCAGATCAGGCTGAGGACGCCCAAAAGCGGAGAACCGCTCTGACCGGTCAGGCCGGCCAATGCCTCCTGCAAAAGATCCATAGGAACCTCCTGAAAACTGAAAAACAATTTTTCACTCTGTATCATATCACACTTTTTTGCAAAAAAAAGAAAGAAACCGTTAAAATTGCGGCACCTGCTCGAAAATTTGAGCTTGCCCCCGCGTTCCAGAGCCCGGAGCTGCAAATTTATCCCATAAAGATGGCCCCCGCGCCAGAGCGCGGGGGCCGTTGTTTATATTTGCAGTGTTCCAGGGATCTGTGATGAAGGCGATAAAGGGAGGAGGGGCAGAATTACAGCAGGTTCTCCTCGGACTCGGGGTCGAAGAGGTGGACCAGGTCGGCGGGGAAGGTGATGTCGATCTTGGTGCCGTACTGCA
>JABLTR010001859.1_pt1 | contig 13464 bp, 13 predicted proteins | sample 7160071 | NCBI WGS metagenome assembly JABLTR01 (sample SAMN14651230, study PRJNA627086) | human gut metagenome | isolation source: feces | host: Homo sapiens
CCACGCAGCAGGCGCCTCAGACTACGGCGCCGGCCGCGGATACCAGCGGCCAGACAGCCGGAAATCCGGCTGCGGGAACGGATCAGAGCGGAGGACAGACGGCGGCTCAGTGACGGATCCGGGCGGCAGGCGGGCCGCAATCGAAATAAGAAAACATCAGGGGGAAAGATGATGGCAGAGGGCTGTCTCCGGGGGGAAATCGGGGGCAGCCCCAAATGGCATTGTGTGACAGATACGGAGGATAGGATGAAAGTAGGAAAAGTGCCGGAGAGCGTTTTGAAGAGATCGGTCATGCGTCAGCTCAAGAGCACCCGCCCGGAAGTGCTGGTGGGAGCCGGCATTGGCGAGGACTGCAGCGCCCTGCAGCTGGGAGAGGACGAGATTTTTGTGATTTCCACGGATCCCATTACCGGGACGGCGAAAGATATGGGCAGACTTGCCATACAGATTACGGTAAACGATCTGGCCAGCGCCGGCGCGGAGCCGGTGGGCGTCATGCTGACGGTGCTTCTCCCGGAAAATACCGAGGAGCCGGTGCTCCGGCAGATCATGCAGCAGGCGGAGGAGGCCTGCGAGGCATCCAATCTTCAGATCCTGGGCGGCCACACGGAGGTTACCCGGGTGGTCAGTCAGCCGCTGGTCAGCGTGACCGGCGTGGGAAAGGCAAAGGCCGGACATCTGATTACCACGGGCGGCGCGCGGCCGGGCATGGATATTCTGGTTACCAAGTGGATCGGTATCGAGGGGACTTCCATTATTGCCAAGGAGAAGAAGGAGGAACTTTGCAGCCATTTCCCAAGACAGCTGGTGGAGACGGCTGCTGGGCTGGATCAGTATCTCTCCGTATTGCCGGAGGCTGCCGTCGCCGTGAAGTCCGGCGTCGCGGCGATGCACGACGTGACCGAGGGCGGCATTTTCGGAGCTCTCTGGGAGATGGCGGAGGCATCTGGCGTCGGACTTGACATCGATCTGAAAAAGATCCCGATCCGTCAGGAGACGGTGGAGATCTGTGAATATTTTGACATCAATCCCTATGAGCTGATTTCCAGCGGGTGCATGCTGATGGCGGCGCCCGACGGAAACGGGCTGGTTATGGCTCTGGAGCGGGTGGGCATCCCGGCCACCGTCATCGGAAAGGCGACGGAGGGAAATGACCGGATCATCCGAAGCGGCGAGGAAAAACGTTTTTTGGAACCGCCCAAAACCGATCAGCTCTATCAGGTAATGTGATTTGTAAAAAGCGGGAGGACAGACAATGAGAGAGAAGATTTTGAATTATATCGAGCGCAACAGCAGAATGGAACTGCATGATCTGGCGGTTATGCTGGATGCGCCGGAGGCGGATGTGATGAACGAGCTGGAACAGATGGAGGCGGAGGGGGTTATCTGCGGATACCACACGCTGATCAACTGGGAGAAGGCCGGCATCGAGAAGGTAACTGCCATGATCGAGGTTCGGGTAACTCTGCAGCGGGGGATGGAGTTTGACCAGGTGGCCGAGCGCATCTACAATTATCCGGAGGTAAATTCCGTCTATCTGATATCCGGCGGTTTTGACTTTATGGTAACCATCGAGGGAAAGACTCTGCGGGAAGTGTCGGAATTTGTCTCCGACAAGCTCTCCTCCATGGACGCGGTGCTCAGCACGAAGACCAATTTTATCCTGAAAAAATACAAGGATCACGGGGCTGTGATGGCGGAGCAGCACAAAGATGAGAGAGAGCTGGTGACCTTATGAGAAATCCATTGTCCAAAACCATCACAGAGATTCCCTTTTCCGGTATCCGGAAATTTTTTGACATTGTAAACGAGATGGACGACGCGATTTCTCTGGGCGTCGGCGAGCCGGATTTTGACACGCCCTGGAGAGTGCGGGATGAGGCCATTTATTCCCTGGAAAAGGGGCGGACCTTCTACACATCCAACGCGGGCCTGAAAGAACTGAAGGTGGAGATCGCCAAGTACCTGAAGCGCAGATTTGACCTGGAGTACGATCCCGTCAAAGAGATGCTGATTACCGTGGGCGGCAGCGAGGCCATCGATCTTGCCCTGCGGGCGATGCTGGATCCGGGGGACGAGGTGCTGGTGCCCCAGCCCAGTTATGTCTCCTATGTGCCCTGTACGATTCTGGCAGGAGGTGTGCCGGTAGTCATCAACCTGAAGGAAGAAAATGAATTCCGTCTGACGGCGGAGGAGCTGGAGGCGGCGATCACGGACCGGACCAAGATTATGGTGCTGCCCTTCCCCAACAACCCCACCGGGGCGATCATGGAACAGAAGGATCTGGAGGCTATCGCCGAGGTCATCAAGGCGCATGATCTCTTTGTGCTGAGCGATGAAATTTACGCGGAGCTTACATACACGGACAACCATGTATCCATCGCCTCCCTGCCGGGAATGAAGGAGCGTACCGTTCTGATCAACGGATTTTCCAAATCCCATGCCATGACCGGATGGCGTCTGGGATACGCCTGCGCGCCCGCGCCCATCATCGAGCAGATGCTGAAAATCCATCAGTACGCCATCATGTGCGCCCCCACCACCAGCCAGTATGCCGCGGTGGAGGCGATGAAACACTGTGACGAGGACGTGGCCCAGATGCGGGAGCAGTACAATGCCCGGCGGCGGTATCTGATGCATCGCTTTGAGGAGATGGGGCTGAAGTGCTTCGAGCCCTTTGGCGCTTTCTACATGTTCCCTTCCATTAAGGAGTTTGATATGACGTCCGAGGAGTTTGCCACGGAGTTCCTGCAGCGCAAGAAGGTGGCGGTGGTTCCGGGGACAGCTTTCGGGGACTGCGGCGAGGGATTTCTGCGGATCTCCTACGCCTACTCTCTGGAGGATCTGAAGGTGGCGCTGGACCGGCTGGAAGAATTTGTGAATGAACTGAGGGCGGAGAAGAAATGTCAGGGTTGAACATTGTGCTCTATGAGCCGGAAATTCCATCCAACACCGGCAATATCGGCCGGACCTGTGTGGCTACCGGGACGCGGCTGCATCTGATCGAGCCGCTGGGATTCCGGCTCAATGAAAAGACCGTGCGGCGGGCCGGCATGGACTACTGGGAACATCTGGATGTGACCCGGTATGATGACTGGACGGATTTTCTTGAGCGAAATCCGGGAGCAAAAATCTATATGGCAACCACCAAGGCGAAGCACGTGTACACGGAAGTGTCCTATGAGCCGGACTGCTATATCATGTTTGGCAAGGAGAGCGCCGGGATTCCGGAGGAGATTCTCGTGCGGCACCCCGACGAGTGTATCCGCATTCCGATGCTGGGGGAGACCCGCTCCCTGAACCTGGCAAATTCTGTGGCGATTGTGCTCTATGAGGCCCTGCGGCAGCAGGACTTTGCCGATTTGAGACGGACCGGGGAGCTGCACCGGCTGCAGTGGTAGATGTTCCGACTGCCCGGCAGCCGTTCTGGCCGCGGACGCGCATTCTCTGACAGACGGTTTTGCCCGCCGGACATGTCTGCGTTCGCGGAAGGTGGGACAGCCCTTTGCTCCCTGTCTGCCATGACAGGACATTTTTATCATTTGCATCGGCGGGCAACAGAAGTATGTCCTGCCCTGTCAGACAGCATGCGCAAAAACTGTCCAAGCCTTCCGCGGACACAGACAGGCGGGCGCACTCATCTGCAAGAGAATGCAGTGTCTGCGGGCCAATGAACGGCCCCGGGCAGCTGGAACAAAATACAGGAGCGGGATATGGACGTGAGACGGGAAACAACAGGAGAATATGAGAGAGAAGCTATGACCAATATTGTAGACGCGAAAGATTTGATGCATGAATATGTGCGGCGGGACGAGGAGGGGAATATCCAGGAGACGCTGATGGCCCTGGACCATCTGAATCTTACGGTAAAGCCCGGAAAATTCATCGCTGTGCTGGGCCATAACGGTTCCGGAAAGTCCACCTTTGCCAAGCACGTCAACGCCCTGCTGGAGCCCACCGGGGGAAGCCTCTGGGTCAACGGTATGGACGTGACGGATGAGGAAAATATCTTTGCCATCCGCCAGAGCGCGGGCATGGTGTTCCAGAACCCGGACAATCAGATTATCGCCAGCGTCGTGCAGGAGGATGTGGGATTCGGGCCGGAGAATATCGGCGTGCCCACCGACGAGATCTGGGAGCGGGTGGAGAAGAGCCTGAAGGCGGTCGGCATGTGGGAGTACCGGGAACATTCCCCCAACAAGCTGTCCGGCGGCCAGAAACAGCGGGTGGCCATCGCCGGCGTCATGGCCATGGAGCCCAGGTGCATTGTGCTGGACGAGCCCACCGCCATGCTGGACCCGGACGGGCGGAAGGAAGTGCTGGAGGCAGTGCATGAGCTGAACCGCTCCAAGGGTGTGACGGTCATCCTGATTACCCATTACATGGAGGAAGTGGTGGATGCCGACTATGTCTTTGTGATGGATCAGGGAAAAGTTGTGATGGAGGGAGAGCCCAGGGAGATCTTTTCCCATGTACAGGAGCTGAAATCCCACCGTCTGGATGTGCCTCAGATTACCCTGCTGGCTCACGAACTGAAGGAGGCCGGCATGGATCTGCCCGACGGAATTCTGACCCGGAAAGAACTGATTGCGGCCATCAAGGAGGCAGTCGGAAAGAAACGCGTCGGAGCACAGGCGGAATAGAGAGCCGACAGGATAAAGAACAGACAGAACGGAAAACAGGCAGAGATGAAAAGAGGAGAGCCATGTCACTTGTTTTGGAAAATGTAACCTACCGCTACAGTCAGGGAACTGCCTATGAGATCACGGCGTTAAACCATGTGAACCTGTCCATCGGGGACGGGGAGTTTATCGGCATTATCGGACATACCGGTTCCGGGAAATCCACCCTGGTACAGCATTTGAACGGACTGTTGAAGGCCACCGAGGGGGCGATTTACTTTAACGGCGAGAACATTTATCAGGAAAAATATGATCTGCGCGGTCTCCGCACCCAGGTGGGGATGGTGTTCCAGTACCCGGAGCATCAGCTCTTCGAGGCCACGGTGCTGGAGGACGTATGCTTCGGTCCGAAGAACCAGGGCCTGTCTAAGGAGGAGCAGCAGGAGCGGGCAAGGGAAGCCTTAAAGAGCGTGGGGCTGGATGAGAGCTGCTACGGCAAATCGCCCTTCGAACTGTCCGGCGGCCAGAACCGGCGGGCGGCCATCGCCGGCGGCATCGCCATGAAGCCCTCCGTGCTGATCCTGGTCGAGCGCACGGCAGGGCTGGATCCCAGAGGAAGGGACGAGATCCTGGACCTGGTGGCGGATATGCACAGGAACTACGGGTGCACGGTCATTCTGGTCTCTCACAGTATGGAGGATGTGGCAAACTATGTGGAACGCATCATTGTGATGAATGACGGGCAGGTGCTCTACGACGATGTGCCCCGGCAGGTGTTCCGGCACTATCAGAAGCTGGAGGAGATCGGCCTGGCCGCTCCCCAGGTAACCTACCTGATGCATGAGCTGAAGGAGGAAGGGTTCCCGGTGGACTGCGACGCTACCACCATAGAAGAAGCAAAGGCGGAGATTTTGAAGTTATGTTAAAAGATATTACCTTAGGACAATATTATCCGGCGGATTCCGTGATCCATCGGCTGGACCCCAGAGTCAAGCTCTTCGCGACGCTGATTTTCATCATCAGCCTGTTCTGCTTTAAGGGGCCTCTGGGCTTCGCGCTGATTCTGGTGTTCATGGGCGTTTTCATCAAGATGAGCAAAGTGCCCCTCTCCTATATGCTGCGGGGGCTTCGGGCCATCGTGATTCTGCTGGTCATCGCCGGCGCCTTCAACCTGTTTCTGTCGCCGGGAGAGGCGCTGGTGTCCCTGGGACCGTTGACCATCACGGATACCGGTCTTCGCAATGCGGTGCTGATGACTGTTCGCATGGTCTTTCTGATTGTCGGGACTTCAGTCATGACGTTGACCACCACGCCGAACCAGTTGACGGACGGCATGGAGAAAGCGCTGCGGCCGCTGAATAAAATCCATGTGCCGGTGCATGAGATTTCCATGATGATGTCCATCGCCCTGCGGTTTATCCCGCTGCTGATCGAGGAGACGGACAAGATCATGAAGGCCCAGATGGCCAGAGGAGCGGATTTTGAGAGCGGAAACCTGTTGAAGAAGGCGAAAAACATGGTGCCCCTTCTGGTGCCGTTGTTTGTCTCGGCTTTTCGCCGGGCGAACGATCTGGCGCTGGCTATGGAGGCCCGCTGCTACAATGGCGGCGACGGCCGCACGAAGATGAAGCCGCTGACGTATGCCCGGCGGGATGCCATCGCCTATGTGGCGGTTCTGTGCTATCTTGCGGGGGTCATCGCGCTGCGGTATGTGTGACAGGAGAATGAGTCTATGATAGTGACACTGATTGAAAAAGTTTACAATTTTCTCTGGGGAGATCTGATCACGCTTCCTCTGCCTGGCGGGGGGAGCGTGGGTCTTTCTCTGCTGGTTATTCTGCTGATTCCCACGGGAATCTTCTTTACGATCCGCACCCGGGTGCTGCCGATCCGGCTGTTTCCCGATATGATCCGCGCCATGACAGAGCGGAAAAATAAGGAGGACAGTCTCTCCACCATTCAGACGCTGATTGTGTCCACGGCCACGCGGGTGGGCATGGGCAATCTGGTGGGCGTGGTGGCGGCCATCTCGGCGGGAGGAGCCGGCGCGGTGTTCTGGATGTGGATTACCGCCCTGCTGGGTTCCTCCACGGCCTTTATCGAGGCCACGCTGGCCCAGCTTCACAAGCAGGAGGATCCCCTGTATGGTGGATACCGGGGCGGCCCGGCCTACTATATTCATCATTTTGCCGAGAAGATCAGAGGCGGCAAAAAGATCCGCCGCTCCGTGCTGGCGGTGCTCTTTGCCGCATCCGGCCTGATCTGCTGGTGCGGCATCAGCCAGGTTACCAGCAACTCCGTGACATCGGCCTTCAACAATGCCTTTCAGATTCCGCCCATCGCAACCACGGTGGTGCTGACGCTGCTGGCGGCTGTGATCGTGCTGCGGAGAAACGCCACGGTAAAGGTGCTGGATGTGATGGTGCCGATTATGGCGGGCTGCTATTTCGTGATTACCGTTGTGATTATCCTGCTGAATATCGATCAGCTTCCCATGGTGTTCGAGCGGATTTTCTCGGAGGCCTTCGGTCTGCGGCAGGCCGTGGCGGGCGGTTTCGGCGCGGTGCTCATGAACGGCGTCAAGCGGGGGCTTTTCTCCAATGAGGCCGGATCGGGCTCCGCGCCCTGTGCCGCGGCGGCTGCGGATTGCGATCATCCGGCAAAGGCAGGGCTGGCCCAGGCGCTGGGGGTGTTTATCGACACCATCGTGATCTGCTCCTGCACGGCCTTCATCATTCTGCTGGTGCCCCAGGAGCAGACGGCTGGACTGGAGGGCATGGGACTCCTGCAGGAAGCCATGCGGTTCCATCTCGGGGAGTTCGGTGTGATTTTCATCGCCGGGATTCTGGCCCTCTTCAGCTTCTCCACCTTCATCGGCGTGCTGTTTTACGCCCGGTCCAATGTGGCCTACCTCTTCGGCGATAAGTGGATTTACCAGACCCTGTACAAAGTGCTGGCTCTTGTGATGCTCTTTGTGGGCGGGCTTGCGGCCTACACCTTCGTCTGGGATCTTGGAGATGTGGGCATCGGCCTGATGACGATCTTCAACCTGATTGTTCTCTATCCCCTGTCCGGCGAGGCCCTGGCTTCCCTGAAGGAGTATCAGAAAAGGAAGGCGGACGGGACGACGCCCAGTGGGAGGAAAAACAAGTCATGAGAGTGAAACTGGTGGTGGCCTACGACGGAACCGATTACTGCGGGTGGCAGGTGCAGCCCAACGGGATTACCGTGGAGGAAGTGCTGAACCGGGAACTTTCCCGGCTGCTTAAAGAGGAGATCACGGTAACCGGCGCCAGCCGCACCGACTCCGGCGTGCATTCTCTGGGAAATGTGGCGGTCTTCGACACCGACACCCGGATGCCGGCGGAGAAGATTTCCTATGCCATCAACCAGCGGCTGCCGGAGGACATCGTGGTGCAGGATTCCTGCGAGGTGCCGGAGGATTTTCATCCCCGCTTTGCAGCCAGCCAAAAGACCTACGAGTATAAGATTCTCAATCGGAAATTCCCGATGCCGACGCTGCGGCGGGACACTCTCTTTTACTGCCATCCCCTGGATGAGGGGCGGATGCGTCAGGGCGCGCAGTTTCTCGTGGGCACCCATGACTTTACCAGTTTCTCCTCGGTAAAGGCCCAGACCAATACCTTCGTGCGCACGGTTTACGAGCTTACAGTGGAGCGCACGGAGGATGATATCATTCATATTCGAATCACGGGAAACGGGTTTCTCTACAATATGGTGCGCATCATCGCCGGGACATTGCTTCTGGTGGGGGCGGGAAAACTGGAGCCGGAGGACGTGGGGCGGATTCTGGCGGCGAAGGACAGAGGGGCGGCGGGACCGACGGCTCCGGCCCACGGCCTGACTATGATCGGGATTACCTACCTCTGAGAACGTTTGGAGGAGTGGCGCAGCCTGTGCACCGGCACGACCTCAGTGGAAAGGAGATGGCAAGATGGAGCGGTATTTTCTGCAGGTATTATATGATATGTTTCAAATTCCCATGGCTTGCTGGGACGGGGAAGCGTCCTTCGTCCAGCCCTCTTCCGCTCAGCCGGACGCGCCGGTGCTGGGGGATGAAAAACTGCGCGGAGAACTGGAGAACATCTGCTGCCGGAACGCTTTCCCTGTCATCTATCTGGAAGATGAATGGATTTATTATGGCATCTTTCGGGATATAGGGGGAGGCTTTGCCTGCTTTGGCCCGGTGTCCGTCCAAAAAATGAAAAAGATGGATCTGGAGGAATACCGGAGAAGACATAACCTGAAATCGCTTCCGGAGATCCGGTACATGGGGATCGGGTTGATGACAAAACTCCTGGCTTTGGCCTTCTCCCAGAGTACCGGAGAGAAGCCGGATTATGCGGATATCGCAGTCCGATGCAGGAAAATCGGGCTGGAGGACTGGAATCAGGAGCAGACTCTGGAGGACTATATGCTGGAGCAGTCGGAGACAGATCGGGGTCATGAGCGGGGGGTAAGGTTTGAGAATCTGTTGATGGACACGGTGCGAAACGGCGATGTGGAGAAGGTAAAGGGGCTGATAAGCGGGGAGACGCCGCAGATTGAGGATATTGCCGAATTTTCCCCAAACCATCAGAGAGAGATGGAGTATATCCATATTATCACAATCACGCTGCTGACTCGTGCCGTGGTGGAAGGCGGCGTCTCCCCGGAGGCAGCCTATGAGCTGGGGGATGTCTATCTGCGTCAGCTGGAAAACTGCCGCGGGGATACAGGGGCGCTCACAATGCTTGGCTATCGGGCGCAGGTCGCCTTTACAGAGAAAGTCAGGGAGGCAAAAAGACAGAGAAGCCAGTACATTTATGTGGATAAGTGTAAGGACTATATCGCGAAAAATCTGCGGAAAGATATCCGTGTCAGCGATATCGCTCCGGCTATCGGCATCAGTCGCGGGTATCTGTCTCACAGATTCGCCGAGGCGGAGGGAATATCGATTCAGCAGTACATTCTTCAGGAAAAGTGTCATCATGCGGCCAATCTGCTGAAATTTTCCGATTATTCCATCGCGCTGATTTCCGAGTATTTCGGTTTTTCTTCGCCCAGCCATTTCGCCAGCAGCTTCAAAAAGATTTTTCATATGACGCCAAAGGAATACCGACAGCACTACAGCCGGGGATAAAAAGCGAAAATGTGATACAAAAAGCACATGGATAACAGTCTGAGCCGACAGCATAGTCTATCCTACAGTTATCTGAGGCGGGCAGAAAAGTGCCTGACGCCTGATGAACTTTCAGAAAACAGGAGGGATACTATGAAACTTAAAAGAGTGCTCAGTCTGGGGCTTGCGGCTGTGACGGCCTGCTCCATGCTGGCGGTTACCGGATGCGGAAATCAGTCTGCCGATGAGGACGACAATACGTTTTCCTGGTGGATCTATATGACGGATGGGAACGGGACTTACTATGATAAATATGAGGATAATCCGGCTGTAGAGTGGCTGAATCAGCAGTACTGGGATGTGGAGAACGGGACGATCGGTACTGCTGAGAACGGGACCAGCCTGAAATTTACATTCCAGGCACCCATTGCAGGCTCCGAACAGGACAATTTCAACACGATGCTCAGCACCGGCGACTATACGGATATCATGGATCTGTCGGCGGCCACGGACAATGCTCAGACCATGGTAAATGAGGGGATCCTGATGGATCTGACCGACTATGTGGAAAAGTACTGTCCGAATTATGTGGCGTTGCTGGATGCCAATCCGGATATCAAGGCGCTGGTAACTACCACGGATGAGGATGGAAAGCCCCATTACTATCAGCTGGCCTGCATCAAAGACGGCAATGATGTGCCCTGGGGCGGCTATGTATACCGCCGTGACTGGGTGGTAAAATACGCGGAGCCCACCGAGTATGTGTGGGACTGGGACAGTGACTATGTAAAGGAAAACGGTCATCCGGCGGTAACACCGCTGGACGCGGCGGTTGCCTCCGGCAATATGGAAGGCTGGAAAGTAAACGAAGTGACAGAATTTACCAGCAGCGAGGGCGAGGATCCCAACAATGATTACACAGACAATGTGATCTTCCCCAGCGGAAAGACCGATCCCTATACCATCAGTGACTGGGAGTGGATGTTTGAGGCTTTCAAGAAGGCCATTGACTAGAGAGGATTTACCGACAACCCCGATGCCTACTGCACAACGGTTTATTATCCGGGATTTACAGCGACAGGAGACCTGGTTTCCTCCTTTGGCGGCGGTAACGGTATGTGGAGCAAGGACGCGGATCAGAACGTATACTTTGACGGTACCACTGACAACTTCAAGACCTATCTGGAGTGCCTGAATCACTGGAATGAGGAGGGGTGGCTGGATACCCGGTTTGAGACCAGAGCCTCTGATATGTTCTTCCAGATCAACCAGACCGGCACCGCTCAGGGCATGGTCGGCATGTGGTACAGCTACATGTCCAGCATCGGCGATACGATCCGGGTAACCTGCGCGAATGCGGAGGATCAGCAGGACGCCTACGTGATGGGATGTTCACAGCCCATCAACGATGTGTACGGAACGGATGCGCAGAAGTTTAACACGCCGGACGGCTTCTATCAGGGCAGCCGGATCTCCGGCAAGATCGGTATTTCGACCGCAGCGGAGGACAAAAGTGAGGACGCGCTGGCAGCGCTGTTTACCATGTTCAACTGGCTGTACACGGAGGATGGAGCGAGAACGAGAACCTTCGGGTTGAGCGCGGAGCAGCTCGCGTCGGCAGATATCGAGAATAACCTGTATGAGGAGAACGGGCTGAATGGAGCCTACACGGTCAGTCAGGATGAGGACGGTAAGACCCAGTATGTGATGACGTTTGACACCAGTGGAGATATCGGCGGTGCTCTGAGATTTATGAGACTGGCAGTTGGAATTGAGATGACAGGATCAGGACCGAATCTCGACTATACCATTGACAAGGGACAGTCGAAGGTCATTACCGATGGACTGGAGCAGTATGCGCTGTATGTGAACAGCGCGGCAGTGACCGATTACAATGCCCAGTTTACCGATGAGCAGAATGAAACCTATGGAGATATATATACCTCAGTTTACGATTACATGTCACAGCATACACCGGATTTGATCAAGAACGGCCTGGACAGCTGGGATACTTATGTGGAAGGTCTGAGCGATCTTGGCGTGGATGAAGTGACGGAGATTTACCAGTCGGTTGTGGATGAACTGTTCGGAAAATAGAACGTGGGAGAAAACCGGTTTTTATCATGGAGTGAATAGAAAAAAGAAAGGGGAAGGCCCTGCCGAATGCTGTCGGCGGAGCCTTCCCTTCTGCTGTGGAGGGTTTTGTATGTCTCTTTGTGTACAGATGCCTTTTATCGGGGAATTATATTCCCCAGTACTCCCTGATCTCATTCCGGTCATAGAAGAAATGCCGGTAGAACGTCTTGAGCAGTTCGTCGTAGGTGGTGTCCTCGTCGGCGGAGGCCAGATAAATCTGTCCGCCTTCGTTAATATCGTTGGGTTCAAAGGCAAATTCGTCCATTACCAGGATCTGATCCAGATAGTTTTCATACAGGAGGCAGCCGTTGTACTGGTACTGACTGTAAGTTCCCCACTCGGGAATATAGTCGTAAAGATGTTGCCAGGCGGCTTCTGTGGGGGCAAAAAAGTTTTTCAAGTCTTCCAGAATAGGTGTTCTGTTATTTCCTCTGTCATAGGAGTACTCCATCTCGAACAAACGCTCGTGGGATTCTCGTGTCTGATTATCGGTAACGGTTACCGATCCGGTAATCCGGTACCGCAGCGTCAGATAGGCCAGATCCCAGCAGTCCACCTGGATCGTCACATCGGCGGGTGTTCCGTCGGGATAGTACACGTTGGTGTAGGTTTTGTCGTAATGTCTGGAAACCGGGATGAAAAGGACAGCAAGAACGAAAAGCGCGATGACGGCAATGACCGTGATGCCGATGCGCATCCCTCTGCGGAAGGATTTTTTCCTGGTCCTGTCCCAGGCCTTTTTCATGGCCCGGATGGGGCGGTCGTCATTTATCAGAGCGGCCTCTTCGATATTGTCGTCCATCATGGCCAGCAGCGTCCGGCACTTTTCGCAGGTCTGCAGATGTTCCTTTACCATAGCTCTGCTCTCCTCGCTGCACACGTTGTCGTGGTAGAGGGGAAGCAGGTCTTCGATGATGTTGCACGGTACCTTCATAGTAATCCCTCCTTTATTTTGATTTTCGCCCGGTAGTAGGTCGTTCTGGCCCAACCTTCCGTCCTGCCGAAGATTTCCCCGATCTGGGCGAAGGACAGCTCTGCGAAGAGGCGCAGCTGAAAGACTTCCCGGTAGGGCTCCTCCAGCCTGTGGAGTACCTTGTGGATGGCCATGGCCTGCTCCCTGTCGATGAGGGCGGTCTCCAGATCCTTCTGCCCGGCAGTGCGTCCGGCTCTGTGTTGGTTGGTTCTGCCCGGCGTGTCTGCGGCAGGAAGATCTTCCGGGGAAGCTTCAGCAGCGAACCGCCTGGAGTCCCGGCAGTGGGAGAGGTAGAGGTTTTTCGCGATCCGGCACAGCCAGGTGGTGGCCCGGCTGCGTCCCTCAAAGCGGTCGATGTGTTCCATCGCCCGGAAAAATGTCTCCTGGGTAATTTCTTCCGCCAGGTCCTCGTCTCTGGTAAGGGAGAGGGCGTACAGATAGATAAACTGAAAATAGTCCCGGTAAAGCTGCTCAAACTCTTCGGTCAATCCGACCACCTCCCCTCTCTTTTGTTTCTAGCCATGAGCAAAACCCCACACATCCAGTATTTATGCGGGTTTGCGAGGCATGGCAAACCTCTTTATCACTCCAAATTTATAGAAACAACCAGC
>JABLTR010047584.1_pt1 | contig 13460 bp, 9 predicted proteins | sample 7160071 | NCBI WGS metagenome assembly JABLTR01 (sample SAMN14651230, study PRJNA627086) | human gut metagenome | isolation source: feces | host: Homo sapiens
ACTTCATGACTGCGGATTTAAAAATTACGCAATACACGATTTTATCATATTTCATAAAAAAGTTCTAGCACTGCTTCCTTTTAATGGACACTTGCCTAACTATTGTAAATTTTTCTTGCTTGATAAAAAACTCAAATTCAAAGAAATGTTTATTTGATAAAAAAAGAGGGAAAATCCCCCTTTTATCAATCATTCATTTGTTAAATCTTCACCATTACTTGCAATCACTTTTTTATACCAATCAAATGACTTCTTAGATGTCCGTTTCAAAGTTCCTTTACCAAAATCATCTCGGTCAACATAGATGAATCCGTAACGTTTACTCATTTCACCAGTACCTGCTGAAACCAAGTCAATACATCCCCAAGAAGTATATCCGAGTAGCTCAACACCATCAAGTTCAACCGCTTTTTTCATTTCTTTGATGTGAGCAGCCATATAATCAATTCGATAGTCATCTGCTACAAAGCCATTTTCATCTGGTTTATCAAGAGCTCCTAAACCATTTTCAACAACAAACAGTGGTTTTTGATAACGATCATAAATAGAATTCATTGTAATTCGGAGTCCAAGAGGGTCAATTTGCCAGCCCCATTCACTTGCCTTTAAATAGGGATTAGTGACAGACTCAAAAATATTACCAGCTGACTTATCTGCGTCCTTGTCTTTTATCTTAGCCACTCGACTAGAATAATAGCTAAATGAAATAAAATCAACAGTATTTTCTGCTAAAATTTCTAAATCACCCGTTTCAATTGGAAGTTGAACATCCTCACGTTCTAATTTTTTTAGAAGATAGTTAGGATATTTCCCACGCGATTGGACATCAATGAAAAAGAGATTGTCATGATTTTGTTTTTGAGCTTCCAACACATTTTCTGGATTACAATCAAATGGATAATATTCGCCAGCGGCCAACATACAGCCAATTTTATTTTCTGGATCAATTTCATGAGCTATTTTTGTTGCCAAAGCTGAAGCCAAAAGTTCATGATGAGCAGCCAAATATTTGGCTTGTTCTTTATTTTCCCCTTCTTCAAAGACAAGTCCTGCCCCCATGAATGGAGCATGGAGTAGCATATTAATCTCATTAAATGTCAGCCAATAGCGAACCAATCCTTTAAAGCGAGTAAAAATTGTTCTCGCCAGTTTTTCATAAAAGCCAACCATTTTTCGGTTACGCCAGCCCCCATATTCTTTAATCAAATGAACTGGACAATCAAAGTGAGTAATGGTAACTAACGGCTCAATTCCTAAACGTTTGCATTCTTTAAAAATATCTTCGTAAAATTGCAAGCCTTCTTCGTTTGGTTCTTGTTCATCTCCTTTGGGGAAAATTCGTGTCCAAGCAATTGACATTCGATAGGTCTTAAAGCCCATTTCAGCAAAAAGGGCGAGGTCATCTTTCCAATGGTGATACATATCAATCGCTTCTTTTGCAGGATAGCAATGTTCCTCGTCAAATTCAAGGTGCTTCATTTCCCCTGTAATAATTGGAAAACGGTCTTTTCCGTGAGGCACAAGATCAACGTTAGCAAGTCCACGTCCTCCTTGATTATAGCCGCCTTCACATTGATTAGCCGCGGTAGCTCCGCCCCAGAGAAAATCTTTACTAAATGGCATAATAGATGACACTCCTTTTTTATTCTTTTTTTCATTTTACCATTTTTTAATTGTTTTTGATAGCGATTTCATCTTGTTTTTTATTAGAATTTTTTCAATAAATAAAAAAGACTCAAAACTATTTTGAGTCCTCTTCTTCTTTTTTTTCAGGCTCTGCCCAATTACGACGGAGACTAAAATGTTCTGGAACTAAATCATAACCTGGTTGGCAAAAAGGGTGACAACGTAAAATCCGTGCTGTTCCCATCGCCAATCCTTTGGCTGGTCCATGTTTTTCTATTGCCTGAATCATGTAATTGGAACAGGTAGGATAATAGCGACAGGCTGGGGGCAAGGCTGGAGAAATCCAACGTTGATAGCAATGTACTGCTTTCACTAATACTTTTTTCATCTATTTCACTTTATTATTAAGAAAGAATCTATACTCATTCTTCTTAATTTTACTGACAGATTAGTCAGTAATTTATTTTTTACTGACAGAAATGATTGGGACTTTGTCAGTAAAAGTTTTTATTTTAAAAGGCTCAGAATATCAGCAACCATCAATTCAGGGGTAAGGTGGTAGCGGTCATAAAGTTCAGCAACAGGAACAGAATCATTAAATTCACGTTTCGCTCCAAAATTTAAAACTTTCACATCATATTTCCCGAGGAATGAGGCTACTTTTTGACCAAATCCTCCGTCAAGAATTCCATCTTCGATAGTGGCAATCACTTGATGATTTTCAACTAAGTTTTCAAGGAAAGCTTGGTCCAAATCATTGATGAAAATTGGATTAACAAGTGTAGGATTAACTCCATTTTCAGCTAAAATCTTATCGACTTTTTCACCATGTGAATAAAGTCCACCAAGAGCCAAAATGGCAACTTTTTCACCAGCTTTTGTCATTTGATATGAACTCGTCGAAAAATCTGTTAGAACTGTTGGACGTGATTCTAATCCATGTTCTGGCATTTGAATAACGACTGGTTCTTCATGTTGGTCAAGTGCCCAATCAAGAATTGAAATGAATTCTTCTTCAGATGTTGGAGCAAGATATTTGATATTTGGAATGTTTGAAATCCAAGTCATGGCTGATGAGCCTTGGTGCGTTTCATCTGAACCTGAAATAACCCCACCTTTAACAATGACAATCGCTGGTTCTTCATTAATTGCTAAATCATGCCAAAATTGGTCATAAGCTCGTTGCACAAAGGTAGAATTGTGGAAAATGATTGGACGAGCACCAGCTGCAGCCATTGCCCCACCAAATGTTATGGTAAATTGTTCGGCAATTCCAGCGTCAATATAACGGTCTGGATATTTAGCTGCAAATTGTTTCAAGCCAAAAATTCCAGGGATTGCTGCATTGATAGCTACAAGTGGTAAACCTTCTGAAACTTTTTTGTCCATGTAATCTAACATGATAGAACTATAAGATTTGCCAGAATCAGTCACTTTCGATTGACCTGTTTCAAGATCAAAGGGCATATGCCAGTGGAAAGCTTCCTTATTTTCAAGGGCTGGTTGGTAACCGCGACCTTTTTCAGTATGAATATGAAGAACGATTGGATGGTCAATATCTTTTACTTCTTCAAATAAGTTGACAAGTGATTCAATATCATTTCCATTTTCTAAATATTTATAATCTAAACCAAATGTTTTAAAGAAGTTATTTTCAGCTTGACCATTTGTCGCCCGAAGTTCGGCTAGATTACGGTAAAGTCCCCCATGGTTTTCAGCAATTGACATTTGATTATCATTGAATAAAATGATCAGGTTTCCTTGGAAATCTCCAGCGTTATTGAGAGCTTCCATAGCAAGTCCACCTGAAATTGAACCATCGCCAATTACCGCAATAATATTTCCTTTATCCTTTGTCAAATCACGCGCTTTGGCATAACCTAAGGCATTAGCAATGGATGTTGAGGTATGTCCAACGGTGAAAAAGTCGTGCTCAGATTCTCTTTGACTGGTATAAGGAGTAATGTCATGGAAATGTCCATCAGTAAATCCATTTTTACGTCCAGTCAAAATTTTGTGTGGATAAGTTTGGTGGGAAACATCCCAAATAAACTTATCAACTGGTGAATTGAAAACTTTGTGAAGGGCAATTGTTAATTCAGTCACGCCTAAATTTGGACCAACGTGACCACCGACATTTGATACTTTGTGAAGGACTGCTGCTCGAATTTCTGAAGCTAATTCTTCTAATTCTTTATTTGAAATCTTTTTTAAATCTGCTGGGCTGTCTATTTTTTCTAAAACTGACATTTTTGATTTTTCTCCTTTATAGATTTACTTAGTTTTTACTGACAGTATTTGCCTTTAAAAAACTAGTAAATTGACTGACAAAATTGTCATAATTTGGATGATAATATTATCTTATTGTAATTTGTCAGTAATTTTCTTCTCTCATATTTTACAACTTTTGGAAAATTTTTGCAGGATTTGAAATTGTGCTGTCCACACGAATCTTGACAATGAATTTTGTTCCTTTAGGTTTATTATCTTCAACTGTTATTTTCCCATTATAGGCTTCAACAATTTGTTTGGCCAAAGAAAGTCCCAAACCTAAGCCACCTTTTTGGCGAGTTCGTGCTTTATCTACTCGGAAAAATCGGTCAAAGATTTTTTTCTTATCTTCATCAGAAATTCCTTCACCATTATCAGCAACTGCAAATGTTAGAAAGCCACCATTTTTTATCACGTCCACCGAAATTTCACCTTCACTGTCAGTATATTTCAAGGCGTTATCAAATAATATCGTCAGCAACTGCTTAATGAGCGCTTGGTCCAAATTAACTGTGCCTTCTAATTTCAAGTTTCCTGAAAACTTTTTGCCTGCATTTTCGGTAAGCATTTCATAACTATTGAAAATATTTTCAAAGTAGGTTGCCGTTGTGGGCTCTGGTTCAATCTTTATTCCAGAATCCCGTCTTGCCAAGTTCAACAGATTTGAGGTCAACAACCGCATATTACGAACTTCGGATAAACTTTCGGAGATATTTTCAGATTCGTCTATAATTGTTGCAGTTGGTTTTTGGAAAAGTAATTCTAGACGATTTTGCAAGATTGCTAAAGGCGTTCTCAATTCATGTGACGCATTTTCAACAAACTCTTTTTGTTTTTCATAAGCCGCTAAAATTGGTTTTAAGGTCCAATTTGCAAGATATAGACTGATAATTACTGACAGAATCCAGAAAGTAATCATTGTGGTCACAATGACCCACATCGCCCGACTCATTGCATCTTGAATTTGATCCACATTTGAAAATATCTGCACGTAAACTGGCGTGACTGTCCCATCAGAATTTGTAATAATAAATTGCGAAGTGGTCAAATACCGATAATGCCAGTTATCACCATAGGGATTTTTTACTGAAACAGTCTGAATGGTATTAATTTGCTTTTCATTAAATTTCATAGCCTTTTGCAGACGACTCATCACAAAGTTGGTACTGATTCGTCCATTTGATTCTGATGAGGGCATGAAACTCTTTCCTTCTGAGTCATAAAAAATAACACTATTATTTGGCCCATAAAATCCACTATCTTGTGAATCACTCGTACCAAATTGATTATTGGCAGCTTCTTCCAAAAACACTCGATTTTGAGCTAAATTATGTAAATTTTGGTCAGTCGCCCTGTACATTCCCAATTGCATGACTTGAATGATAATCACGGCTAGGGCGACAAAGATCACTGTAAAAGCTAGAAAAAAATGAAGGAAATTTTTCCCATCATTTTTTACGATAGCTGAAGATTTAACTTTTTTAATTATATTCTTCAAAGAGGTCTCATTTCTAGATAGATTTACTGACAGTTCTTTTAGCTAGCGATTTATTGACTCCTTTCAGCATTGGGGCCATCTCGTTAGTACTGACTTATTGGACAAGCTGAGTTCATATCTACGTTAAGCTTGTGTCTTGGCACAATAAACTGACCGAAGTCACATTTTTAGTTTATAGATAAGTTTTTATAAATCCATAAGCTGTCAGTAAAATTTTATCTCAAAATATAGCCAACATTTCGCAAAGTTGAAAGATTATTGACAAATTCTGTATCTTTCAATTTTTTCCGGATTTTACTCATATAAACCTCAACAACCGTCACAGTTGTGTCACTATCATAACCCCAAATCCGGTCAAAAATCTGCTCTTTTGGCAAAATAACATTTTGGTTTTGCATTAAATAAACGACCAAATCAAACTCTTTACCAATTAAATCAACAGGTTGGTCATCAACTAAAGTTGATTTATTTGATAAATTCAAACGAATATTTCCATAAGACAAACCATTGGAATCTTCCAATTTCCCTGTCCGTTTTAAAAGTGCTTGAATTCGTGCTTTAAGTTCATCTAAATAGAAAGGTTTTGTTAAATAATCATCTGCCCCAATATCAAAACCATGCATTTTATCATCCAAAGATTCTTTGGCAGTCATAATTAAGACAGGTGTATCCACATTTTGTTCACGGAGTTCTTTTAAGACTTCAAAACCATTTTTTTCTGGAAGCATCAAATCAAGCAAAATCAAATCATAAATTCCCAATTCTGCTTCGTAGAGTCCTTCAACTCCATCATAAACTTGTTTCACTTGTGCAAAAGATTTTAAGAAATCGTAAACAGATTTAGAGAGTGATAAATCGTCCTCCACTAATAAAATTTTAATCATTGAATCCATCCCTTTTCACATTTTTTAAGGCAAATAATTTATAAATTATTTTTGGTTAAATTGGCTGAAAAGTCAATAAAACCGCGCCCATTCCTTTCTATTATTTTACACTATTATCATATTTTTGTCTTGTACTAGGCTTAACCCTATCTTAAACAAAACTAAAAAAGCTAGAACTCAAATTCTAGCTTTTGTTGATTCCCGAACAATTAATTCAAAAGGAATGATTGTTTTTTCTGGTAAGTTTTCTTTATTATCTCGTAAATCTAAAATTTTCTTGATGGCACTTGCCCCCAATTGTTCAATATGAATATCAAAGGTTGTGAGATAAGGGTGAATCATTGCCCCAAAAATGGAATTGTTGTAAGTAATGAGACTTACATCTTCTGGAACATTTAGTCCTTGACTTCGTAAACGCTCCACCACTTTTAAAGATAGGACATCATCCATAACCACTAATGCTGTTTCATTTCTTAGTGAAAAATTACTATCCATGAATAATAAATCGTGGCTGAGACCTAATCTTTCTGCTTCATCTTTAAAGCCTTGATAACGCTCTTCAAAAACTTCTGTTTCTTTCGTATCTGTTACAAATGAGATATTCTGATGATTTAATTGGGCTAAAAGCCGAACAGCTTCACGCCCAAGGAGCATATTATCATTATCCACATGTGTAATTTCATTTTTACCTTCTGTTGGCGTTCCTACTAGAACAAAAGGAACCTTATTTTCTAAAAGATAATCTCGAACTTCATCACTTTTTCCAGCATAAAGCACAATGAATCCATCAACCCGTTTTTCGGAAAATTGAAGTTCAACTTGCTTCTTTAATTCTCCGACCGAATGTCCCGTCGCGATAGCAATCGACACATCATAATCCCGAGCAGTTTCATTGATTGAGGTCAAAATTTTCATAAAGAAAGGTTGACTTGCTTTGTCGGCGACCGGGGGAAAGACAACTCCAATGGTATTTGTTTTTCCAGAAGCTAGAATCTGAGCCGCTGCATTACGACGATAACCCAATTCATGCATGGCTTTGCGAACTTTTACTTTCGTTTTATCCGAAATTTCTGAACTGTCTTTAATGACTCGACTTACCGTGGAAGCATTGACACCAGCTTTTTTTGCAACATCTTTAATTGTAACTGCCATATTTTCACTTGAAACTAGCCGAAGCTAGCTCAACTCAGCGCTCCTTTCTCTATTCTTTTTTGAATCTTTCAAATTTTATTTTGCCAAATTTTAGACTAATTTTCAACTATTTTTTAGATTTTTGATAAAAAAGTCATCTAAAGCAATCAAATTACCTTGTTTTTGTAATATAAGAATCACTCAATTCTACAGTTTCATCATAAATCTTAAGACTTAAAGCTTGTCCACGCAATAATTCAATTTTTACTTCTTGACCGACTGAAATTTTCAATAAGCATCCACGATAGTTAATGTGGAAGGCATATCCTATCCATGCTTGTGGTAAAAATGGTGCAAAACTCAATTGAGCCTCCCAAGTTTTCATTTGAGCAAATCCATGAACAATCGCCAACCACGAACCTGTCATTGAAGTGATATGAAGTCCATCTTCTGTATCATTGTTATAATTATCCAAATCAAGACGAGCTGTCCGTTCATACATTTCAACTGCCTTATCTTCCATACCAAGCTCTGCCGCCAAAATCGCATGAATTGAAGGAGAAAGTGAACTTTCATGAACAGTCAAAGGTTCATAAAAATCAAAATTGCGTTGTTTTTCAGCCATTGAAAATTGATTGCCAAAGAAATAAATTCCTTGAAGAACATCTGCTTGTTTAATATATGGACTACGTAATACTTTATCCCAAGACCAGTTTTGGTTCAATGGAAGATTTTTAGGGTCAAGTTGGGCCACTGGCGTTAAATCTTTATCTAAATAACCATCATGTTGGACAAAAATCCCTAATTCTTTATCTTCTGGATAATACATTTTATCCACAATTTCGCCCCAATGAGCAACTTCTTCGCTTGAAATCAAATCCGTACGAGGATATTTTTCCAAACTTTCAGCAGTATAAGTCAAAACCCAAGCTGCCAATTTATTAGTGTACCAGTTATTATTGATATTATTTTCATACTCATTTGGTCCTGTGACTCCATGAATCATATATTTATCATTTCGTTGGCTATAATGCACACGGTCTGCCCAGAAACGAGCAATTTCAACTAGAACTTCTAAACCTTCTTGAGCGAGATAAGTTTCATCTCCTGTATAGTTAGTGTAGTTGTAAATCGCATATGCCATGGCTCCATTACGGTGGATTTCTTCAAAAGTAATTTCCCATTCGTTGTGACATTCGACACCTGTAAATGTAACCATTGGATACAAGGCACCTTTAAGGCCTTGTTGGCGAGCATTATGTTGTGCTTGTGGAAGTTGATTGTGGCGATATTTCAAAAGATTTTTTGCTACTTTTTCATCTGAAAGTGCCAAGTATAAAGGAACAGCATAGGCTTCCGTATCCCAATAAGTTGCTCCACCGTATTTTTCTCCAGTAAATCCTTTAGGACCGATGTTTAAGCGTTCATCCTCACCATAATAGGTTGAGAAAAGTTGGAATAAATTAAATCGAATTCCTTGTTGAGCTTCTGCTGAACCGTCAATTTGTACGTCTGCAATTTCCCAACGTTTAGCCCAAGCTTCTTCTTGTTCTTTATAAAATTTATTATAAGTCTTCTTTGAAATTTCAAGCGTTAAATTTGAGAGAACTTTTGTTAAATTTGACGGTTTAATATCGCGACTCGTGACAACTAAAACATTTTTGATAAAAGTAAGTGGGGCATTTTCTACTAATTTTGCTTCATAAACATCTAAAACTGAAGTTTCTCTCGTTTCTTGCTTTACTCGAGCAAAATCACCTGCAAAGCTTTGTTTAGCTGCTACAGTAAATTGTTCAACACCAAAAGGATTTGGGATAGTTTCAGTTACGATAAATGACCCTGTTGCTGTATTATCAAGATTCTTCACTGTCCAAAATTTTTCATCATAGTTAGAATCTTCATTACGAACATTTGCATCAATGACGGAGACTGTCCGGATTTGATGTATTTCACCATCTAGACTTTCAAACATAAAAGCAAAAACTGCAAGTTCTTGTTGAGCAATTGAGAAAAAGCGTTCGGCAGTGACGCGCACCCCGTAAGCTACATAAGTATAAGTGAGTACACCTTTTTGCATATCAAGCGACAGATTAAAATCAGTCACGTGACTTGCTGCTAAATCCACTTCTTTGTCATCTATAAAAACTCTAACAGAAGCAAAATTCAATGCATTGATGGCTTTTCCAAAATACTCAGGGTAGCCATTTTTCCACCAACCTACACGTGTTTTGTCTGGAAACCAAACTCCTGCAATGTAAGTTCCTTGGTGACTATCCCCACTATAAGTTTCACTGAAATTTCCACGCATTCCCATGTAGCCGTTACCGATGGAAGTGAGTGATTCTTGCAACCGTCGGTCTTCTTTTTCAATCTGATTTGATGTGATTTTCCAAGGGTCAATGCCCATAATTCTTTTGATTTGTTTCATAATCTTTTTTTGTTCTCACCTTCTATTTTTTATAAACCCGATATTCCCAGGCTAACAGAACCATCTTTTCTTGAAATGGACTATTTGAGCTGCCCAGAACTTGTTGATAATTAATAGTTTCCCCATCAGCAAAATTGGCAATCTTTGAGAAATCCAAATGTGCTTTTTTATCAGCCAAATTGACAATAATTAAAAATTCATCTCGCTCGTAAACCAAAACTTGCGGGTGCCGTTTGAAATGAAAATGGATAGAGCCATCCGAAATTGCAGTTTCTTTATGCCGTAATTCAATTAAGTTTTTATAAAGTTCAATCAGTTCTTGGTTGGTTTGACGATTAATTTCAGAAAAGTTAGGATTTATTTCCATCCAAGGATGTCCCGTCGTAAATCCGGCATTTTCAGAATCATTCCACTGCAGAGGCGTCCGAGAATGTTCGCGACTGTTTTTACTGACCTCTTCTAAAGCCTTTTTTTCTGATAATTTTGTCAGTAATTGGTCATATTGTTTAATTATCTCATCAGACCTCAATTGCTTACTGTCAGTAAATGGGAAATTGCTCATGCCGAATTCCTGTCCTTGATAAATGAAAGGCGTCCCACGTAAAAGCATGTAAGATACCGCTAGTGCCTTGGCTGATTCTATTGAGCCATTGCCAAAAGTATCAATACTTCGCGGTTGGTCATGATTTTCGATATACAAAGCATTCCATCCTCGTGAAAGCAAATCTTCTTGCCAACGCATGATGACTTTTTTGTAGCCATAGGTATCTCCTTGACTCTGGTCATTGGCTTTTCTGACGTTATGCTCTAATTCAAAAATCATATTGATATAGCCAGATTCATCAGTCCAGTCTGGCGCTTCTGTGGATTGTACACCCGAAGCCTCACCAACTGTCAAAGCCCCATATTCATCAAATATCGCTTTTAACTCAGCCATGTAAGTTTCAATTCCAGAAACATTCATAAAAGGAATCCATGGACCATTACCCTTCCAAGATTTAATTTTATAAGACCAAGGCATCTTTTGAATATGAGAAATGGCGTCTAACCTAAATCCATCTATTCCCAAATCCAACCACCAACGAATCATTTTGTAAATTTCCTGACAAACTTTAGGATTTTTCCAGTTCAAATCAGGCTGCTCCTTGGCAAATACGTGAAAATAGGCTTGTTTTGTTTTTTCATCATAGGCCCAAGTTGAGCCGCCAAAAAAGGAAATCCACTCATTTGGCATCTGATTAGGACTCGCATCTTCCCACAAATAGTAATCACGATAAGGATTATCTTTTGATTTTTGACTTTCTATGAACCAAGGATGCTGGTCTGAGGTGTGGTTAACCACCAAGTCCAACATTATTTTCAGGTCTAAATCATGCGCTTCTTTTAACAATGTTTGGAAATCATCAAGCGTTCCAAACATTTCATCAATGGCATAAAAATCAGAAATATCGTAGCCCCCATCAATTTGTGGACTCTTATAAATGGGATTAATCCAGAGAAAATCAACACCCAGTTCTCGCAAATAAGGTAATTTTTCAATTATTCCCTTAATATCACCCAGCCCATCGCCATTGCTATCTTTGAAAGATTTTGGATAAATCTGATAACCGACCATCTTGTGAAAATCATTTGTTTTTGTTTTTTTCATAGTTTTACATTTTCATTTTTAAAGTCCCTAAACTGAACTTATTTATTTTTTCAAAATAACTGTACTGTAAGCTGGAATTGTCAATTTTCCATCAGTCAATGTCGCTTGGACTCCACCACCAGAAAGTTGGTCAGTAATTTTTTTGCCGACAACTCCTTTCGGGAGTTTCACTGTCATACTTTCTTTATCTGAAAAATTATTGACAATGGTCAAATCCTTTCCATAATTAATGACAGACAAGCTATCTTTACTGACAGAAATATTTTTCAGCCTGGCAGTCGCAATTTCAGGATATTTCGCTTTGACCCGCAAGATTTTTTTGTACCAATTGAGTAGCGAATTCGGATTCGTTTCTTGCTGAGCCACCGATCCTCCGTCAGTTGTCGCCGTTTCAGTCGCACCGGGAACAGCAACATTTGCCTTAGGCGAATCTGCTCCATCAGCCGACCATGGCATTGGCAAGCGTTTGTTTTGGTCAATACCAGAACCTGTCAGCCCCAATTCTTCGCCGTAGTAAATAAATGGATTTCCCGGCATCAAAAGGTAAGTTTGAGCAGCCATTTTTTGCATGGCTAAAGAGCTTAAAAGCGTAGCTGACCGGTCTGTGTCATGATTACTCAAAAAAGGAGCGTCAATAGCTTTCGGGTTGTCAGCATGAATTTCTTGGTCCCAAGCTTCGATTTGCTGACCAAACAATGAGCCTTCGCCCAAGACCATAGCCGAATTAATCGGACTCGAACTCGATTGCAAAGCATTTGGAAAATCAAATAAAGAATCAACACCTGACTGATAAATATCATCAATTGCCGAAGCCGTTGAAAAAACTTCACCCACTAAATAAGCTTTTGGATTTTGCTTTTTGACCGTATCTGTCAGCCATTTGGTAAAGGCCGTCGTTTTTTTATCATCATTTGAGAAATAAAAACCGACAGCGTCCAAACGAAAACCAGAAACACCTTTGTCTAACCAAAATTTCGTAATTTTTACAATTTCTTTTTTGACCTCAGGATTGGCAAGATTGAGGTCTGGCATCGATTTATCAAACTCTGATTCATAGTATTTGCCGTTGCTGGCTAAGCTATAACCCTCTTTTGCTGTGTCCGACCAATTATAATAAGCCATATATTTCTTGTCGCCAGCTAGTGCTTTTTGAAACCAGACATTGTCAGTCGCCGTGTGGTTAAACGGCATGTCCAAAATCACGGCAATTCCTCGTTTTTTAGCCTGAGCAATCAGATTTTCAAAATCAGCCATTGTGCCAAATTTAGGATTAATTTCTTCGTAATTGCTGACATCATAGCCATGATAGCTTGGACTAGCAAAGATTGGGGTCATCCAAAGTCCTTGGACTTTCAAATCTGTTGTAGAATTTTTATTCCCCGTATTGAGATAATCTAAATGTTGCGTGACCCCATTTAAATCGCCCTCACCATCATGATTTGAATCCGCAAATGAACTCGTAAATATTTCATAAAAATTACGATACAAACTCGTATCAACCTTTTGACTGACAGCCGCTTTTTTTACTGATGAATCTTTTGAAGTTACTTTTTGACAAGCACTTAAAGCAAAGGTCGCCAGTAAAGTTACTGACAGAAGTAAAAGCTTATTTTTCATAATATTCGTGCTCTTTTTCTTCCCAGTAAAGTCGGTCAGAATCAGTAATTTCGCGGAGAATTCGTGCCGGATTACCTACTGCAATCACATTTGCTGGCAAATTTTTTGTCACAACCGTTCCCGAACCCACAATTGTATTTTCGCCAATCGTAACGCCCGGATTAACAATCACTCCTGCACCGAGCCAGACTCGGTCAGCAATCGTTATTGCTTTTCCATATTCTAGTCCACGCTGTCGAACTCCGGCATCAATTGGATGAGAAGCCGTAATCAGACTGACGCGAGGGCCAAACATCACATCATCGCCAATCGTAATCGGTGCAACATCTAGAAAGATACAGTCCATATTGGCATAAA
>JABLTR010082080.1_pt1 | contig 13394 bp, 6 predicted proteins | sample 7160071 | NCBI WGS metagenome assembly JABLTR01 (sample SAMN14651230, study PRJNA627086) | human gut metagenome | isolation source: feces | host: Homo sapiens
AGCTCCCTCTGTGTGATTCTCTCTTTATCTTAAAACACGGCACGCTGATTCCCTACGAATATGACGGAAACTACCATCATCTGGCGGGCAGGCTATAGGAGGCGGACATGAGATATTTCCTACTTCATATAAAACGAATGTGGAAGGCTTTTCCCGCCATACTGGCGACCACCCTGATTCTGGCAGGCGCCCTTGGGATTCTCTCCTGGGTGCAGACCATGTCCGCATCCAACGATGAACAGCGCCAGAAGATTACACTCGCCCTCGTGGGGGACAGCGAGGACCCCACCATCGGCATCGGTGTATCGCTCATGCAGGAGATGGACTCCTCCCGCTTCACCTGTACCCTGGTGGATATGGAGGAGGACGAAGCGCGCCAGGCTCTGGAACGGCAGGAGATTCAAGGTTATCTCCTCATCCCGGAAGACTTTATCCAGTCTGTCATGTACGGGGACAATGACAAGGTTACCTTTGTGACCGGGACCTCCCAGTATACCATCGGGACACTCCTTGCCAGGGAGCTGGCGGATGCGGTCTCTACCCTGCTCACAGAAACACAGTCGGGCAGCTACGCTTTCCAGCGTTTCTCCAAACAGGAGGGCGCGACAAAAAACCTGGACGACCGCATCTACGATATCAATGTGCGTTATTTCAATTACATTCTGCCAAGGGCAGAGCTCTTTGATATCGATACGCCGGACTCCACCGCAGCGATTTCCTATCAGGGCTATTATTTCTGCTCGGTATTCCTTTTGTTCTTTCTCTTTCTCGGCATACCGGGCTGCCACCTGTTTGTGCAGAGCGACTATTCTCTCTGCCGTCTGCTCCATGTGCGGGGACAGGGCGCGCTCTGGCAGACCCTGTCGGAATACGGGGCGTGCTGTTTTCTGCTGCTGTTGAGCTATATCACGGCTGCTGTAAGTCTGGGAGTCGCCTCGGCAGCGCTGGATTTGACCCTGCCTGAATTTTCTAACTTTGGGGCTTTCGACTACACAGGGCTCTTCTTCTCCTTCGGACTTGTCATCCCGCTGGCGGCGGGGATACTTTATCTTTTGTCCCAGGTTGTCAAGAGCCTGATAAGCGGCGTCATCCTGATATTTAGCTGTGTCCTGTGTCTGGGATATATTTCCGGATGCTTTTATCCCCTCTCCTTTTTCCCGGAAGGGGTACAGAAAGCGGCGGTTTTCCTCCCCACAGGAGCTCTCATGGAATACTTGCAGGATGTCGTCACCGGGGAGAGCGCATGGATACCGGGACTGATTACATTTGCATGGATTCTGGCGCTGTTTGCGGCTGCCTGGGGTATCCGCAGCTACCGTCTCTCCCGCTGAAGCAGCAGCGATACCGCGCCGCCTGCGGCGCATATACCGGATGGAAACTAATTTCCGCCCTGGCACCGCAGTCCCTTTTCGCCAAGCAGTCTGAGGCTGTCGCCGGGTGTTGCACTATCAATTGACATAGAGGCATGAATCATGGTAAAAAAATTATGGATATGGTATCTGCTTTTTACAAAGCGTCTGTTAAAGAAGCCCTCCTTCTGGATTGTGCTCCTGCTCGCCCCTCTTCTGACCGCGGGCATGACACTGATTGCCAGGGAGGACTCCCACGTCCTGCGCATCGCAGTATACGCCGAGGAGTCGGACGATAAATTAGGAGAGCAGATTATAGATGATTTAGAACAACTGGACGGAGTCGTCCGCTATGAAGCCTGCAGCTCTGAGGAAGAGCTGCGCGATTTGGTCGCATACGGGAAAATGGATGCAGGGTATCTGATTCCCGCGGATTTGAGCAGTCTCCTGGAAGATTACGCGGCGGGGAGAAACAACCGTATGCCCTACGACGGACATCTCATTGCCTTTATCGCCGGGGAGGACACCACCCAGTTACAGCTTGCCAGGGAGCAGTTCTACGCGGCGCTCTACCCCTATCTGTCAGAGGATATTGCCGAGCAGTTCACTCTGGAGCAGGAGGAGTTTGAGGACAGGGACGAAGACGAGGTCCGTGAATCCATCGGAGAACTGTATGACAAACTCCATGTGGACGAATCTATCTTTCTCTTTGCTTACGGGGAGGATGAGAGCGAATCCCACATCGATGAGGCGAACTACTTAACCGCACCCCTTCGGGGTATGCTTGCGCTGTTTGTTTTCCTCACCGGGCTTTCTACGGCGCTGTACCTGCTCAAAGACAAACAAAACGGCACCTTTTCCTGGGTCCGCTATGGCTTCGGCGCAGTATACGACTGGATTTACCTGCTGTCCGGCACTGTCCTGGGCGGGATTGCCGCTTATCTTGCCCTTTTATGCTCCGGCACTTTCACCCAATGGCAGTCCGAACTTTTGCTGATGGCGCTGCTGGTACTCGCTGTCACAGGCTTCTCCGGGATTCTGTGTCAGGCGGTAAAAAACCTGACGGCATTTGCCACCTGTATCCTGGTCATCATGCTCCTGTCCGCAGTACTGTGCCCGGTGTTCCTCAATATCCATATGCTGACCCCGGTAAAATTCCTGCTGCCGCCTTACTTTTATCTGAACGGGCTGCACAGCGTCTATTTCCGGTTATACTTTGCGCTGTACGTGCTTGCCGCCCACCTGCTGTATGCGGGTCTCCATCTCCTTAAGGCAAAGCGGCGCCCGGCGCCTGCCAGACAGCTCTCATAACGGCTGTCCGCCGCGCATGAAGAAAAACATGTGCGTCAAAAATGAAGCACGCAGATGCAAAACCAAAAAATATAAAAAGGATGAAGAAAAAGAAATATGCTGAATTTCCAAACCCGATTGCTGAAAAATCTGCGCCGAGAAGCGCTGAAAAAACAGGAAGACTTAAAGAGAGACTGGGGCGATGATTTCTATGCCTGCATCGAGGACATTGCGCGCCATCCCGTGGTGCTGCGCATGAAACTGTACCCTCACCACGGACATACAAACTGCTATGAGCACTGTCTCCACGTGGCTTTCTGCAACTATCGCTGGTGCCGTTTTCTCCATCTGGATGCGGTTTCCGCGGCGCGCGCAGGAATGCTGCACGACCTCTTTCTCTACGACTGGCACACCCACGCGAAAAAAACGGGCAATTATTTCCACGGTCTGACTCATCCGAAGACCGCCTACCGCCATGCTGTCAAATTTTTTGAGCTGAACCGGACGGAGAAGGATATCATCTTAAGCCATATGTGGCCTGTCACTTTCTTTCGTTTTCCAAAAACAAAAGAAGGGTGGATTACCACCCTCACTGATAAATACTGCGGTCTCCTGGAAGGTGTACGCCGCTGATGTACTGTCCGATTCTGCATCATTTTGCTGAACGCCAATGATACAGTGTACTAGACCGTGACAACAGTAAATGTCCCGTTCACCTTCTCCACCTCATATACAAACGGATTTTCCTGCGCCCAGTCAGGGTCTTCCGCCTTTTCCTGCCATTTCCGGTATGCCTTCACAAATCCCTCGTGAATGAGTTCTTCCGCATCTACGCGGGCTTTCACAGCCTCCTCATAGTCTTTGAAGGTACCCACAGAATATCTTTTCCCTTTAAACCCGATACTCACCCGGTAATTTCCGTTCTTCGTATGATACACGCCCCGGAATCCGCTGGTATTGTCGCTGCGGTATTTCCGCTTCTCCAGCATCTCCACACAGGTGCCGTCCACCATGTGGAGCTGGGAGGAAATTTGCTTCTGTATCTCTTCTTTCAGGCAGCCGCAGCTTTTGTTATTGCCGTGGACGAGCCCGTTCTCCGTCACCTCTGTCTCTCTGCCGCAGTCACAGCGGCATCGCCAGTATATGGAGCCCTTCTGGTCTCTGCGCTCTGTGGGATAGAGGGCGGTCAGCCTCCCGAAGCGCCGTCCCGTAAGCTCTGTCCTCTTGCGCCCTGTGTATCGCATACAGCCGCAGCTTTTGACTCTGCCGTGCCGTAAGTCATAAGTCCGTACCACCTTCTCGTTCCCGCAGTCGCAGCGGCACAGCCATGCGCCATGCCCCTCCTCGCATTTTGCTCTCTCAAGTACGGTCAATGCGCCAAATCGCTGTCCGGTCAAATCCACTTCTTTTATCATGCTCTCCTCCCTCAAATCATCGGAAGTACCAGAAGGCACATTCCGGGATTGTATGCGTTCCCCAAAGTCCCGGGCATACCCGGACCCGGGCTTATCGTAAGCTGCAAATAACGGAGGGACATTTACTGCCCCTCCGCTCTACTCATGTCTCAATCTGTTTCCATGCTTATCTGCGGTTTCTGCGAATCTTAAGCACTACTACCGCTGCCGCTGCCGCAAACGCGATAATCGTCACGAAGAGCAGTGTTCTCACAGCCCCGTTGTCACCTGTGGAGATTGCCGCAGGCTTGTCGTTATCTGTCTTCGGTACTTCCTTAGCAGGCTCCGTATACTTGTTGGTAAATACAAGTTCCTTATCCTCTGTATCCACCGCTGCTGTCAGGTGTCCCTGCAGGTCGTCTCCGATTGTCACTGTTACCTGGTAAGCTGTCTTATCGTAGGTGATGGTCTCGTCTTTTCCTGCCTTCTCTGAAACGGTATAGACGTAGGTTCCTGTCTTGTCGAAGACAAGCTCGTCAAACTGTACGCTGCCGTTTTCATCGTTGACTGCTTCCGCGACCACATTTCCGTCTGCATCTGTCACGAGGAAGGTAAATTCTCCCTCTTTCATCTCTCTGCCTTCCAGCTGTTTCGCCGCGCCGAGCCGTACACTGGTGGTTCCGCTCACCGCGTAGGTATTCTCAAAGACTGCCTCATCCACCTCTGTATTTTCGCCGTCGGTCACTGTCCAGGCGACGCTCATGGTGCCGTCGCTGTTGTCCGTCACTTCCGCGGTCGCCGTGTACGTCCTGCTGTCATAGGTGACTCCGCCTAATCCGCCGTTTGTCTCCGCAATCGTGTAGGTGTAAGTTCCCGGTGTGTCAAATACAATACCGGGCAGCACCACATTGCCCTGTGCATCGTTGTACCCTGTGGATACGACATTTCCGTCCTTATCCGTCATGGTAAACGCGAACTCGCCTTCATTTAAAGCGCGTCCTTCCAATGTCTTAGTAAGGGTAATGCTGCCGTCTGTCGGGGAAGTCTCCCCTGTCGGTGTGACATCGTAGGTGTTTATGAACGTAAACGCTCTGCTGTTTTCATCCAGTGAGATATCCGCACTTAACTTTCCGTTTCCGTCATCTGTCACCGTCACGGTAAAGGTCCTTGTGCTCTGGGCGTCGTTGGTAACACCATTCACGCTTCCGGTTTCTGTCACGTTGTAAACGAATTGTTTCGTCCGGGAGCCGTCATCGCCAGCGTCCACCCCGTCCAAATCATCCATGGTAAAGACCAGTCTTCCGAAGTATACGCTGTTCGCGGCATCGTTTACCGCGGTATCACCCAGTTCCGGGAGCTTCGCTCCATCCTGGGGTTCCAGTGTAAAGGTGTATTTGCCCGTAATATCCGGCGGCGTCATTCCCTGGCGGGAATCTAAGCGCTTCGCGCCTCTTACATAGACCGCCGCGCTGGTGCCGTCACCGTATGTATTGACAAATTTCACGCCTCCATCCGGGTAGGTCACGCTGATATCCAGAGTGCCGTCCCCGTTGTCCTTCACATTTACCGTAATGTCAAATGGTACCTGCGTCTCCGCGCTCATACCTGCGGGCAGAGAGGTCAAATCCTCCTCCACCGTATATGCCAGCGCATAGATGCGGTTGCCGTTTCCATCGTCCTGTACGGTGGCGTTGCCGTCTGTCACTGCCTGCTCCAGACTTTCAATGGTGTACGAAATGGGGGCAAACGTAATCGCGCCCTCTATTCCATTGTCCGCCGCCGCATTCGTTCCGCGGCTCACTTCTGCACCGGATTTATCTTTCACGAGGAAAGTAAACTCGCCCGCATCCATGTCTGTCCCGTTCAGGGTCTTGGTCGCTTCCAATGCCACATTTCCGTCGCCGCCCAGAGTGCCGTCCGCCTCGTACTTGTTATAGAAGGTCAGTGCCGCCGGCTGTGCCTGTCCCTGTGCGTTGGTGTATGTGTAAGTCTCCTGCGCGCCTGTATTCGCGGTCACAACTGTGGTTACGGTCAGCACGCCGTTTCCGTCGTCCTGCGTGGTGATTTCAACCGTGTATACCGTGGTGTCGTTGGTATATCCGGCTCCACCACCGGAGGTCTCGGAAATCGTGTATGTATACGTCTTTCCGCTGTCCTCCTGGGTAAACTTCATGCCCGTGAGAGGCGTCATGGTATCGGTGCTGACACCATTTGTCATACCCGCTGCCTTATTCTTAAATTCCTTCGCTGCCACACTGTCCATTCCGGCTTTCTGCGCGGATGCCTCATCCGCAGGTGTCACCGCAAATGTAAACTGGTCAGCTAAGAGCGCGTGTCCGGTCAACTCTTTGACAACTAAGAAACCGCCATTGGCGTCATAGTCCACCTCTGTGGAATATCTGTTTGTAAACGTTCCGTTGACAACTGTCGCCGCCGCGGTGAGTGTCCCCTGATTGTCGGTCACTGTCACGGTGATTTCCGCAACGTTGTCCGCATAGTCGATGCCCGGATTATTTCCTCTTATCTCTGTCACGGTGTACTTGTAGGTTCCCGCGCTTGTGTAGGAAATGGCTCCGAAATTAAATTCCGCTCTGTTGTCCGTCTGCATGGTGCTATCCACGGTCACGGTATCAGCAGCCGGCATCGGCGCATTATTTTCCGCTGCCAATGTGAAGGTGAAGCTGTCACTCTCTGTCCAGTCTTTTCCTTCCAGTACCTTTGTCAGAGTAAATTCCGCAGGCACGCCCGCGAATGCTGTCACATCGTAGGTATTGACAAACGCCGCTTCCGCCGTGGTATCAGCTGCGATTGTGCCGCTCTTCTCCGCCTCGTCCGGGGTGTAGTTATTTTCTGTTCTCTCTGTCAGCGTGTAGGATGCGCCCTCCGGCAGATTGCTGATGACAATCATTCCGCCGTGTTTCAGTGTCACATGGTCGCCGCTCCTGAGCATTCCTGTATATTCTGTGGTGCCGTCGCTTGTTCCGGCAAAGTTATAAGTTCCGTTTAATTCATTTCCTGCTTTATCCTTCAGGGTTACATCGAATATAAATTCTTTCGCCTTGTCAATCTGTGTCCCCTGATTCGGTGTCAGCACGATTTCCTTGCTGATTTGCAGGCTTCCGGATTTAATCTCCGTCTGCGTGGTGTTGGTCTTCACGGTCGGATTGTCTCCGATGGTGAGTTCCGCCTGGTTTTCAATGGTCTCGCCCACTGCCTTTTCATTGACAACCGCCTGGAAGGTCACTGTGCCCTCCACACCGGAGTCTACGTTTTCCAGAGTCCAGGTGATGGTGTGGCTGTCTTCGTCATAGACGCCGCCATCGGATGCGGAGCCGTCCACATAGGTAAGTCCTTCCGCGAGAACATCCGTAATCTCTACAGTCGCCATCTCTTCCTCTGTATTGGCGTAGGAAATCGTGTAGGTCAGCGTATCGCCCACCTGCGGAGCATCATCCGGCGCGGATATGTTTTCCACCGTCTTCTCCGGTACCGGGTTGGTCGTCTTGTTGGTGGTGGTCTCGTTCTCTCCGATGGTGAGTGTCGCCTCGTTCTCCACCGCTGTCACTGCCGCCTCGGTCACGCGGACGGTCAATGTCACTTCACCGCTTGCTCCGGCTTCCTGCTCACCCAGATTCCAGGTCACGACACCGTCTGTCTCTGTACCGCCATCGGATGCCTTAACAAACTCTGTTCCCGCCGGGATGGTGTCTGTTATGCTAATCTCTGCCGCAGCGGACTGTCCGCTGTCATCCAGCGCGTCATTGACCCAGTGGATGGTGTATACCAGCTCGGAACCTACCCCTACCATCTGTCCATCGATATTGGTGGTCGGGTCCTCCGCGGTGCCGACGGTCTTTGTACTGCTGCCGGCATCGTAGGTGTTGGTAAATGTGGTATCTCCCGTCACCTCGGATATCGCCGTCTCCAGCCGACCTTCCTGCATATTGTCTGTCACTGTTACCAGATAAGAGTAGGTGTGCTCGTCATATGTGATAAACGGCTGTCTCGTATCCGGTATCTGCTCGGTCACGGTCACTTTGTAAGTTCCCACTTCCGTAAATGTGATATCTCCAAAGGAAACTCTTCCGTTTGCTCCGTTGGAGGCAATCGCCGGATTCGTTCCGCCCGGCATGGTAAATCCATCCTCCGGGCTGTCCCCCTGTGCTTCCACAAGCATCGCAAAGCTGAACTCATTCTCCTGCAGTCCGGGTTCTCTTCCGGTCAGTACTTTCGTCACATTGACCGGCGTATTGGTCACCGCTGCCGCCGAATAGGTGTTGATAAAGTCTGCTCCGTGGTCCTGGATAACGGTATTATCCGTCTCTCCTCCATCGGTCTGGATACGGGTCATGGTCACATTTGCCACCAGTGAGCCCCGGTTGCCGTCCGTAACTTCCACGGTCACCCGGTACTGCGCCTGGGACATGGTCATACCCGCTGCCGGATTCTGTACCTCTGCAATCAGATAGGTATACGTACCCTGCTCAGTAAACTGGATATCTCCGAAGCTTCCGGCACTCATCATACCTTCCTGCGGCTTTCCAAGCTCTATGGTCGTCTCTGCCGGCATGGGCGCGGTATCTACCGTATCCGGTTTGCTCTCATTTACAATCGTAAAGGAATATGTCTCACCGTCCAGCCAGGTATCGCGTCCCTCTACGGTCTTTATCACCTGCAAATCCGCCGCGCCGTTCACAGTCACCGGACCTGCCGTATATACATTATGGAATACAATATCCGTGCCGTCCGCCTCCGGGGTTACCGCTGTCACGCTCGGAGTCAGCGTCCCGTCCAGATTGTCTGTCACAGTAACAGTAACGGTTCTCTCCGCATCCTCATCATAGGTCACGCCCTGGATATTTCCCTGTGCCTCCGTTACGGTAAAGGTGTACTCGCCCGGTTTTGTAAACGTAATGTTGCCAAAAGCGTTTTTCTTATCGTCATCATAGTAGTCAATCTCTGCTGTCGTCTCTGCCGGCATGATGACCGCCCCTGACGTGACATCCGCTTCATCCGCCGCCACGCTGAAGGAGAAACTGTCGGTTGTCAGCCATGCATCATTTGGTCTTCCGGTAAAGTCTTTTGCCACTTCCAGACTTAAGGTGCCTGTTGCGCTGTAGCTGTTGGTAAAGGCAGCTAAATCTGTCACAGCTTTGTCCGCATCTGCTAAAGCTGTGGAATTATCGTATGTAACCTCCGCCACGAGCTGCCCCTGCAGATTGTCTGTCACAGTAACGGTTATCACCGCCGTGTGGGTATCCTTTGTGATACCGCCGGATACGTCAGAGGTTTCCGTTACTTCATATATATAAGTACCTGCTTTGTCAAACGTGATTGCCGGGAAGTCCGCAGTGCTCACTGCTCCGCTCGCCGGTTTGCCTGTCATCACCTCTGTGACCATTCCCGCATCCCCTGTGGGCATCGGCGCGTCTGTCACATCTGTAGGTTTCTGTGTATTTATAATACCAAAGGTGTATGTCTCACCATCCTGCCATTCCCTGCCTGTCAGAGTCTTCTGTACGCGCAGCGCACGGTCTCCTTCCAGAGTCACAGGCTGCGGCTCATAGGTGTTGGTGAAGGTAAAGTACGGATACTCTGTAGAATCTCCTGTCACAGCCACTGCTACGACCGGTTCTCCGCCGGTGGTATCCTCAGATACCGTAATCACAACCGTGCGGGTCGTGGTGGCATCGTAGGTAACGCCGCCCAGATTTCCATTTACCTCTTCTATGGTATAGCTGTATGTATGCCCGATGTGCGTCTTGTCAAAGGTAATCTGTCCGAAATACACACTGCCTGTATCTGCATCGGGTGCCGCATACTGTCCGTTTGTCGTCTCTGCTCCTACTGTCTGCTGTTTGCCCTGGACAGCCGGGAGCGGGAAGTCCTCCGGAACCGCATCTGCTGTATCATAGGTCGTGCCGTCCTCACCCACGGAAACCAGGCGGAACGTAAACTCGCCCGCGTTTAAGGTTCTTCCGTTTAATACCTTCTGTCCGCCTAAGTATACCTGCGCGGACTCCGCATCGTAGGTATTCGTAAACACAAGTCCTTCATCGGAATCGTATGCGTAGTCATCTGCCTGTGTATTGTTTATCTGTGCGTATGCTGTCTGCGCTCTAAGCTGTCCGTCCACCGGTGTCACGGTAACCGTCACACGGTAGTAAATCTGTGTATAGTCAACACCCGGTATGTCCCCATCTTTCTCGGAGATATAGTAGATATATGTACCCGGTTTGGTGAAGGTAATGTCTCCGAAGGCAGCCATATCGCTGGTTACTGGAGTAGTTCCGTCCGGCATAGTGATAGTAAGCTCTGTCTGCGCCGGAACTGCCGCCGCATCCGGATTGTTCTCGTCTGCCGTCAAATCGAAGGTAAAGCTGTCGTTTGCGGTCGTATCCCTTCCGTCAAAAATCTTAGTCACGCCCAGATTTTCCGTTCCACTGTAGACAAGTGGGTCTGCTGTAAATGTATTGGTAAATACCGCCTCACTCTCTGTATTTGCCGCAATGGTTCCGGTATCTCCGGTTGAACTGCCCTCATATCCGGTCACTGCCTGCTCTGTCACTTCATATTCCGCGCCGTCCGGCAGACCGGACACCTTCAGAGTCTCTCCGTGCTTCAACCGGAAGGTATCCCCATCTTTCACAGTCAATGTCCGTACTTGGTCTGTTCCCTTGACGATTTCCGCCGTGAAGTTCTCCGGCGCATTCTCGCCCAGATTTGCCAGGTTCAGTGTGAAGGTAAACTCCTGCTCCTCATAATCTTGCGGAAGTGTGAATCCTTCGTCTGCCTGTACCTGTTTGGTGACGGACAGTGTACCCGGCACTGCCAGCGAAAGGCGTCCGTTATTTCCGAGCGCAACACTGACTGTAGAGGCACCGGTCCAGGATGGACTGATGGCATTTACCGCTGTCCCGGTCTCATTTTTATCCTTTGCCGCTTCAAATTCACCTGCCTTGGAGGTCTTACGCACTCCTGCATTGGCATAATACTGTCCGTTCTGCCGGGTCACATCTTGAGTACGCAGCCCTGTCACTTCGTAATATTCGGTCTTCTCTGTTACCGTTCCATTTTCCAGCACATAATAGGTATGCTCATAATAGTACGTGTTCCCCTCTGTCACAGAAGTCGCCGGGGTGGTTCCGTTTTTATCGGCATAGAGCGCCGTCAACTCTGTGAAATAGTAAAAGCTGTTTGCTGCCGATGGCTCGAAGACTGCTGTCGTCGTTCCATTGGCACTTCCTGCTGTATAATCATTGGAATAGAACTGTACCAGTTTTCCTGTATCGTCCATGTTGGAAGAGATATAATTTTTTAAGGCATCATCCGCTGTGCCGTTCATGAGGGCTGTTTCCACCTCATCCTTCAAGCTCACAGAATAGAACACACGGATAGGGTATGCCTCCTTGATATCCATGGTGGTGCCGTCATCATCGGTAGACACATCAAAGTAGCGAAGTGGGATGAGCGTCGCCGGAATATTCACCGTCACGACCTCTTTCGCCCCGCTTCTGTCAACCTGGATAATCAAATCCCCCATATCGCCGGCTTTGTAGATATCATTTCCTTCTACCGTCCCTGTAAATACATAAGTATCCACAGAGCCTGTCGTTGTCTTGCTCTTCTGGTCGAATTTCTCCCCCGCATAGACAACCGCGTTGAAGTCATCCACCTGCATGTAGGCGCCCAGCGTGTCTGTGAAGGTGATGTATCCGGACAGGTGCTCCGCACCACTCGTCACTTTCGTTGGTCCGGTCGCCTCGTTAATATCCGCTGCAATTTCATCGAATATTGCGTTTAGTTCATCAGAGTTGGAAGCGGACTTGTAATATCCCAGAGTGGTGTCACAGTCAAAGTTGTCTGTAACGGAATTCGTCCCCCAACTGCTCTCAATACCTAAGCTATCAGCGGACGTGGAGTTGCTGGACACCAGATTCATAAAGCGGTTCGCTTTCTCCGCTTCTGAATAATTTCCCCACCATCCTCCGCTGAATGTGTCACCGATGCTTCCCAGAAATGTCGGGTCCGCATCGTCAAAGATTCCGATGGAATAGACTGTAGCATTCTTCGTCGTCTTCATCGTATTGGCAGCACTAATAGCATTATTCGCCACACTGTTGCTGAAATCACTGGAAGTTGTCGGTACTCCGTCCGTGAAGAGGACAACAATGCTCTTTCTTCCCTCTGTCGCAGCAGGAAGCATGTTGTTCGCCGTATTCATTCCCTCGCCTGTGTTAGTAGACCCTGATGGGCGGTTGGGCAAATTACTGATGGCATTGACATAGTTCTGATACCCTGTTTCGATATTTCCCCTGCTCCGGAGGGTGCTGCTGTTGCTGCCATAGGTCACAATTCCCAGAGTATGGTAGACGCCCCCTTCTCCGTCCTGCATGGAGCTTTCATAGATGGCATCAATAAAGTTATCCACCGCCGCTTTCATCGCCGCCTGTCTGGTATTGTTATTGTCAAAGTCATAAGCCATACTTCCTGACTGGTCCAGCACCAGCACGATGTCCAGCGGCATCGCTGTCATAGTCGTCAATGAGGACGCTGAGGACAGTGCGGACAGTGATACCAGGAAATCCGAATCCTGGGTCTTATCCACTTTTACGGTCTCTGTTCCGTCCGTGGAAGTCAATGAGACATCCGTCTGAGAAACAGACTTGTCCGTCCAAATTCGCCCTGTATGCTGTGTCGAATCCCGCTTATAGCCCTGCCAGTCGTCTCTCGTGGAGGTGTCTTCCACACTCTCGGCAGCCAGTACCCGTGCTGCCTCCTGCGGGAGCAGCGTAAATGCCAGTGCCGCCACCAGTACCGCAGATATCACACCTGCTCCGATGCGCCGCAGGCTCCTGCGCCCCCTCACTTTTCGTCTTCGTTTTCTTTTGCTTTCCATTTCTAAATCCCTTTCCCTTATGAAAACGTAGTTAACAGATACGTGGACCATCTATCCCCTTTATCTGCAATGGTGAAACTGTAAAACCACATAATATTAATTATGTAGTGAAGTTTTGTGCTTTTATGGGGGAAGAAAAGGATGGACAGGAAAATGTACAGAAGATGGCTGCTAAACATACCATTGGCTGGCGCTTTTCAGAGAATTGCGCCGTATGATACAGGGTATGTTTTCTTTGCGTGTCTATATCCGGGCAGCCGAAGGCGACTTTAAATAAGCCGGATTTCATTGAAGTTTACACCTTGTGTAAAATTTTATGAACCAGGAAAAAACCTGCCAAGAAAGCGCGGCAAGTATTGACTTTTAAATATATGTATTATAGAATTTATAAGAATAGGTTTCTTCTATCATCTGATAGAAGGAGAACCTTTACTACATAATTAATATTATGTGGTCTCTAAT
>JABLTR010036844.1_pt1 | contig 13390 bp, 11 predicted proteins | sample 7160071 | NCBI WGS metagenome assembly JABLTR01 (sample SAMN14651230, study PRJNA627086) | human gut metagenome | isolation source: feces | host: Homo sapiens
GCGGCCTCTTCGGCGGCGCGCTCCTGTTCCAGAAGCTCGGCGGCCTCAGCACTCAGGCTGTCGTAGGTGGCCTGCATGGACGCGACCGTGGACGCTGCCTCCTCCTCGATGCGCTTGGCTTCGTCGGCCTTTTCCTGGGCGACGCGCGCCTGCTCGGCGAAGACAGCCTCCTGCTCCTCGACCTCGGCGCGCAGATCTTTGGTCTGCTGGACGAGGTCGGCGTCCTCAGAGTTGATCTGCGTGAGAAGATCCCAGTTGGTAGCGAAGGCCTGGAAGCTCGTGGAGCCCAGCAGCAGGTCGAGCATCGAGGAGCTGCCCGAGCGGTACATGCTGCGAGCGCGGCTGCCCAAACGATCCTGCAAGTCGGCTATCTGGCCGTTCGCCTCGTCGATGCGCTCTTGTGCTGCATCGCGGCTCTTTTCAGCCTCCTCCTGCTCGGAAAGCGCTGTGAAGTAGTTGTTGGATGCACGATCGAGCTGTTCCTGCATGGTGTTGAGGGAAGCGAGAACCGCTTCGGCTTCTGCTCGCTTCTCCGCCGAGGTGGGATCGGCGAACGCCGTGGCCGGCACCATGAGCGAAACCGCCAAAACCACCGCCGTGAATCCTGCCAACGCGCCTTTGCCGTATGCGAACCGAGCCTGTTGCATGCGAGAACCTCCACTTATGCTGAGACAGACGTAAACAGTGAATCCAAGTGTACCAGAATGCCCCGCGAAGCCAGCCAATGCGGACCAGATCGCTACGGGAACACCACACTCCTAGCGTCAGTCGGCAGCACCTGCACGGTCGAAGCCTTCATCGACAATACGGCCTTCCCCATCGGCGGCGGACGTTGCAAGCTGGTCGCATCGCTCGTTCTCCGGATGGCCTGCATGTCCTTTCACCCATACGAATTCCACGCGGTGAGGAGCCTTCGCGGCCAGCAGCCGCTTCCACAGATCGATGTTTTTTACAGGTTCCTTCTTCGCATTCTTCCATCCGCGCCTGAGCCATCCGTCCACCCAATGCTGGTTGAAGGCGTTCACCACGTACTGCGAATCAGAATAGAGCGTAACCTCGCACGGCGCTTTGAGGACCTCGAGGGCCGCAATGGCGCCCAATAGCTCCATTCGGTTGTTGGTGGTGCATTCGTACCCCTGCGAGAGCTCCTTGACGTGCAGGTTTCCGTTACCGTCGACGTACTGCAGCACCGCGCCGTAGCCGCCGGGACCCGGGTTGCCGCGCGCGGCGCCATCCGTATATATGGTCACGTCCATGTCAGGATCCTTTCGCAGGGAGACGCCCGTCATGATATCACAGCGCGCGGCACTGATAGCCTCCCTGGATGCGAACGTACGCGATGCGGCAAGGTCACACCTCGAAACGATCCACGAAGTGCAGGATGATGGCGGCGGATGTAGGCGTGCAGCGCTCCCCATCGAGCCGCCGCTTGCATACCGGGATACCGCGAGCGAGGATGGCGGCGGTAGCCGGAGCTGGCACGGACAGCTCTCCGTGAGCACAGCGCACCGTCCCTTTTCCCGCTTGCACGGCCGTCGCCACGATCTTTTCAGGTTCCACCGCCTCGACAGCTAGGCAGATGCCAAGCGCATTGCGGATAGCCGCGCCTTCGCCCACCTCATGGAAGTGCGTCGAGTCGACATCGCAGCCATGCGCGGCGGCCTCGGCTTCAGCGAGGATGCGGTAGATGCCGCGCAGATCATCCTTCACGCGCTCGCTCGCGTCAAGCGCATCGATGACGGCGAGCACTGCCGCAAGATTGCGATGATGCCCTTCGGGGACAACGGCGGCATCCCACTTCGCCTTCACCGCCGTACGCTCGTCATCGGGAAGCGCTGCAAACGTTGCTTGCAGCAGGGCATCCCTCGTCGCCCATTCCTGCAAATCCCAGTACAGAACCGTCATGACGTCCTCGCTTTCGCATGATTGACCATGTGCGCCTGGTAGCCTGCGCCGAACCCGTTGTCGATGTTAACGACGGATACGCCCGATGCGCACGAGTTGAGCATGGCCAGCAATGCCGCCACGCCCCCGAAGCTCGCTCCATAGCCGACGCTCGTCGGCACGGCGATAACCGGGCACGCTGCCATACCGCCCACAACGCTTGCCAGCGCCCCTTCCATGCCGGCGACGGCCACGACCACGTTTGCCGCCGCAATGTCTTCGGCATGAGCGAGCAGCCGATGGATGCCAGCAACGCCCACGTCGTAGAGACGCACCACGTCGTTGCCGAGCATCTCCGCAGTTACTGCAGCCTCCTCGGCAACCGCCAGATCGCTCGTTCCCGCCGCCGCCACGACAACGGTTCCGTTGCCGTCGGGCTCGGGAGCTTCTCCCAGGATGCCAAGACGCGGCAGTGTGCGGTACTCGAAGACAGGCAGGTCCGAGCCGTCCGGGCTCGCATGCATATTCCCGTCTTCTCCAGGGGTGCCTCCGTCAGAAAACGCCCCGTCTTCGCCGGAGCAAAGGGCGACGCCCTGTCCAACGAGCAAACGCTCGACCCCTTCGGCCTTGTCCGCCTCGAGCCTTGTGACGAGCACGCGATGCTGTCCGCCCTCCAAAAGCGCGCGGCACACGCCCGCTATCTGCTCAGCCGTCTTTCCGGCGCCGTACACGACTTCCGACACGCCTTGCCGCACACCCCGATGGGTGTCGACTTTCGCATACCCAAGATCCTCGAAAGGCGCAACGCGCAGCGCCCGTTCCGCCTCTTCGATCGAGGCCTGCCCCGTCGCGACCCGCTCCAGCAGGCCGCGCAGCTGCCGCTGCTCCATGCAAGCTCCCTTCATCGTCTTTTCCGCAACCGGGCGATACTTCGAACCCCGTTCGCATCATTGAACCACGTGGAGCGTACTCCAAGTCAAGTGCCTTTGCGCCGCCCATTGAAAAAGCCGCACGGCACCGACCCTCGCACAGCAAGGGCGCGTCATGGGGGTCGAGGCAGGACACAAAAAGGCCCCGGAGGGCGCCGAAGCGCTCATCCGGGGCCGTTCATCCCGCCAATCATGCAGCAAGCGGGATGGGCAGTACGTGAACTCGACTAGTCGAGATTCGTGCCGGCGATCCAGTCGTCGTACTCGATACGGCCGTTGTGCTTCTCGAGCTCGCGGGCGATCGTGATGCGCTGAACGGTCGGGGCGCCTTCCTCGAGCCACATGGCGCGGCAGTCGCGGTAGAGACGCTCGGTCTCGCCGAACGGGGCATCCTCGAAGTAGCCGTCGCCGCCGTAGATCTCAAGCATCTCGTCGGACACGAGGCGCGTGCAGTCGATCGAGAACAGCTTGCACATGGCAGCCTTCTCGGCGATGTACTCGCCGTTGGGATCCTTGTCGTAATCCGTGGCAAAGTCCATGACCATGCAGCGCAGGGCATGCGTCATCATGGCCATGTTGGCCAGCTTCACGCGGATAGCCTGGCGCTTGATGATCGGCTTGCCGAAGGTCACGCGAGCACGGGCACGAGCGATGCTGATCTCGAGCATGCGCTGGCACATACCGAGGTTGGAGTCGGCGATGTGCACGCGGGAGATGGCGAGGGAGTGCATAGCCACTTCCATGCCCTGGCCCTCTTTACCGAGGAGGTACTTCGGGGACAGCGTGACGTTGGTCATCTTGAAGCCTGCATGGCCAGCGCCGCGGCAGCCCATCATGTGGGGCATCGGCACGAGTTCGAAGCCGGGGGCATCCATCGGCACGAAGAAGGCGGACAGACGCTCGTCGCCGGTCTTCTCGGGATCGGTCACAGCGATGACGTACGCGAACTGAGCAACGTCGGTGTGGGAGATGAGCCACTTCTCGCCGTTGATGACGTAGTCGCCATTCTCATTCTTGATAGCCGTGGTGTGCAGGTCGGCGCCAGTGCCGCCGGTCTGCTCGGTCAGCGCGAAGACCGTGAAGATGGTCTTGTCGGCGAACTTGTCCATGTACTCGGCCTTGAGCTCAGGGCAGCCGTAGTCGTCGAGGATGCGCCAGTTCAGGTCGGCCGCGTAGTGCAGGTGCATGCGCATGCCGCCGGGGCCACGGGAGAACTCCTCCTGAACCTGCAGGATCTCACGCTCGGACAGGCCCCATCCGCCGTACTCCTCGGGAAGAGCGTAACGGTACAGGTTGTTCTCGATGCAGAGATCGATGAACTCCTGCGGGAACTTGTTCGTAACCTCGACTTCCTTCTGCATCTCCTCGAAGGGACCTTCGGCGAGCGCGCGGACAGTCTTCAGATAGTCGCGAAACTCCTCTTTGGATAACTTGCTCATTCATCCTCCTTTATGTCGGACCCCGACAGATGATTTGGGCCGTACCGCCTACCATCGGCAGCACTCGTAACCCGTCTGTTCGCATTTTGCACCCTAATCGTATAATTTGTCCAATAGGAAATCATCGTCATTTTTTTCGGATTGCATAGTTTATTCCTATGGGTCGATGGTGTGAGGTGGCGAGAGCCCGTGTGCGGCCACGGTGGATAACGCGTTGCAGAAACCTATATAATACCTGTTCAATACTATTTTTATCAGTGGTTTTCTGCTTTGGTCGAACAACGCTTCGCCGCGTCATCGATAGCGCCAGCCTATGAGTCGGACGTTGATTGGCCGAAAAGAACCTATTGGACATGATGGCGATTATGGGTGCAAACTTACGATAGCAATACTCATATTCGCGTATCTATGCGCGGATGGAGAGAGCGACGAGACGAAACCGGCGCTGGGGCGTAGGAAGCGTCCTGCAGCCGGGCCAAGGAAGGAGCAGGCAGCATGGATTTTAGCCTAACCGACGAGCAGCAGCTACTCGTGGAGTCCCTGCAGGAGTACGCTGAGCGCTACTTCGACGATCAGTCCGTTATGGACATGTACGAGGCGCACCAAGTGCCCGCCGAGGCTCAGGACGCCTACCGCGACGCCGGGTTCCCGTTCATGGGCCTTCCCGAAGAGGTCGGCGGCATCCCCACCGACCACGTGACGCTCGGCCTGATGACCGAGAAGCTCTACGAGTTTACCGGCGCCATGACTCCGTTCATGACCGGCATGCTTGCCTGCGCGGACCTCGCCGAGTTCGGCACCCCCGAGCAGGCCGCCGTCATCATGGAGGAGTATGAGAAGTCCGGCCAGTCCGTCGCCGCTCTCTGCCTTTCCGAGCCCGCTGCCGGCTCCGACAACATGGGCATGACCTGCGTCACGAAGAAGCAGGCCGACGGCTCCTTTATCCTGAGCGGGCAGAAGACCTGGGTGACCAACGGCGCCGACGTTCCCTATCTCATCGTCATCGCCAAGGACGAGGACGCGTCCCGCGACAATACCAAGATGTCCCTGTGGCTTGTCAAGCGCGAGACCCCCGGTATTTCCACCGCCCATCTCACCAAGATCGGCCAGCACACCGTGCCGTTCGTAGAAGTGTACTTCGACGACGTCGTGGTCACCGAAGACCAGCGCATCGGCGAAGCTGGCGCCGGCTGGCTTCTGCTCATGAAGAACTTCGAGTTCGAGCGTTGCCTGGTCGTTGCCCAGGGCCTCGGCCTGGCGCAGGCCGCTCAAAACGATGCGGTCAAGTACGCCAAGGAGCGCATCGCCTTCAACAAGCCGATCATCACGAATCCCCGCGTTCAGGATCTGATCGAGGAGAACGAGATCATCCTGCAGCAGACCCGTCATTGGCTGTACTACTGCCTCTGGAAGCTCGACCAGGGCGAGTCCATCAACGCGGACATCGCAATGCTGAAGTCTTGGGGGACCCGCGCGCATGTCCAGCTCGCCGACAACGCGATCGAGATCTTCGGCGGCCTCGGCTACACCGAAGAGGTTCGCGTCGGCCGCATTTGGCGCGACTTGCGCGGCAACATGCTCGCCGGCGGTACCTGCGAGGTCATGGACTATATCGCGGGCCGCGCCATCCCGAAGTGGTACGCCGACTAACCTTTGCTCCATTCGCCCATGCCGCTCGCCCGCTGCCAAAAGTGGACGGGCGGCATGGGTGTTGCCAGGACCTCTCTTGTCGTACAATGGGCGAGGAGGCACAATCAAGCAAGTCCGGTACATCGACCAGAAAGGACACGACCATGAACATTGCTGTAGCGGTGAAAGTGGTGCCTGACGATCAGGACATCACCGTCGCCCCCGATCGGTCTCTCGACAGCTCGAAGGCGCATCAGATTGCGAGCGAGTACGATCTTAACGCCATCGAGGCAGCGGCCCAGCTGGCCGAGGCCGAAGGTGCGCGACTCGTCGCCATCAGCGCGAGCAACGCCAAGGCCGGCGACATGAAGGTGCGCAAGAGCATCCTCTCCCGCGGCCCTGAGGAGCTCCTCATGATCGCCGACGACGCCTATGCGTTCGCCGATTCCCGCACCACCGCCAAGGCCCTTGCCAAGCTCGTGGGCGACGTCGAAGGCGGCGTTGACCTCGTTGTGTGCGGCGACGGCTCGGCCGACATGTATGCAGGCCAGGTGAACGTGCAGCTGGCCTCGGTGCTTGGTGTGCCTTGCATCAACTCCGTCACCGCCATGCGCATGGAGAACGGTGCGCTCGTCGTCGAGCGCACGCTCGACGACGTGGTCGAGGAGATCGAAGTCGCGCTTCCCGCCGTCGTCGGCGTCTCTCCCGACATCGCTCTGCCCCGCATCGCCGGCATGCGCGAGATTCTTGCCGCCGGCAAGAAGCCTGCGACGGTCAACGACGCAGCTGCGGCCGGCGTGGACACGAACGGCACCGTGGAGATCGACAGCGTTGTCGCTCCTGAGCTTGCTGACCGCAAGCGCGAGATATTCGACACAAAGAACGACGGCGATCTCGACGCGTTCATCGACGCGGTCGCTGGCGTCATTCGATAGGCCAACGAGGACCAGAAAGGGCGCATCATTATGAAAGCATTTGTCATTGCAGAAGCGGCCGAAGCGCAGAAGGATCTGTGCGCGGGTGCCCGCACGCTCGCCGACGAGGTCGTGCTCGTCTCCATCGGCGACGCTCCTCAGACCGGCGTTGCCGATAAGGCCTACCACATCGCTCTTCCCGAGGGCGAGCTGTACGAGAACGCCACGGATACCGTCATCGCACTGTTCGACGAGGTCGCTCCTGAGATCGTGCTCGTCGAGACCACCCCGCGCCTGAAGATCGTCGGCGGCCGCCTTGCCGCCCATGCCGACACGAGCGTGATCAACGACGTCGCCGCCTTCGACGGCGACGCAGCCGAGAGCCTGTACTTCGGCGGCTTGGCCACCATGAAGCGCCGTCCCGCCGGCTCCGTGCGCATCTACTCCACGAACGGCTCTATGTTCTCCGAGGCCGAAGCTTCGGGTACCGACGCGGTCGAAGAGCGTGAGTTTGTTCCGGCTTCCAACCCGCTCAAGCTGCGCGGCAAGCGCGAGGTTGTGCAGGAGGGTGCCGATATCGGACGTGCGCCCATCGTCGTGGGCGCCGGCCGCGGCTTCGCCAAGGAAGAGGACCTCGATCTGGCCCGTTCGCTGGCCGCCGCCGTGCGCGGCGAGATTGCCTGCTCCCGTCCCATCGCCGAGAACGAGAAGTGGCTCCCCAAGAGCCTTTACATTGGCGTGTCCGGCCGTGTGATTTCCCCCAAGGTGTACTTTGCCGTGGGCATCTCCGGCCAGATGCAGCACATGGTGGGCGTGACCGGAGCCGACACGATTATCGCCATCAACAAGGACGCGAACGCCCCCGTCTTCAAGCAGGCCGACTATGGCCTGGTGGCCGACCTGCAGGAAGTCCTGCCGGTTCTCACCGAGAAGCTGGCGTAAGCGCAGAGCACTGGATTCCAATCCAAGATCGAAGAAGCGCGCCTTCGGGCGCGCTTCTTTCATGTCCAGCTTCATACGGGTTGCGGTTCGAGCTTCTACGCTGCGCAGAAGCTTCTCGACCAATTTTCACATTTGTACGGTTTTGCCTAACGGCGTAGACCATCCTCACCCCTATAATGTATGCGGGCGTTCTGACGTTTGCCGAGGAGGGGTTGATGAATCTTTCGCAGCTGTACTACTTTAAAAAGCTCGCCGAGCTCCAGCACTATGCCAAGGCTGCCAAAGAGCTCTACATCACCCAGCCCTCCCTTTCAAACGCCATCAGCTCGCTTGAGAACGAACTCGGCGTGTCCTTGTTTCAGAAGACGGGACGCAATATCCACCTTACGAAATACGGCGTGGAATTCCTCGATTATGTGACGGCCGGCCTCGAACAGATAGACAAAGGCGTGGCCATGATGAAGAGCTACACGGGCTGCGGGGACGGGGGCAAGATTGACCTCGGATGCATCATCACCGTGCAGACCAACTACATCCCAAAGCTGATCAGCAACTACAAGGCAACGATCAGCTCGGACGTACAATTCACGGTACGGGAAGATGCATCGGCATCGCTCATCGGGGATCTCAAGCGCGGCCTTTACGACGTGGTGTTCTGCGCTCACTGCGAGACTGATCCGGACATATGGTATACGCCTGTGCTCACCCAGAGGCTCGTCGTAGCCATGAGCTCCGACTGTCCGCTTGCCTCGAAGGAGTTTCTTGTTCCCGAGGATCTGGCCGACCAGCGTCTCATCACCTACAGCGATGCCATCCCCATCGGCAAAGCCGTGAAAAAGATGTTAGATGATCGCGGCATGAGTCACGCTGAGTACGCGTATCAGGACGAGACGATTTTGGCGGGCTTTGCCGTAAACGGCGTCGAGGTGGCGCTCATGCTGGACACGTTCTTCCTCCGCAGCGTCGAGAACGCCGAAGTTCGCCCCCTCTACAACAATGCAGACGAACGCAAAGGTTTCTATCATCGGATATACCTGGGATACAGCACGAAGAACTACCATCCATACTGCGTCGACCATTTCATCCAATACGTGACCAACGAGAAGCAGCTACCCGCATCCGACGAGGGCGCTATCTACATCGACTAGGCTTGCCGCAATCGTCTGTTCGGCGACGCTCCGAAGGGCTGCTGCGTTCGCATGAACCTTGCGCATACGGTGCGCCGAAGCTCGAACGCAAACTGTATTGTCGTTGGCATGGATGAACGGCGTCAGCCGTTCCATGAAAGAACCCCTAAAGTCACAACCGGCCTTATTGAAACCAGTCCGAATGTAGGGGTTCGCCCCAGCGAGGGATCTTTTCGATCTCAGACGGTAAGTTCTTCGAGCGAGACGGCGTTAGAAGCCGGTCCTCTTTCTCCTGACACAGGTTCCGTGGGCGCCTCCTCGCCAGATTCGCCAGTATCTCCGTCGGATGACTCGCCTTCGTCGGTTCCCTCCTCGGCTCCCTCGTCGGAGGTTTTCGAAGCTGCTGGGGTGGTTGCGCCCGCCGTGAGGGGCAGCGTCGAAAGATCCAGCGTCGTGCCTAGCCATTTCGTCTCAATGAGCGAGACGACGCCATTGCCGGAAAGCGCCGCAAGCGCATCGGAAATGGCCTGCTTGAGATCGGAATTCGTGTCGAGCACGCCAATGCAATACCCGCTCGGCTGCTGCATAAGCGCCACGATCTGCACCTCGTCGTCAGCGGTGTGCGCCGCATACGTGCCGATGATGGCATCCGAAGCGACATACTGGACCTGACCCGATTCAAGCGAGGAGAACGCGCTCTGCAGATCGCTCGTCGTCACGATGTTTCCCTGATCGAACTCGTTCGTGACAGCCCAGGCGCTCTTCGAAGACACCTGCGCGGCAATCGATGGCTGCGACTCGTTTGTGGGCACCGTTGTGTTTCCCGGCGTCGAGAACAGGACGATCGCTGTGGGCAGATAGGTGTCGGACATCCAAAACGACGCATCCGTACCGGACTTGTCGACACCCATGACGATATCCACCGTACCCCCGTCAAGCGCCGCTTGGGCATCGGTACCGACATCCACGAGCTCAAGCTTCAGCCCGAAGCTATCGGCGAGGTACGCCGCAATATCGACGTCGAGGCCCACAATGTTCTGCGACGAGGTGGACACGCCGGCAAGCGGTTGGTTCTGGGTGTTGACGCCGACGCGCAGAACGCCGTCTTTGCCAATAGCTGGCGACGCGAGCGTAGGCGACTTCTCCGGCGGCGTGTACTCCTCCTGCGATGCACAGCCCGCCATGACGGCGAGCAGACATGCGACGCACGCGACCGCCAGGCAGCGGGTCGCAAGCTTGGTAAAGCGCTTCATATGCGATGAGCCTCCATCTGATTGCTTCTCATAACGCCTCTTCCGACTGACCTAGTCTTTGCCCCCACACTCGCGCACCGGGGTCGAGCTTGCACCCGGTACCCTCTCGTCCGGCGCAGCCATGTGCCGCGCAAGGTAGCGGACGGTGCGACTTACCTCTAGGATGCGCCATGATCGTCGCGCTGAAAAGCGCGGCTTACGTGGGTCCTTTCGACCGCATCTGCCGTGGACTGAGGTTGTGAAACCCGCAACTACAGACTCGAAAGAAGCGACAAACAGTGTAGCAGATCATGAAAAGCCCTGGAACAAGGCGCGCATAATATGCTGAATCGACGGCATGCGAGAAGTAGAGAAAACGGTTTGGAATGCAAAGCCGAATACGACGATTGGCGATCGAGCTCGTCCGGACGGAGATTCGACCGGCACGACGCGCGCGCCGAAACGAGGTGGAGTCGATGCGATACTCGTGCTGGAACGACGTTGGAATGCCGCTCGGTCGGAGCTTACTCGGCAGCACGGCGGTCGTTGGTTTCTATCGGGTGGGCATCGACTCGCGCTCGACCGACGGCAAGGTTTCCGCTGGAGGGCCCATGGTAGGCTCGATCCATGGAGCATCAGACTGTCACAACGCAGCGCGTCCCCTGCAATGCCTATCGAAGCGAGCCTCGCGGCCCGCGGAAACGAGCACGGGATAGCGGAGGTGCCGGATGCTGGGAGCGCGCTTTCGAACGTGCGCTTGCTTACGGGGAAGCTGCGGGCACCGCCCTGGCCGAAACGCTTTGGCCCACGCGCTGCGCGGTTTGCGACACGCCGGGCGAGGCAGTCTGCCAAGCATGCCTTCGATCCCTCCCCTACCTTGACTGGTGGCGCGCATGTCCTCGCTGCGGGGCGCCGTTCGGGCGCGTGCAGTGCAGCGAATGCAACCCTGTGACGATGGCCGCTCTGGATCGGCACGAGCTTCCGTTCGATGCATGCGCGAGCGCCGTTGTGTACAATGACGCGACCGCACGCATCGTGCGCGCATGGAAGGATGCAGGAGAGCGCAGGCTCGTCGAAACCTTGGCCGACCTCATGGCCTCGGTCACGGCGCCATCCTGGCGCGCCGAGCGGCCGACAATCGTTCCCGTGCCAGCGACGGCTGCGGCGCTGCGCAGGCGAGGCTTCGATCATGGAGCGGACCTCGCCCGCGCACTAGCCGAGCGCCTAAGCCTTGACGAGATTCCGCTGCTGGCTCGACCTCGCTCCTTCGACCAGCGCTCATTGGCGCGAAGCGGGCGCATTAAAAACATGGAGAACCGCTTCAAACCCCTTCCAGGGGCACGCGCGCCAGCATCTGTTTTGATCGTGGACGATGTCTATACGACCGGCGCGACACTGTTCGCCGCCTCGGAAGCCGCACGGGCTGCGGGCGCGCGGCAGGTACGCTGCGTCACGTTTGCCCGCGTATGGTAAAGCTACCGATGCCCGGTGTACGAAAAAAAGCTACATTGTGCGACGGCTCTTGCTTTGGGCTTGCGAGGCGTCGAGAGAGAGTTCGGCCACATCCACCGAAATGCTGTGGCGAATAGGTTTCCAATTGCACTTCTTCACGAGGGCCACAAGGGCGATGGGAATATAGGTGATCATGAACACGGGGAAGGTGAACATGTACAACACCTTCTTACCCGTGGTCGAGCGGATGGAGTCCCACTCGACGAAGGTGGTGAGCACGCCGAACATAAACATGAACACAACGTAGTTCATCAGGCAGAAGAAGATGGACGACAGCGACGAGGCCACCATGACACCCGTTGACATGGCCCCGGTAAGACCAAGGAACACGATGATACCGTTAAAGACAACCGAGACGATGGTGAGCAGCATGCCCGGCGCAATGGTCATGAGCATATCGTAACAGGCGAAACGCGCGCCCTTCGGGTTGGTGGCCACGCCTTTCACCAGACGGGCGCCATAGTGCCAGAACACCTGATAGAAACCTTTGGCCCAACGAAAGCGCTGGTTCCACGAGTCGCGAAACGTGATCGGCTGCTCGTCGTACAGGATGGCCGTGGGCGTATAGCTGATACGCACGCCCTCGAGAATGCTGTTCGCCGAGAACTCGATGTCCTCGGTCAAGAGATGCCACTTCCAACCACCATGCTTCTCGATGATGTCGGCGGCAATGAAGAAGCCCGTGCCCGATACCGCACAGCTTGTGTTCAGCGTAAGGCGCGCTTGGTTCAGGAACTTGGCTTCGCGCAGGAACCATACGGCGTAGCCAGCGGAGATCCAGTTCGAGTCGTAGTTCTTGGAGTTGCGATAGCTGGTGGAAGCCTTCGCGCCGCTATCGAAGGTCTTGTTCATCTCGCGGAAGTAGTTCACGTCGAGCACATTATCGGCATCGAACACGAAGTAGGCTTCGTAGCCACGGTCGGCGTACTGTTCGCGGATGACCTGGAAACCGTAGTCAAGAGCGTAGCCCTTCCCCACTTCTTTATCGTTCGTGCGCGGAAACACGATGGCGCCGGCCTCGCGGGCCACATCGGCCGTGTCGTCGGTGCAGTTGTCTGCGATCACGAACACGTCGATGAGTTCCTGGGGATAGTTCTGCACCCTGATGGAGTGGATGAGATCCGCGATGACGGCGCCTTCGTTACGGGCCGACACAACCACGGCAAATTTGTGGTTCTTCTTGGCCGTGCGCTCTTTGGGCTTGCGCGTGAGCACGACGAACACATAGTACAGCTGATAGGTGTAGCAACATGTAAACGTGAGGAATACGCAGAAGTTGAAGATGTCGACAAACGATATCTGCGAGAAAAACTGGTCCAGCACCTTTGCTCCTTTGTCGGGCCGCTCCGCGCTTCAGCGGCCGTACCATCGCACACCCATCTATGGGCGGCGCTCGCCCCCTTGCAGCAGTTTGCGTTTCGACTGGGGTTTTCCGAAATGCCACACATGTGCGGCATGACTCACCGCCCGTGATGCATTTCAAGCTTGGGTGATTATAGCCGCTGGCAAGCCCGATGGGGCAACAACTAGCTCGTCCGTTACCGTTTCTTCTGGTTTTACCTGGATAAAACACCGGTTTTCACAAAGGTTCTACATATGAACTTCATAACCACTCGTGCTCGCACCGTTCCCGAATAGGTCCATACTATCGTACAATGTCGAACACTCTTTCATTCGAATCACCGCACAGGGAGGCAGCATGCCCGAGAACTACGACATCAAAGACATCGCGCTGGCCGACGAGGGCCTTGCCCGCATCATGTGGGCCGACCGCGACATGCC
>JABLTR010060589.1_pt1 | contig 13372 bp, 20 predicted proteins | sample 7160071 | NCBI WGS metagenome assembly JABLTR01 (sample SAMN14651230, study PRJNA627086) | human gut metagenome | isolation source: feces | host: Homo sapiens
CACGTTGGTGCGCTTGGTGCGGATGGCCGAGGTGGCGATGGGTGCGGCCATGTAGAGCATCCGGGCTCTCTGCCGGAGCGTCCAGTTGTGGGCGTCGATGTCCTCCTTGGGGCTGCCACTGAAGGCCCTGAAGCCCTTGGTCGACCGCTTGTGCCAGCTCGCGCCGGCGTCGCCGTAGCCCTTGTTCACGGGGGAGTAGACCTGGCTTCTCTGAGGGCATGGCTGCTTCGCATTGTATGGGTGATTTCTCTTTTTCTTTCTGCTCATGTGTTTTCTCCTTACAGCCATTTTAAAGCACGCTTTTCGACCTCTTTGCTCACACTGCCACCAATGTGCTCAATTATATCTTTCGCAACATCCTCGTTAGTTATCATCTGAGGGACAGACAAGGTCTTAATCGCCTCGATGGCTCCGCGCCCGGATCCCGTGCGCTGGAAGGGTATGTAGGTCTGCGAGCCCTTGGCCGCCGGTGCTACAAATGCTCCCTGTGTGATCTTGACCTTTTTGCCTTTGATGATCTCAGCCTTTACGGAAACTGCTTTCCGATTTCGCACGGTCGCTACGGGGCCGGCGCTCCCTTTGAAGCTGATCATGGCACCGGGGATAACGTGGCGCTCATCGAGCAGCTCGCCGGGCTTCTTCGGGCCGTAGCCTTTGAAGTGCGGCAGTGTCAGCAAGCGGCCTTTGTACTCAATGATAGTGATGCGGGGCTTTGCCTTCACCTTTGCGGTCACGATCTTTCCGCTGTTGATTTCCGATTTCTTCACGTTGTACCGCTTCGAGATGTCATCGGCGATTTTTCGCGTCGCAACTTTGCGAACAGAGCGGATCGCTCCGTTCAGATCCTTCTCGGCTTGCTGCTCCATTTTCTTGATCTTCTGTGTGAGCTCTTTGTAGCCCTTGAGCGTGCAGTTTATTGCTGCCATGCTGTCACTCCTTCCTCAAACAGTCCGAAGTCCTCAGCCAGCTCGGCGACCTCGCTCTCGCAGATCTTCTTCCCGCGCATATGCAACGCCGTCCAATACCGAAGAACGTCGTCGCCTGCGGTACTGTCTGCCATGACCATATAGGAAAGTGCGGCCGCCGGATCCGCTTCTCCGCTGCGCTGCATGATCTCCATCAAGAACGCAGCGCGCCGCTTATCGACCGCACCGGTGCAGATATACTGAAGCCGGAGCCGCGCGGTCAGGATCATCGCGAGCTCGCCCCAGTTTTTCGCTTCATGTGTTTTCATCTTCACGTTCCTCCTCTGTCCGCAGCTCCTTCTCGAGCCAGATCATGGTATTTTGATGCAAACAGAGGGCGCGCTGCCGGTACGCTTTGCCGTCGTAGAAGTCCGGTTCATCGCCATAGAGTACGCGGGCGATCGTCGCCCAGTCCATCAGCATCAGGTATCTCATGCGCAGCATCTCCCGCTCGTCCGGCGTCTGGCACTTCAGGATCAGCGCCTCAGCCTTTTCCCGGAGATCGCGTTCTTTTTCCTCGAGGATCTGGAGCCGCCCCGCATTTCGCGCCCGGTTGGCCTGCTCTGTCGAAGATGTGGCGGCCCGGAGCTGCCGCTCGCGGCTCACATCGAGGTCGTAAAGCGTGACGGCGTAGCCTTCGAGGAGCTCGTGCGCCGGGTAGCTATGGCCGGCAGCTCTGCCGGTTGTCACAAATATCGGGTTTCTATTCACGGCAGGATCCCCCCAGTCTTTCGAGGCTTCTGTTTGCCGCCCTCAGCGCGCACTTGTGAAGGGCGGGCGCCTTCCGCTTTTCTTTTATGCCGAGAGCCTCAAGGATCTCCGGCCAGTCCTCTCCGTCGATGTATCGGCGGGTCAGGGCTTCGCGGTGCTTCGGCATTTTAATCCCGGCCAGCATGGCGTCGACCTTTTCGCGGAGAAGGCGCTCCCGCTCGATGCCGCACTCGATCCTCTTTTGGATGCGAGCGATCAGCTCGTCGCGTAGTCTGTCCGGCTCCATTCCCTCCAGCTCCTCCACCTCGTTGATCTGAAGGTCAAGCTCCCGTTGCAGGTCTGCGTATTCATAGAGCAGATCCCGGGCGGGGTTGTGGAGCTGGTGAGCTGCTCTGCCGACTTTATTGATCTTCGCCATGTTCTTCCCTTCCTTTCGTGTTCAGGATCACGCCTGCCCACGCTGCCCGCTTTTGGCGGTGCGCCTCGGCACTCCACTCTTTGCGCTCAAGGTGTCGCAGCTCTTTTCGCTCCAGCTCGTCGAGTTTTATGACCGCCAGCTCCACGGCGCTCACTCTGCTGTTTTTGAAGGCTGAGAACGTGCCCCGCAGGCTGTACCGCGAAATGATGTCCTCGCGGTATATCTGGAGCCTCTCGCTTTTCCTGAGCTCTCGGAGGGCCCGCTCCTCTATGAGGGCGATCTTTTTCTCCGCGATCTTCAGGTCGGAGGCGAGATCCTTCACCAGCCGGCTCTCGATGTACTTCCCGCGGATCACTTCGGCCTGCTCGCTGCTGAGCTCCTCGATGCTGTCATTCAAATCCGAGCGAAGGCGATCAAGATAGTCGCGATCCTCGACTGCGGCGAAGTCTCGGAGAGCGGTCGGATCCTCAACAATCTCCTCCAGCGGGCCGGCGTCATCGCCAGCGCCGAAGGGCTCGGATAGGCTGCGGGTGTTGTCCACTTTTCGGAAAGCGGTCATGGCTTTGAGCCGGCCCCGGATATGGGCGAACAGGTATGCCTTGAAACTCGCGCCGATGCTGCTGTCGTATAGCTGCGCGGATTGGATCATCATGAAGTAGCCCTCTTGCAGGAGATCCTCGACTTCCATGCCACGCGCTTTGGCTCCGCGTCTGATGTGCTCGCGCCGCCACTCTCGCCAAACAACATAGCAGATGATCCCTTTGGTCTGCTCGTATAGCTTCGGCGCCAGAGAGAGGTCGCCCTGCTTTATCATGCCGACGATCTCCTCGATGCTCTTTTCTGTTTCTTCAGGCCCCATCCCTTCACCTCCTCGAAGATAGCAGAACAGGAGAGGGCCCGCGATCGGGCCGCCCTCCGTTCCACTTTTTTGATGCTGTTTCGCCCCTTATGCCTGCGCGTCCTCCGTCTGGACTTCCTTCTCTACTTCAGACTCAGGCGCCAGAAGGATGACGGGACGAAGCTCGGATGCCGAGAACTTGGGGTCGGCGTTTACCCTGACAGTGCCGTCGCTCTTGATCGTGAGCATTTCGTCAAGGATCTTTTTGCTGGCCCTCGTCAGCGTCCAGAACTCCGCGTGAGTCTCGCCTATAACGTCCGAGTGCTTCTGGTACTGGCTGAGGCTCAGGAGCGCGATGGTGTCCTCAAAGGTCGAGCTGCCGGTGCCGTCGAGGGCGGTCAGATCCACGGTCATCTCGAGGAGCTCCGCGTGCTGGTCGTTCTGACTTAAAAGCTCCGGAAGGAAGGTGTGCCGGAGCACATAGCGGGCAAGGCTATTTTTCCAGTCGGAAAGGTCTTTTCCCCGGCGAGTGCTGAGATTGGCAAACGGCCGACGCTTGAGTAACTCCGGCACGCTGTCCAGCAGCGCATAGGTTCCGCTGCCCGTCGGCTCAATGGCGAGCCATCTGAAGCCAGAAAAGCTGAAGTGTTCTCCTCGCTGGATTTCAGATATTTTCATGATGCAGCAGCCCCCCTCATCGACGGTTTTGGGCGCCTTTTTGCATTTGCTTGTAGAGGGCGGCCGCGTCAATAGCCTCCCTTTCTGCGTCGGTCAGCTTCCTGCCGAGTGCAATCTGGCGCAGCAGCTCGAAGCGCTGACGCTCTTCCTCGGTGGCGGTGGCCGGAGGCTTCATGGCAAGGATGTACGCCTCACGCTGCTCTTTGCTCATGTGTTCCAGCCTGCTCAATTCCTGCATGGTATCTCCTCCTTACCCTTGGTAGTAAATGCGCGCACGGGTGTCCTCGTCGAACACAAGGCCGGTAATGCTGCCGAACGTTCCGGACGGGTTAGAATACTTCGCGGTTTTTTCTGTTGCGAAACAGTTGTAATCGGGATCCTTTCTGGTCGTGCGGCGGTCATCTCCCGCCTGCGTTTTGATCGTCAGGTCTACGGGGCCTTCCGTGACCACGCGGATCCAGCTCAATCTCTCATACCCGAGCTTCTCGATGACATTCTCGCCGGCTTTAGCGTCGATCAACTCATCGCCGGGAGTATTGGCTTTAATAATTCTCATGGTGTTGCCTCCTTTGGTTTTGTCCTGTTTTTCTATACTTTGGCTTTTGGTCTTACCGGAATACTCTGCCGCTTTCCTATCACGGTGCGGAAGTCGGGGACAGGGGAGTCCCGGGCCCACTGGATAGGCTGCCGATGATCGCTTGGCTTCTCGGAAGTTTTACAGTCACAGCGCTCACCGGGGTCGAGGTGGCTGCCGCAGTTTGGGCAAACATGGTAATAGCTCATTTTCTGTTCACCCCCTTCCGCTTCTGTATCGGCCTGAACAGATCCTGCTCCCCTTTGGCCCGATAACGCTGCCGCAGCGCCTGATATGGGAGGCCGGCCGCCGCCGCTGCCTGCTTCAGGGTCATTTTCTTTCCGTCATATTCGACCATGATGCAGGTGCTCCGGTTGTTGTTCTGCTCCGATCTGGTGGCCCATCGGCAGTTTTCCGGGGTGTAGTCTCCGTCGTTGTCTATGCGGTCTATGGTTAAGCCTTCAGCGTAGCCGCTGCCAGTGGCCCACTTCGCGAAGGCGTCGAAGCTGCTCCACTCGGGGCAGACGCGGATCCCGCGTCCCCCGTATCTGTCAAAGTTTTTGTGCCGCGGATTGCTGCATCGGTCGTGCATATTTCGGAACACCTCGAGGAGCTTGTGAGCGGGAGGCTTGGGCTTCCCGTCCGGGCAGTCTGGCCCGCAGCGCTCAGCTCCTCCTCGGATGACGTCGAGCTCGAAGGCAAGGAATCGGCGGCCGCATGAGCAGCGGCAGAGGACGACCGGCTTCCTATTGACCATACCGGCCTTGCCGATGACCGTCCGGCCGGCGCTCGACTGCCCGATCGTCTTGCAGCTGATCGACGGGAACGGGATCCCGCGCCCGCGCGGCCTGCCGATCTCCGACGTCGGGATGCTGGCGCCTTGGATGGCTGCGTCGCTCCAGTCCGGCCACTCGATCGTCGCCGAGGATTCTTTTCGGTTTTGTTCCAGCCTGAGCTTGAGGTATGCAGCGATGACCTCCAACGTCTCGAGCCTGTGCCGCTTCAGAAGTCTCTCGGTGCTGTTCTCGGCGACTTCCTGCTGGGTCTCCCGGAGGCGCCGGTTATTTTCAGCTACGAGCTCGAGGAGGAGCCGTTCGCTCTCTCCAGAAAGCACCTGATCCGGGCTGATCCTCCAGCTATTGGCGTTTATCGCGTCATTCGCCCACTGTGTCAGCTCGTTATACCCATCCATCATCGGCCGGCTTGAATCCCTTGCACCAGTCTCGGTCGGCTTCAGCCCCATGCTGAGGATCTCGCTGATTTTCTGCACCCACGTTCACCTCCTCGCCGTTTTACCAGTAGCCGCCGTTGAGCCATGTGGCCGGGTTGGGGATGTACCTGCCGTTCTCCCTGCGCCACTGGTCGCTCCTTTTTTGGCGGTCGACGGCCTGCATGATGGTCTCGTGCAGCTCGGCCGTCGGCTTGATCTTGTTCCACGCCTTGAGGGCGTACTGCTTGCCGACTTTCTTCGGGTAGGCGTTCCAGAACTCGTCAAACCTGAGCTCGACGGGTGACTTCTTCGCCCCGTCTCTCCCCTCGCTCGAGGGGGAAGGGGGAGTAGTGGCCTCTGTATTGTCCTGTTCTGTCTGGTTTGGTTGGGTTAGGTACGGTAGGGGCGTGACATCGTCAGGCGTCCCGCGTGACTCCTCCGTGACTTCTCCGTGACCTTCGTGTGCACTTGCCTTTTTCCTCTCCCGCTGTCTCTGCTTCCGAGCCCTGTCCTGCTCTCTGCGTGCCTCTCGCTGCTCTATCAGCCGGCCGGCATAATCATACCAGTCGTGAAGCGAGAGGCCGTCGTCGGTTTGGTCGAGGTAGCCAGCCGCCACGAGGGCCTCGATGAACTGCCCGGGATCTCCCTCCCACAGAGCAGCATCAGCGATTTCCTCGGGATCGTATTGATGAAGGTCTCCATCCTGCGCAAAGTCGAGGGCCCAGTACCAGATCCCGTGAAGGTGGCCTACCACGGTTGGAACTGACACCCCCAGCAGCCGGGCAAGTTTTTTCGTCTTGGGGTGTCGCCATAACTCTTGGTGGCTTTCGATCCACGCCATAGCATCGCCTCCTTTCTCCATGAAGCCGCCGGCTATCAAACGCCTATCCTGCGGATCCCGGTCGGCCGCGCCTCGGTCTCCTCAGAAACAGGGTGCGCGAGGTACTCCAGCAGCGAGTCGTAGTTAAGCAGCCGCCGGCGGCCCATTTTGATCGAGGGGATCGTGCCGGAAGCGACCAGCCTGCGGATCATGTAAACCGTGACCGGCGTGTTGGGATCCTCCAGCTTGAGCTCGGCGAGAGCCTGCTCCGGGTATCTCATGCGCGGCGCCTTTGCAGGGGCCCGCTCGGCTGTCATCGTGTTCATGCTGCCGCCTCCCTTACAATATGGTGAACAGCTCGGCGACGGGTCGGCCGAGTGCATCGGCTACCTTCTTTGCGGTTGCCGGATATGCGGAGCGGCCCCGCTCGATCCGCGCGACGGTCTCCTTTGTCACGTCGACCTGCTTGGCGAGCTCAGACAGCGACCAACCTCTCTCGAGGCGTGCGGCCTTGATGGCCTCGATTTTTCCCTTTACCATGTTCTGCTCCTTTCGTCCGTTTTCGGAGAGGAACAGAAAAAAGCCGCCGAGCGGACGCTCCTCTCCCTTTGGGTGGGATAGAGTCGTCTGCTCAGCGGCTTCAGGTGGTTCTTATGGGGCACCTTCTCCCGGGTATTGCAGCGCGTTGGTGGGGTCTGGCAGTATCAGAGCTATGGGCTCGGTTTTTTACTCGCCGGCCGTGGTCTCTGCCTTTTGCCTTCCAGCCGGTCGCCCGCCGGCCTTTATGTTCGGCCCTTTCGAGCCTGAGCTTATGATAGCACAAAGATTTGACGATGTCAACTAAAAATTTGACTTCATTATTGACGAAATCGAATAAACGCGTTATAATGTCAAAAGAAAGTAAAACGACCGACAACAAAGGAGGGACGTCGTGAAAAAGGTGAAAAGCCTGAACGGCTACTCAATTTTTGAAGCAGGCCCCCGTGACGTCGACAAGTATGGGTACGAGGCTGGCAGCTTCTACGTGTTTTTCTCGAGCGACATCCGCGACTTCGGTATAGCAAACAGTTCCCCGGAGTACGATGGGCTCGACACACTCGAGGCCGCTGAAGCCTGCTGCCTCGGGAACTACGCAAAGGCCCGGGAGATCGTCGAGGGACGCACTACGGCCGCCAGCTTCGAGGAGATCGCCGAAGTGGAGCGGCAGCTCGACAACGGTGAGATCGACGATGACGGCGAGCCCGTGGAGATCTCCGACGAGCCGGAGCTGAAGCAGAGCATCGGCAGAAAGATCCGGGAGCTCAGAAAAGCCCGGCACATGACGCAGAGCGAGCTCGCGGCCCGGCCGGAGCTGCCGATCTCTCAGGCGTCGCTCGCGGCATACGAAACAGGGGCACGCGAGCCCGGTATGGAGATGATCGCAGCCTTCGCTCGCTTCTTCCACGTCAGCGTCGACTATCTTTTCGGGATGACGCCAGATCAGGAGCAGGTCGGAGATTCGGCGCTCAGGCTCTCCGAAAATGCTCGCGCATTTTTGCGGTGTTCTGACGGCGCACTTTTGGAGACCATCAGCTCAGTGTTGTCAGCGTCGGCCGCGACGGAGTTTTTCGAGGATCTTCGCGCCTATGTCATGGCGTGCAGCCCCGGGCCCGAGGATCTTGCCGAGCTGCTGCCGATGGCCGATCATCTGAACAGGGGCGCCTCGGCCGATCGTGTCGCTCTGGAGATGCTCACCAGCTACAAAAGGAAGCTGCTCGACAGGGCACTGGATGAGCTATGCGAGGAGCTGACAGGGGCCTCCGGCCTCAGTACATCCACGAAGCCGACAAAAGGAGGGGAACGCCATGGCAACAGCAGTAAAACGAGGAGATAGTTTTAAGATCACGGCCTCATGCGGCTACGACATCTCCGGCAAGCAGATCCGCAAGCACACCACATGGACGCCGCCGGCCGGGATGACTCCCCGCCAGATCGCGAAGGAGCTGGAGCGCCAGAAGGTATTATTCGAGGAGCGGGTGAACTCCGGCACTACAAAGGACGGGAACATCCGGTTCGAGGACTTCGCCGCGATCTGGATGAAGGACTTCGCTCAGAAGCAGCTCAAGGTCAAGACCTACACGGGCTACGAGAAAAGCCTCGTGCGGATCAATCAGGCCATCGGTCACATCAAGCTCAAAGATCTGCGCACCGGCCATCTCAACGAGTTTTACAGAAACCTCGAGGAGACCGGGATCCGGGCCGACCTGAAGTACACCAGCAAGATCGACATCGGCGCGGCCATCGAGCAGGCAGGTGTCACGCGCACGGCCTTCGGGAAGGCGGCCGGAGTCGCGGGGAACACGCTGCGGATCGCCATCTCCGGCAAGAGGGTCAGCAAGGAAACGGCCACGGCGATCAGCGAGGAGCTCGGTCTGAAGCTCTCGGACGCCTTCAGGCTGGAGCAGCCCGATCGGCTGCTGTCCTCCAATACCGTCCGCTCCTACCACCGGATCATCAGCTCGTGCCTCGGGAAGGCGGTCAAGTGGGGCTACATCCCCTACAATCCGGCCGTCAACGCCGAGCTGCCGAAGATGCCGAAACAGGAGGCGGCATATCTGGACGAAGCGGAGGCCCGTCAGCTTTTGGTGCTTCTGCATCAGGAGCCCATCAAGTACCGGGCGATGATAACCTTCGACCTTCTCTCTGGCCTGCGACGCGGCGAGCTGCTCGGGTTGCGCTGGCAGGATGTGGACTTTGAAAACCAGACCATCACGATCGTGAACACGCTGAACTATGCGCCCGGCGCCGGCGTCTATGTCGACACGCCGAAGAACACCACGTCGGCCCGGCCGCTGAAGCTCTCACCGACCGCCTTCTCGATGCTCCTCGAGTACAAGCGGTGGCAGGACGACCAGCGCGACGCCTGCGGCGATTATTGGAAGGACACGGTCGGCCGCGTATTCACCGGAGACGACGGCGCCCCGGTGTTCCCCGACTCTCTGACAAAATGGTTTGCCGCCTTCGTGAAGCGGAGCGGGCTGCCGGACGTCCACATTCACAGCCTGCGCCACACCTACGCGAGCCTGATGATCGCCGACGGCACTCCGCTCCCCGTGGTCTCTCGCAGACTGGGCCATGCACAGGTCAGCACCACGGCCAATATTTACGCCCACGCCATAGCGTCGGCCGACGAGAAGGCCGCACAGATCGCCGAGAAGTTTGCCGACGTTGTGACCACTCCCGAGGATTGTCAGGCAACAGGCAAAAGAAAAAGCCCCGCCAAAAGGCGGGGCAGGCTGGAGCTGGTGGGGTGACTCGAACACCTGACCTGCGCATTACGAGTGCGCTGCTCTACCGACTGAGCTACACCAGCATAATGAAGGCAAAAACCTTGTTTTTGAGAATAAGCACCAAATAAACACCAAACCGACCGGAACGAGCCGAGTGGCAAACGGGAAAACGCTGATTTCATGCGGGTTTGCGGGCTTTTGTGCCTGCTTCGACCTGCTGATTACGAATTAAAATACGCTCGAAAAGTCTACGAGTGGCTACGCTAAAAAATCCTTATTTCATGCGGGTTTGCGGCGTTTTCCCGAAAGTCTACGAACAGGTGCAAAAGTCTGTTTTGGTGTTCATAAGCACCAAATAAGCACCAAACAAACACCACGCAAGAGGGCCATCAAAGGGCAATTTTCTACCCGGTTTGCCTTGCGTGGTAGTGTAGAGGAAGGAGAAAGCGCCATGTCAAAAGTGAGGACAGATTTTTATTTTACCTATTCTTCCGAAAAGCTCAAGGCCGCCCGTGAGCGCCTTCGGATCTCGCAGGGAGAAACCGCGAGGAGAGCGCAGATCCGCGACGGGACATACAACGGCTACGAGCGGGGAGCAACTAAAACGATCAGCGGATCAAACGCCTGCAAGGTTGCCCTTGCGCTCCGGTGCGAGGTCTCTGAGCTGTTCGATAATTATGAAGCGGCAAGGCTGCATTTTTCATCCCGCGAAGCCAGAAAGCTGACGGAAGAAGATCGGAGGAGCTACGCCGAGAACAACATCGGGCTCGTGAGGTTTTTCGTAAACTCCTACCTGTCTCTATGGGACGGCGATTTCGACGAAGGCTTCAGCGAAGCGCTCGAGGTGTTTTTCAAGGCTCTGGTCGATTTCAGGAAGCCGGAGAAGGAGGAAGAAACGGAAACAGCGCTCCGGGCATATATAAAGCGCTCGATCTACTTCGCCGGGTTGATGAGGCACAAAAAGGAGCACGGGATTGATCTCCTGTCCCTCTCGGATCCTGTTTTCTCCGAGCTTGATGAAGGCGGCGCAGACAGCGGCGAGCGGCTGCGCTGTGTGGTTAGTCCCTACGACGTCGAGGAGCACGTCGAGGCTCGCGAGGAGCTACGTTATAAGCTGCGCAAAGCAGATCCAGCGACTCGCCGGATCGTCTACATGGAGCTGGATCTCTAAGGCCACGATAAACGAACAAATCACGCCTCGTCCCTCGTATGAGGGGCGGGGCTTTTTTCGTGCTTCGGCGGCTCTACCCGGTTTGCCTGTTTCTCTGAGCATCTCGGCGCTATGATTAAGTCATTAAAACATAGGGAGGCGCCGCGCATGGACTTCGGGCCACTTTTCGTCACGGCTGGCATCGCTCAGGCCGCTCATGAAAGCGCCGGCTTTGCGTCTGAGCTGCTCGAGAGCATCCGCAGATACCAGACCGGCGACTGGGGTGATCTCTGCCCCGAGGATGTGCAGCTCAACGCGGAGGCGCTCAGGACGGGCGCCCGGATCATGGGCGCATATACCACGAGGCAAGGCGGGAAGATCTGGATCATCACAGAGGCGGCAGACGACAACGGCCGACGATCTGCTACGACCGTTCTTTTCCCTGACGAGTACTGAGAGGGAGGTAGTGCCGTGAGCTGGAGAGGGTACGAAACAACGAAGGAGGCCGGCGCGCGGTGGGGCGTCTGTTCGATGTGGGTGAGTCAGCTCTGCAAGCAGGGACGAGTCCCGGGCGCTGGCAAGATCGGCGGGATCTGGCTGATCCCTGACGATGTCCCGAAGCCAGAGGACGGCCGGATCTGGAACGGGCGCTATGTCGGCGCCAGCCGAAAGCGTCGGAGATCGCGGAGGGGATAACCGGCGGCAGCTCGCGAGTCTGAGGCGGCGAGCCAGAGGCCTGACGGCTGCCGGCTCCCATCATCGCGCCGGCGCCCGCGTGTACTGCGCAGCTGCTCCCTGATCGGGGAGGTGGCCGTCATGATCGTGACGCGGCAGTACACCATCACTTACGATGCTGTCCGGGAGGTTTACAAGCTCCAGAGCAAGGAGGTGCCGATCTGCCCTAAATGCGGGGCCGTTATGGCCGGTCACGGGATCCGGCGGCGCCACGCGATCGGCTCCTCGGGCACTTCGCGTTGGTTCGAGCTGCGCCGGTGGCGCTGCCCGGTATGTCAAAGCATCCACCTCGAGCTGCCCGACTTCATGGCCCCGCGCAGGCACTATGGGAGCGACGTGATCCGAGATGTGCAGGCCGGGGGCGGCGAGAGCTGCCCCGCAGACGACTCAACGATAAGGCGGTGGAAAAACGCAAAACGGCTACCCGGTTCGCCTGTTCCTCCAGAGGCTCGGCCTGTATGCTTGAATGGTACCGGCGCGGAGGAGGAAACTACATGAACGGAAAAACGAAGAACGTCATCGCTTCGCTGTGCGCTGTTGCTGCCTTGGCCTTTGCCGGCATCGGCGGTTACATGGTCGGCCAGTCTCCGGCGCAGCCGCGCGACATCTCGGCCGGCGATCGGGTTGAGCAGCAGGACATGGTCGTCGGTACTGTTGGGGCAATCTCGATCCCGGGCTTTTCCCGCCTGAGCTTCAAGGCGGGCCAAACGGCTCAGAATGTCGCCTTCTACAATCCCGAGGGAAACACCTGCGCCTTCGAGATCTCGATCATTTTGCCGTCCGGAAAAGAGATTTTTCATTCCGGTCGGCTTCTGCCCGGCGAGAAGCTGGAGCAGATAGAGATCGACGCAGCCCTGCCCGCGGCCATCTACGAAGCGACGACGCTGCGCTATTCCTGCTTCAGTCTCGACGAAGCAGAGCGGGAGCTCAATGGCGCAGACACGTCTTGTATTTTGGAGGTATTGCCATGAAGAAAAGGGGCTTTTCCCTGATGCTCTGCATCGCTCTCGTGTTCACGATGTCGGCCAGCGCCTTCGCAGCAGATATTACAGAGGCCAGCACAACAGTCACCAAAACGGTCGAGGCCCCACCGGCGCCGGATGTAGGCTCAAGCGCCGGGCCATCGAATGAGAGCAGCTACGAGATCAGCATACCGGCGTCCTTCTCGATGGATAGCGCCGAATTTTTTGAGATCACCGCATCAAAAATGGAGCTCGAAGAAAAGCAGGAGCTGCACGTCATGGTCGACTATGACCGTACCTTTGGGCCTGACGGCTATTTTTACCTCGCGAACGTCGAAAACCTTTACCTGACGATCCCCTGCACAATCTCGAAGGGGTACTCCTCCGGGGTCTACTGGGAGACAATCACAGGATCGGATAATTCATCCGTCGCAGTCTTTAACACTATCGCCGGCACCACGCCGGATCTGTTCGGAGCTGTGAAGGTGTCAACCGTTGGGGCTCAAACTGCCGCCGGCACATATACCGGCAAGATCTATTTCAACATCCAGATACTGAACTACTAAGCACAGCCGCGCCGGTACAAACGCGGAGGGCCCCCGGAGATCCCGGGGGCCTTGTGCTTTTATGTGGTCAGTTGCTTGGCTGCGCCTGTATGCCGCGCTCGGCTGTTTGCCGGTCATCCGCCAGTCTCCCTCCGGCCTCTCGCTTTTTCAGGAGCGGTCGCGCCCGGTTTGACGCTCGGCTGCGGAGTTGTAGACCACCTTGAGCCGCTGCGGGTCGTTCTTCGCGTCCAGAAACTTGATAACGATTTTCTCCCACGGTGTCCACGGGGAGCTGAAGGCGTTGAGCCAGAACGAGCGGACGCCCTTCTTGTAGGCGTCGGGGTTTTCCGCGATCCACTTGGCCGGCTGCCGGCGCATGGTCTCCTCGGGGATCAGACAGCCGCAGGCGGGGCAGGCCCACGAGACGCCGCCCTTCAGGCTCCAGACCTTTTTGCCGCGCACGCGCTTGGCTTCTGGCGCGAAGTGGATGGCGTCGA
>JABLTR010025647.1_pt1 | contig 13359 bp, 11 predicted proteins | sample 7160071 | NCBI WGS metagenome assembly JABLTR01 (sample SAMN14651230, study PRJNA627086) | human gut metagenome | isolation source: feces | host: Homo sapiens
AATATAATACTATTATTAATAACGACTATAAGTTTTGATATAAAGTATGAGATATGGATTATTTTCAGCATTATTATATATTTATCAGAAAATAATTTAAAATTGAAAATAAATAAAGAATGAAGGAGTTAAAATGAATATACTATTAATAACATCAGAATTTCCATATCCAGCCAATTCTGGAGGGAGAATATATACATGGCAAAGAAGTAAGCTTCTTAGTAAAAATAATAATATATTTTTATTTTCACTTATAGATGATGATGATTTACAATATATAAACTCAGAAGAAGTAAAGTCTGTATATAAAAAAATATATACATACAAAAGGAGTTGTAAAACATTTAAGGCTATTAAAGGAATAAAATATCCATTTACAGTGTCAACTAGAAAAATAAGTAATATGATAGAAGATCAAGAAGCATTAATTAAATCTTCTAAGATTGATATTATAATTATTGATAATCCTCAAATGTTAGTAAACTGTAATATGAAAAACAATATTCCAAAAATACTAACGCAACATAATATAGAATATAAGGCATTTGAAACAATGTATAAAAATGCGGATAATTTAGTTGTAAAGTTAATGTATAAAAGAGAATATAAATTAATGAAAAAATTTGAAGAAAAATACTATAAAGAGAATTTAATAAATGGATATACATTTATATCTGAAGATGATGAATTTTTCTTTAAAGACATGTATGGAGAAAAAAAGGTATGCCTTATACCACCAGGTATAAATAGTATAGAAAATAACTATAAGAAACTTAATGGGTATAATATAGTATTTACAGGGAAGATGGACTATGAACCCAATATACAAGCAATTAAATGGTTTTATGAAAATATATTTCCAAAAATAAAGAAAGATATACCTGAGGTTAAGTTTTATATAGTTGGCAAAAATCCAACTACATATATAAAAAATATTGCTAGTGAAGATGTTATAGTTACAGGGGAAGTAGAGAGTGTAACTGAATATTTAAACTTAGCAAATATTGTTGTTATACCGCTGTTAAGTGGAGGAGGAGTTAAAATAAAACTTATGGAAGCTCTTCAGAATAACAATATAGTAATATCAACCAGTAAAGGTGTTGAAGGTACAAAGTTTGAGAATAAGAGAGATTTATTTGTAACAGATAATAGTCAGGAATTCTCAAATTATTGTATAGAAATATTAAAAAATCCTAATGAATATAAATTTTTAATTGATAATGCTATTGAAAAGATAAATAAAAACTATTTATGGGAAAGTATAGGTCAAAAATATGAGGAATACTTAAAAGAATTTATAGATAGTACAATAATTTAAAATGATTAAAATGAGGTGTACATGAAAAAATATACAGAATATATATTATCATTGCCAAAAACTATTTACTTCAATTTGAAATATTTTGATTTAAAAACAGCTATCAAGTTACCTATATTTGTAAGCTATAAAACAAAATTTAAAGAATTAAATGGAGATATTATAATAGATAGTAATCTATCAATTGGTATGATAAAAATTGGATTTGGATCAGTAGGGATATTTGATAAGAGTAAAAGAAGAACAACTATTCAGATAAGTGGAAAAGTTAAATTTTATGGAAATGCAAGTATAGGCCATGGATGTGGATTGTCAATAAGAGGAAACTTAGAAATAGGTAATAATTTTATCATGACAGCAGAATCAAAAATAATTTGCCATGATAATATATCATTTGGGGAAAATTGTTTAATATCCTGGGATTGCTTATTTATGGATACAGATTCTCATTATATTTATGATTATAATAATAAATGTATAAATAAAAATAAGCCAATAATAGTAGGCGATAATGTATGGATAGGATGTAGAAATTTGATATTAAAAGGAACGTATATAGGAGATAATATTGTTATAGGAGCTCAATCTAAATTATCAGGAGAATTTAGAGAGGAAAATACCATTATATCGGGTAATCCAGCAAAGGTAGTAAAAAAAGATATAGTATGGAGTAAGTAAAAATTTAGGAGAAGTGAGTATAAGTGAAGGTATGTTTATTGAATTCATTTTATGAGCCAGATATATTAGGTGGCGCAGAAATTAGTGTGAAAATCCTTGCTGAAAAGCTAAACGAACTAGGGATAGAAACATTTGTAGTTTCTACAGGAGATGTAGATAAGGTAGAATATATTAATAAAGTAAAAGTATACCGTGTTAATATAGGATCTAATATTACAGCTAAAAAGTATGTAACTAATGATTATAATGGACGACTAAAAAAATTAAAATATAAGCTATTGGAAATAAAAAATCCTATTGTAAAAATAAAATTACAAAGAATATTTCATCAAGAAAGACCAGATATAATTCATGTTAATAATATATATGGTATATCTACTGAAGTTTGGAATGTTTCAAATAAAATGAATATAAAGGTGCTTCAGACGCTAAGAGATTATTTTCTTATATGCCCTAAGTCAACCTTAAGTTGTAATGAAAAGTGTGAGTGCTCTATGATTTGTAAAATTTATAGAAAAACTTTTAATAGTTTAACAAAAAAAATAGATTATGTTACAGCGCCTTCTAAATATGTAATAGATGAATTTACAAGTAGAGGATATTTTAAGGATATAGAAAATGAATGTGTATATAATGCAATTGATATAGATATAGAAAAACTAGAATCCACATATGTAAAAAAAATATCCAAAGAAATAAATGAAATTAATTTTATTTATTTAGGAGCACTATCGGAACATAAGGGATTATTAGAATTAATTAAGTCATTTAAATTAATTGAGCATAATAATATAAGGCTACATATTGCAGGCAAAGGTCAATTGGAGGAATTTGTTAGAAAAGCTTCACAAGAAGATAATAGGATACAATACCATGGTTTTATACAAGGAGAAAAATTAGAAAGACTTTTAATGGGTAGTGATATATTAGTAGCACCATCATTATGGAATGAGCCATTTGGACGAATAGTATTAGATGCATATAAGTTTGCTATGCCTGTAATTGTTAGTAATAAGGGGGGATTACCTGAAATAGTAGAGCATAAAAATACAGGAATAGTTTTAGAAGAAGTAACAGTAGAAAGTATTAAGAATGCTTTAACTTATTTTATAGACAATAAAGAAATAATAAAATTAATGTTGAATAATACTCAAAAGAAGATTTTGAATTTTACAATAGAAAAACAAGTGAAAGAATTTATTAAAATTTATGAATACTTGTTATAAATATTAGGAGGAGACATGAGTAAAGTTGCTAAATCAACAATTGGTTTAATGCTAGCCACTATTTTAGCAAAAGTATTAGGTTTTGGTAGAGAACTAGTACTAGCATCATCTTATGGAGCGTCTTTGTATAGTGATGCTTATATAACAGCTACAAATATACCATGGGTTATATTTGCAACTATAGGAACCGCATTGGGAACTATTTTTATACCTATGTATTTTGACATATACAATAACAAAGGTAGTAAAACAGCACTAAAATTTACTAATAATGTATTTAATATAGTAATCATACTATGTATAATATTAGCTTTTATTGGATTAATTTTTACTGAACAAATAGTAAAAATATTTGCAATTGGGTTTGAAAATGAGATATTTGTAGTTACTGTTAAATTTACAAAAATACTTATAGTAGGAATTGTATTCAACGGACTTAGTTATATTATGACATCATATTTACAGGTAAAAAATAATTTTACTATACCAGGTTTAATAAGTGTACCTAAAAATATTATAGTAATATTATCTATAATATTAAGTATACAATTTGGTCCATATATTATGATATGGGGGACATTATTGGGAACTATGACTGAGTTTTTATTTCAATTACCATTTGCGATAAAAAGTGGATATAAGTATAGTCCATATATAAATATAAGAGATAATTATATTATCAAATCTTTGACATTGTTAGCACCTGTACTAATAGGAGTAGGAGTAAATCAAATTAATACAATGGTAGATAGAACATTAGCATCAACATTAGTTGAAGGATCTATATCTGCATTAAACTATGCAAATAAGTTAAATCAATTTGTAATGGCTTTATTTATAACTTCCATTGTATCAGTTATATATCCTATGTTATCTAAATTATCAAGTGAGGATAATAAAGAAGAATTTATTAAATCAATAGTTAAGAGTATTAATAGTGTGGTACTTCTAGTAGCACCAATATCTATTGGAGCAATCGTATTATCTAAACCGATTATAAAAATACTATTTGAAAGAGGAGAATTTGATATTAGAGCAACTAGTATGACATCAGTAGCTCTAATTATGTATTCTATAGGAATGGTAGCATATGGTCTTAGAGAGATATTAGGAAAAATATTTTATTCATTAAAGGATACAAAAACACCAATGATAAATGGAGTAATAGCCATGATTATGAATATAATACTTAATATGATTTTGATTAAGTATTTAAAAATGGCTGGATTAGCTCTTGCTACAAGTATATCATCGATTATATGTATAATTCTACTATTTAGAAGTTTAAAGAAAAAAATTGGGTATTTTGGAGAAGATAAAATAATAAATACGATAATGAAATCAGTTATATCAGCAACTATAATGGGAATAATCACACATTATGGCTATAATTTTTTAATAACTTTCTTACGTAATGGGGTTATAGATCAAATAATAGCATTATTAGTAACCGTGATCATTAGCGCAATGATATATTGTATATTAATTATAACTTTTAAAATTGAAGAAGTAAGTATATTAATTGATTTGCTAGATAGAAAGTTAAAAAATAATATTAAATTAAATTTTATAGATTTAGGAAATTCAATATGGAGAAAACTATGGAAAAAAGGATATTAAAGTTAACTCCGTTTTATAGTGAGAAAATTTGGGGGCATGAGAAATGGAGTTTATCTACACATAAAAATGGACATTCTAAAATAGTGGGAAAGGAGACAACTCTTATAGAGTATATAGGAGAGGAATTACCTATCTTAAATAAAATAATCAAATCTAATAATACTTTATCAGTACAAGTGCATCCAGATGATGAGTTTTCAAGATTACATGAAAATGATAATGGAAAGACAGAATGTTGGTATATACTAGAAGCTGAGAAGGATTCACATTTAATTTGTGGGATTAAGGATAATCATACTAAAGAATCTTTTGCAAAGGTTATTGAAGATGGTGAGATAGAACAACACTTAGAAAAGATAAGTGTTGAGCCAGGAGATATGATTTATATTCCGAGTGGTACGGTACACGCTATTACTGGTGGACTAAAACTTATTGAAGTTCAACAAAGTAGTGATGTTACTTACAGAATGTATGACTGGGGAAGGGATAGGGAAATGCATATTGAAAAATCACTTCAGGTCATAGATTATGAAAGAAAAAATAAGGGTGGTAAGATAGAGAATTTTACAAAGCTAGAGACACCTTATTTTACAGTTGAAAAGATAGACGTTAAAAATGTTTACATCGATGCTGTGCATGAACAGGACTTCCATTCTTATACTGTTATAAATGGAAGTGGACAAATAAAGAGTAATAACGATGTTATAGATTTGAATAAAGAAGAGACAATTTACATACCAAAGGGTGTGGAGTATAAAATTGATGGAGAGTTAGAACTTCTTAAATCATACGTTTAAATAAAAAATTAATCGTGGGGGAATGAAATGAGTAAAAGAGTAAGAAAAGCAATAATACCAGCTGCTGGTCTTGGTACAAGATTTTTACCAGCGACTAAAGCACAAGCAAAGGAAATGTTACCAATAGTAGACAAACCAACACTTCAATACATAATAGAAGAAGCGATTGAATCGGGGATTGAAGAAATACTAATAGTAACAGGAAGAAGTAAAAAATCTATAGAAGATCACTTCGACCGTTCTGTTGAATTAGAACTTGAACTTGAGCAAAAAGGTAAAACTGAAATGTTAGAAATGGTTCAAGACATATCAAACATGGTCAACATTCACTACATAAGACAAAAGGAACCAAAAGGATTAGGACATGCTGTGCATTGTGCAAAGAGTTTTATAGGAAATGAGCCTTTTGCAGTTTTACTTGGGGATGATATAGTAGACGCGGAAACTCCATGTTTAAAACAAATGATAGATGCTTATGATGAATATAAGACCTCAATATTAGGTGTACAAGAAGTTGCAAAAGAAAATGTGGACAAGTACGGAATATTAGATGTTAAATATATTGAAGACAGAGTATATAAAGTAAAAGATATGGTTGAAAAGCCATCTGTGGAAGATGCACCTTCTAATATAGCGATACTTGGAAGATATATAATAACTCCTGAGATATTCAATATATTAGAAAATCAAGAGGCAGGCAAAGGTGGAGAGATTCAATTAACTGATGCTCTTCAAACTTTAGCAACTAAGGAAGCTATATATGCATATAATTTTGAGGGAAGAAGATATGATGTTGGTGATAAGTTAGGATTCTTAGAGGCAACTGTAGATTTTGCTTTAAAAAGACCTGAGCTTAGAGATGAATTTGAAGCATTTATAAAAGAAAAGGCTGCTTGTATAGAAAGATAGATATTGAGATTATGCTTATTAATAAGGCATAAATTTATTAAATTAATTAGCCTCTGGAAAGTTTTTATTATAACGACCAGAGGCTTTTATTTAGAGGGAGAATTTTATTATGAGTATATTAATTATAGGGGGAGCAGGGTATATTGGCTCTCATACAGTGAAATATTTTATTGAACAAAATGAGGATGTAATAATTGTAGATATTTATTAACAGGACATAAAGAAGCTATTTTAAGCGATAAGTTTTATGAATGTGATATAAGAGATAAGGAAAATTTAGATAAAGTATTTAAAGAAAATAATATAGAAGCTGTTATTCATTTTGCAGCAAATTCACTAGTCGGAGAAAGTATGGTAAAACCATATGAATATTATCATAACAACGTATATGGTATGATGTGTTTATTAGATGTAATGAAAGAAAATAATGTAGATAAAATAGTATTTTCATCTACTGCAGCTACATATGGTGAGCCGAAAAATATACCTATATTAGAATCTGATGAAACAAATCCAACTAATACATATGGTGAAACTAAATTAGCTATGGAAAAGATGATGAAATGGTTTGACAATGCATATGGAACTAAATATGTTTCATTGAGATATTTTAATGCGGCTGGTGCATATTTTGATGGAAGTATTGGTGAAGCTCATACTACTGAGACTCATCTTATACCATTAATACTTCAAGTTCCTCTTGGTAAGAGAGAGCATATAAGTATATTTGGTAATGACCATGATACTAAAGATGGAACATGTATAAGGGACTATATCCATGTTATGGACCTAACATCTGCTCATTATAAAGCATTAGAATATTTAAGAAAAGGAAATCACAGTAACATATTTAACTTAGGTAATGGAAATGGATACTCAGTTAAAGAAGTTATAGATGTTGGAGAAAAGTTACAAGTCATGAAATACCAGCTAAGTTAGAAGAAAGAAGAAGTGGAGATCCTGCTGTTCTGATTGCATCTAGTGATAAGGCTAAAGAGATTCTTGGGTGGAAACCAGAGTATGATTCACTTGAAAGAATTATCGAAGATGCGTGGAGATGGCATAAGAATAATGTAAATGGATATAAAAAACTAATGCCTAATTTATAATTTGACTCTAAAAAAACAATGTGCTAAAATTTAATTAACAATGAATAATTAATTAACGGTGTCATGAAGATACTTGCACTCTATAAGTGCGTGTATTTTTATGGCATTTTTTGTTTTATAAAAGAAATAAGGGGTGGGAATTATGAGTATGAAAGAATTTTTAAAGGAAAATGAGAGATATTGGGCTGATAGGGCAGAGGGATATTGCCAAGTTAATATAGGAGAGTTAAAAAGCGATAAAAAATTAGAATGGATTGACATTATAAAATCTAATGCACCAGTTTTCGCTGGGGATAGAAGATTAAAGGTATTGGATATAGGATGTGGACCTGGATTTTTCTCAATAATATTAGCATCTGCTGGGTACGATGTGACTGCTGTTGATTATACTGAAGAGATGTTAAACAAAGCGAGAGAAAACGCAGGTGATTTGAAGGATAAAATTAAGTTTAGAAGAATGGACGCACATAATCTGGAGTTTGGAGAGGGAGAGTTTGATTTAATTGTAACTAGAAATCTTACTTGGAATCTTAAAGATCCTGAAAAAGCTTATAAAAGTTGGTATAATGTATTGAGAAATGGCGGAAAGATGATAAATTTTGACGCTAATTGGTATTTACATTTATTTGATGAGGAAAAAAGAAGAGAATATGAATCTGATAGAAAGAATGTGGAGCTTTCTGGAATGGAAGACCACTACACATGCACAGATATAGATTCTATGGAAGATATAGCTAGACAACTTCCACTTAGCAAGATTCAAAGACCTGTTTGGGACAAGATTGTTTTAGATAAAATAGGTTTTAAAAATATACAAATAGACCAAAATATTTGGACAAAAACTTGGAATAAAGAAGAAAAATTAAATTATGGTTCTACACCTATGTTTATGATAATTGGGGAGAAATAAACAAATATAAAATACATCAACTTAAAAGGGATATATGGAGGCGATTTAAATGAATTTAGTAGAGAGAATAGAAAGTTATTGGTCAAAGAGAAGTGATGATTTTTATGACTTAAGAATAGAAGAGTTAAACAGCGATAAGAGACAATTATGGCAAGATGAAATAATATCAAACTTACCAGATAAAGAACATTTAAAAGTATTAGATGTTGGATGTGGACCGGGATTTTTCTCTGTTATATTAGCATCTTTGGGGCATGATGTTGTTGGGATTGATTTGACAGAATCAATGATAGAAAAAGCTGGGGAAATAGCTGATATGCTAAATTATGATATAGATTTTCAGGTTATGAATGCACAAGAGTTGAGTTTTGATGATGAGGAATTTGATGTAGTTATTTCTAGAAATTTGACATGGACATTACCTGATATAGAAAAGGCTTATAAGGAATGGTACAGAGTTTTGAAAAAAGATGGAGTGCTTTTAAACTTTGATGCCGATTATGGACATGTTTCATTAAAAGAAGAGATGAAATCGCTAGGAAAAGAACATGCTCATAATATGATGGATTCTAAGTTAGTAAAGGAATGTGATGATATTAAGCAAGAACTAGAAATAAGCAAAAAACATAGACCTCTATGGGATGAAAAATACCTACAAGAAATAGGTTTTGAATCATGTAAAACCGACTGTGAAGTAAGCGGAAGGATTTATAAAATAAAAGATGATTTTTATAATCCAACGCCTATGTTTAAAGTCTGTGCAGTTAAAAATATATAAAAGTTAGTTAAAAATAAATTAGTTAAAATAAACATAAAATATATGCAAATAAATATATAAATATAAGGTAAATAATAAAATATTTTACATATTAAAAAAAGCAGTGCGAAAATTTTACACTGCTTTTTTTGATGCAATTTTATATAATAGAAGTTGTGGAAATTATAAATTTTTAATAAAATTAAATTAAATAGGAGGATATTGGAAATATTTATGAAAGCTAATCATTTAAGAACGAAAAAAATGCTGATTTATGGCGAGCTAGAAAAGTACAGGATACTAGCAGAATCATTATTAGTAGGATTATTAGTAGGACTAGTGATAGTAATGCACAGGCTTATTTTATCAAATGTGTTTTCTCTGTTCAAAAAGTTCTATAACATGGGTAGAGAAAACTTTATCTATATACCACTTATATTTGCAGTACTGATATTTCTGGGATATATCATAGGAAAATCTGTAAAGTTAGACCCTATGATAACTGGTAGTGGTATACCCCAAGTTGAGGGAATATTACTTAGAAAGCTAAAGCAAAAGTGGTATAGTGTTTTAGTTTTAAAATTTGTAAGCGGTCTTGTCTGTTTGGGGACAGGTTTATCACTAGGGAGAGAAGGCCCATCTGTTCAAATTGGGGCATGTGTTGGAGAAGGATTTGCTGAAACGACGAAAAAAATGGACAATGAAAAGAAATATTTTATAACATGTGGGGCAAGTGCAGGGCTTGCTGCAGCGTTTAATGCACCTATGGCAGGTGTTATGTTTTCGCTAGAAGAGGCGCATAAAAACTTTTCACCAATCGTTATTCTTTCGGCTATATCAGCATCACTTGCAGCTGATTTTGCATCTAAAAACTTCTTTGGATTAAAACCATCATTGAACTTTCAACAATTATCAGCAATGCCGTTAAAATATTATTGGGCATTATTAATTTTGGGAGTTGTTGTAGGAATTAGTGGAACGATTTTTAATAAGGGGTTATTAATATCTCAAATATTATATAAAAAGACAAACTTATCTATAGAAATGAAGTGCATTATACCATTTATAATAACTGGTATAGTTGGACTTACACTACCATCATTATTAGGTGGCGGGCATGATTTAATAATGAGTTTACAAAATTTAAATATATCGACGAAATTATTAGTATTTTACATAATAATTAAATTTATATTTACTTTTATATGCTTTGGTTCTGGAGCGCCAGGAGGGATATTCTTCCCATTATTAACTTTAGGTTCTTTAGTTGGAGATTTAGTAGGTATTATAATGGTTACTTACTTCAATATCCCATCACATTATTTATTAAACTTTATAGTAATAGCAATGGCTGGGCATTTTGCAGCTATAGTAAAATCGCCAATAACAGCGATTATATTAATATCTGAGATGACAGGTTCACTTAATCACTTACTTTCTCTAGCAGTTGTGTCATTAGTTGCTCTTTTAGTTTCTGACTTATTAAATACAAAACCGATTTATGAGGCATTATTAGATAGAATTTTACAAAGTAATCATCTTTCTTTGGAAGGAAGTTATAACAAAAAGACATTAGTTGAGGTTTCTGTAGAGTTGGGAAGTGTAATGGATAACAATTATATAAAAGATGTTGCATGGCCAGAGGGGTGTCTAGTTGTATCAATACTTAGAGGTGAAAAGGAAATAATACCTTGTGGGTCGACTCTACTTCTCGCTGGTGATTTGGTGACTGTTATGACAAATGAAAAAACAGCTCCAAATGTGCTAGATGATATAAGCAAGAAGGCTAGTTGTTATTAATTTTTGCTAAAATAAAATTATATTTATGAAAGTGCTTATTTTGATGTATTTTTATATCAAAATAAGAGAACAATTAAATAAGGATATTTTTGATCGTATATTTGATATAATATGATGATGTAGATAATTTGATAAAATCACGACAGTATATTTTTATATTGTCGTGATAATTTTTAATACATTAAGGTGGAAAATATGATAGATATAGATAATTTAAATAAAAATCAGCAAATAGCAGTAAATCATGTCGATGGGCCATGTATGGTATTGGCTGGGCCAGGGTCAGGAAAGACAAGGGTAATAACTTATAGAATTGTGAATATGGTCATGAACGAAGGTATACCACCGACTAGAATCCTTGCGATAAGTTTTACAAAGGCATCTTCAATCGAGATGAAAAACAGAGCCTTAAGTATATGCAATGATTTTAGAATGAATAAGGTAACTTTCGGTACGTTTCATGCGGTATTTTTCAGGATTCTTAGAAAATTTGAAAAGATGAATCTAGATAGTATTTTGGACGAAAAGACAAAACGTTTCGCACTTAAAGGGATTTTAAAGAGTCTAAATGTAGAAAATGGAGAAGATGATGAGCTTATAGGCCAAGTTATAAATGAAATATCATATGTAAAAAATGAGCTTATGGACAAGTCTGATTTTCACTCTGAAGTACTTACAAAAGACGAATTTATAAATACATACAATATGTATGAAAATTATAAAGATGAAATCAAAAAAATAGACTTTGACGATATGTTAATCAGAACATACTACTTATTACAAAACAATCCTCAAGTGCTTGAAATTGTGAGAAATGTATACAAATATATTTTAGTAGATGAGTTCCAAGATGTTAACAAAGTTCAGTTTGAAGTTTTAAAATTAATTGCGGGTGAAGACAAAAATATATTTGTAGTGGGAGATGAGGACCAAAGTATATACGGATTTAGAGGTTCAAGACCAGATTTCTTACTTAAATTTAAAGACTACTTTAAAGAGGCAAAAGAAGTCAGACTAGATATAAATTATAGGTCAAAATCAGAAATAATAAGCACTGCAAATAGATTAATTGACAAAAATCAAAATAGATACAATAAAGTTATCAAATGTGACCAAGATGAAAAGGGAAATGTGGAATATTTAACTCCAAAAGATTCGGAAGATGAAGCTATACAAATAGCCAAGGATATACTAGAAAAGGTAAAGGAAGATTATGTTGAGTATGATGATTTTGCTGTAATATACAGAACAAATATCCAGTCGAGAGCATTAGTAGATGTATTTATGGATATGAGGATTCCGTTTGTAATTAGAGATTCTGTCGTTACGATATACGACCACTGGGCAGCAAAAGATATATTATCATACTTAAGATTATCAATTGACCCAGATTCAAACCAAGACTGGATAAGAATAATCAACAAACCTTTTAGATATATATCTAGAGAAAGCATAAACTCAGTAAAAGATGAAAAATTCTTCTTAAATGCTTTAATAACGAAGTGTAACTTACACCAAAAACAAGTAAAAACAATAACTGACTTAGAAATAGATTTAAGTTATTTAAAAGCATTATCGCCAAAAAATGCAATTTCTTATATAAGAAGCACGCTAGACTATGATAAGTATATATTAGATTATTGTATGAATAGAAAAATAAAACCAAATGGCTTAATCGAAATACTTAACGAGGTTGAAAGTTCTTCATCAAACTTCCAAACTATCGAAGAATATCTAAACCATATAGAAAAGGTAAAAGAAGAATTACAAGAAAATCAAAAGCACAAAGAAGTAAATGGAGTAATATTTACAACTATGCACAGTGCAAAAGGTTTAGAGTTTGACAATGTGTATATAATCGGAGTAAACGATGGGACTATACCTCATGAAAAGTCATACGATATAGAAGATGATGAAAAACGAGATGAACAAATAGAAGAAGAAAGAAGACTTATGTATGTTGCTATTACTAGGGCTAAGGATAGATTATGCATAAGCTGTCCACAAAATAAATATGGTAAAAAAGTATCTATTTCTAGATTTATAAACGAAATAGAAGAACCACTAAACTCTGAATTAAAGCAAGTTAGCGTTGGAGATAAAGTATATCACAAGACATTTAAAGAAGGAAAAGTAATAGAAAAGAAAAACAACATGATAACTGTAAAATTTAAAAATTCTACAAAGACTTTAGACTATAAACTATGCTTAAGAACGAAAATTCTAAGAATAATA
>JABLTR010087727.1_pt1 | contig 13352 bp, 11 predicted proteins | sample 7160071 | NCBI WGS metagenome assembly JABLTR01 (sample SAMN14651230, study PRJNA627086) | human gut metagenome | isolation source: feces | host: Homo sapiens
CATCTGGTTGTAGAGATCCTCGTTGGTTCCGAAGGTGGAGTATTCCACGCGCACCCGCTTGCCGTAGGTCTCGTAGTACCACTCCTCGAAGTCATCCACCATGGAATGTTCCCCCAGGATCGAGGCACCGTTTTCCAGAACAATACGCTCCTCCTCGTCCCAGTCGCCCTAGTCGATATACTCCTCCCAGTTGGCCACCCGAAGGACAATCTCATCACTGCTCTCGGTACTGCCGCAGCCTGCAGCCAGACAGGAGCAGAGCAGGGAAAGGGTCAGCAGCACACACAGTCTTCTTTTCATCTGCTTTCTTCTCATCTGCCTTCCTCCCTTCTGCCCCCGGATGTCTTCTCTGAAGTCCTGGTCCGGTTCATCAGGACCACTGCCAGAACCGCCACCAGAAAAATGACCGTGGACAGCGCCCACAGCGCCGTCTTAACCTGGGTCTGGGCCCCCTTTGTGGCGTTGACCACATAGGTGCTGATCGTGTCAAAGGCCGCGGGCTTCGTGTAGGTTGTGATAAAGTAGTCATCCAGCGTGAGGGTCACAGACAGAAGAAACCCCGAGATAACGCCGGGAGCAATCTGGGGAAACACCACCTTCCGCAGGGCGTCCGCCGGCGTACAGCCCAGATCCAGCGCCGCCTCGTAGAGGCCCGGATCCATCTGCTTTAACCTGGGCAGCACCGACAGATAGACAAAGGGCGTGCTCAGACAGGAGAGCCCCACCACCAGCGGCAGGTAGGTGGACTTGTCCACCTCCAGCAGCACGATCATCAGCACGCAGACGGAAAATCCCGTCACCACATCCGCATTTACCACCGGGATCTGGTTGAAGAGATCCATCACACGCTTCTTTTTGCCGCCGGCGTAGAAGGCGCCCACGGCCCCGAGGGTTCCCAGCAGCGTGGAGATGACCGCCACCGCAAGCGTCAGAACCAGCGTCCCGAGGATCATATCCCGCAGTTCCTCCATGGTAAACAGGGACACATAATTGTGCAGGGAAAAGGACCGGATACTTCCGATCATGGCAGCGTCCGTAAAACTGTACACCGCCAGCAGCAGAATCGGCGCGTAGAGAAAAAGCAGCACCAAAAACAGCCACAGGCTCTGCAGTCTCCGTTTAGCCATAATAGACACCCCCTCTCTGATTCTTCTCCTCCGTCAGCTCTCCGCTGGCCAGGGAAAAGATGAAGATTACCACAAGCAGAATCAGGGAAATCACGGAACCGTTGTTCCAGTCGTAGGCGGAGAAATAGCTCCCGATCAGACTTCCCATGATATAGGTACTGTTGTAGAGCATATCCAGCACCACGTAGTTAGTCATGGACGGCAGAAATACCATGGTCACACCGCTGATGATACCAGGCATGGACAGAGGCAGAAGCACACGGAACAGTACCGCTCCCCGCTTCGCCCCCAGATCCATGGCCGCCTCCACATAGGAGGTGTCAATCTTCACGATCGTGTTGTAGATAGGCAGGATCATGAAGGGCAGGAAATCGTAGGTCATGCCGATGATGGTATTCAGGAAAGGATAATAGGCCAGATTTCCCTCCAGCACCGTAAGGATTTCCTTCAGCGCCGTAAGCCGCAGGGCAAAATTGATCCACATGGGCATCACAAACAGCATCAGCAGCACCCGGCCTCTCCGGTAGCCGCCCCTCGCCAGTGCCAGGGCAGTGGGGTAGGCAATCAGCAGGCAGACCGCGGTGGACACCGCCGCGATGGCAAAGCTGTAAACCAGCGTTCCCACCGCCTTGCCGTTGGTAAAAAAGTGCAGAAAATTTTCCGCGGAAAACTGCCCCTGGCCGTCGGTAAAGGCATAGTACACGATGACCAGCAGCGGCACTACAATAAACAATATCTGAAACAGCAGGTAGGGTATCCCCAGCACACTGCCGGCAGACACACGCTTTCTCATCCCTTATCTCCCCCTTTTCCTCTGGCGTCAAGCAGCTTAAATTCCATGGCATCCTCCGGGACGATCACGCTGACAAAGTCCCCCTCGTTCCACAGATACTCGTCGTCCACCGTGTACTCCTCCTGGTACTCATCCGTTACCTGATAGCTGTAGTGGTCTCCCTTATATATAATGGAGGTAATATTTCCCCGGAAGATACCTGCCTCGGGATCGTCGCTGAGCTGCGCCCGCCTCGGATGGAAGGAGATTTCTACCCGAGTTCCCTCCGACGCCAGCCGCCGGCCCAGAGTGCCCTCCGACAGTTCCTTTTTCTCCTGGGGAGATGTGAACAGTTTTTCTGCCGGAACCGGGATCTTCGCCCCCTCCAGGCAGACCCGCAGCTTCTCGTCCAATACACCCACCAGGTGATTGACGGTCAGATCTCTGGGCATCAGATGAATCCCCTCCGGCCGAATGTCCACGCCCACCTCGTCTCCGGGCTCATATCTTTGGTGCTCCTGGGAGATAATCTCATTTTTGCCGGACTGTACCGTCACATCATAGTAGCGGCCCCGGAACACAGAATCCAGCACCTGTCCCGCAAGGCGCCCCTCTCCGGGAGCCGTGAGGATGACCGACTGGGGCCGCACCATGGCGTCCACCATGGTGCCCACCGGCAGATCGCTGGCGCAGTCAAATTCGGCGCCTGCGAAATACACGGATCTCTCCCCGCTCTTTCGCCCGTTGAAAATATTGCTCTCCCCGATAAAATCCGCCACAAAGGCGTTGGACGGCGTGCTGTAAATCTCCTCCGCCGTTCCCTCCTGCTGGAGCATGCCGTTGGCGATAACCACGATCTTGTCGCTCATAGTCATGGCCTCCTCCTGATCATGGGTTACAAAGATGAAAGTAATCCCCAGCTGCTCATGCATCAGCTTCAGCTCCAGCTGCATCTCCTGGCGCATCTTATAGTCCAGCGCCGAGAGAGGCTCGTCCAGAAGCAATATCTCCGGCTCGTTGACGATAGCCCGGGCAATGGCGATCCGCTGCTGTTGACCGCCGGACAGGCTGGAGACACTGCGCTTTTCAAAGCCCTCCAGGTCCACAATCTCCAGCACCCGGCGCACTTTCTCCCGGATCTGATCCTTCGGAACTTTTCTCTGCCGCAGGCCGAAGGCGATATTGTCATATATATTCAGATGGGGAAATAAGGCGTAGTTCTGAAACACCGTATTGACCTGCCGCTCGTTGGGCGGCAGTTTGCTGATATCCTTTCCGTGGAGCAGAATCTCTCCCTCCGTGGGCTCCTCAAATCCCGCGATCATCCGCAGAATCGTCGTCTTCCCGCAGCCGGAAGGCCCCAGAAACGTCACAAACTCTCCTTTTTTTACCGTCAGATTAAAATCCTCAATAACCGGCTTGTCCGGTTCATAGCACTTTTTCAGATGCCGAAGTTCAATGATATTCTCCGTATTTTCCATAAGCCTCTCTGTGTACTCTCCCTTATCTTCCTTCTTCTGTTCGCTTTTTGCGCACTCCTGACCAACGTCCTCGTCAGGTATGGGCATGCTCCGCATTCGAACATGCCCCGACGCCTAAGTATACAATAAATTTGCCGGTTTGCATACACTTTTTTCCGGGAATTAACAAAAAGAGGCCGCTCTTGTGGTATACTGGAGAAAATCAGAACAAACGCTGCGGGAAGGAGAGATTGCCCATGAGACCAGACACAAAAACACCCCCAAAAACAGCGAAAAAAACGGCCCCAAGTGCCGGTGCGAAACAGAACACAAAACAGAACGCGAAAACCGATATGAAACAGGTTTTTGCCGACGGAGCGAAAGCGCTGATCTTTGACAGGAACGTGACAAAACTGACCGTCAAGGATCTGGCTGCCCAGTGCCACGTTACCCGCCAGACCTTCTACTACCATTTTGAGGATATCCCCCATCTGCTGCGCTGGATCATGGACAGCGACTCGGAGAAGCTGATCAGCCAGTGCATGAACCAGGAAAACCGGGAGGAGGGACTGCGCCATTTTATCGTGACGCTCCTCAACCTGAAACCCTATGTGAAATATGACATGTCTGCAGCCCAGCGTCTGGAGGTCGAGCGCATCATGGAAGACTGTTTCCTCCGCTTTTTTGAGCGCGCTGTGGACGAGATGGGCCTTTACCAGAATTACAACCGCAAAGATCAGGAACTGATCCTGCGCTATCACAGCCGGGCCGTCATGGGGCTGCTGCGCAGCTGGACGCCGGAGGACGCTGCGGATCTGGATCACATGGTCCACATGCTCCATCTTCTCCTGACCGGAGATATCGCCGTCAGCTGATCCATCCCACTTTTCTTTACACTTTTCCCTTTGTGTCTATACACAATCCAAAAACTGACAGTGGAAGATTTTCCTTTTTCCCCGTAAAATGTAAGGGGCGGAGTACATCCGCCCTATTTTACACATATGGGAGGAATCATATATGAAAGAAGTAAAATCGCCAAAAAAGCCACTGCTTTACTACTATGGCATTGTGCTTTTGATTCTTGCCGTCTTCAACATTTTTGTTGCCCCGCTGCTTTCCAGCCAGCAGACAAAAGAGGTTGATTACGGCACATTCATGAGCATGATCGACGAAAAAAATATCGGCACTGTGGAAATCGGAGATTCACAGATCGTCTTTACCGACAAAGATAACAAGAATCTCTATGAAACGGGCGTCATGAACGATCCCGACCTGGCACAGCGCCTCCATGACGCGGGAGCTACCTTCTCCTCAGATGTCGGGCGCACTACTTCCCCGCTGATGAGCGTTCTTCTCACGGTCATTCTTCCATTGGTCATCTTTATCCTGCTGGGATATTACATGAGCAAAAAACTGATGGAACAGGCCGGCGGCAAAAATTCCCTGGCCTTCGGCATGGGAAAGAGCAACGCCAAAGTCTATGTGCCTTCCACCGCCGGCATCCGTTTCTCCGATGTGGCCGGAGAGGACGAGGCAAAGGAAAATCTGCAGGAGATCGTGGATTACCTCCACAACCCGCAAAAATATCAAGAAATCGGCGCATCCATGCCCAAGGGCGTCCTGCTGGTGGGCCCTCCCGGAACCGGAAAGACCATGCTGGCCAAAGCCGTGGCCGGAGAATCCAACGTTCCCTTCTTCTCGATTTCCGGATCGGAGTTCGTGGAGATGTTCGTCGGCATGGGCGCCTCCAAAGTGCGTGACCTTTTCAAGCAGGCAAAAGAAAAAGCCCCCTGTATCGTCTTCATCGACGAGATCGACGCCGTCGGCAAAAAGCGTGACGGACAGATAGGTGGAAACGATGAGCGGGAGCAGACCTTAAATCAGCTGCTGACCGAGATGGACGGTTTCGAGGGGGACACCGGCGTGGTTATTCTCGCCGCCACCAACCGTCCGGAATCCCTGGATCCCGCGCTGACCCGGCCAGGCCGTTTTGACCGGCGCGTTCCGGTGGAACTTCCGGACCTGAAGGGCCGCGAGGAGATTCTCAAGGTACACGCCAGAAAAGTCAAAGTCGCGGACAATGTGGATTATCACACCATCGCCCGGATGGCCGCCGGCGCATCCGGCGCGGAACTGGCCAACATCGTCAACGAGGCCGCTCTCCGGGCTGTGCGCTGCAAGCGTTCCTATGTGACCCAGGAAGACCTGGAGGAGAGCATCGAAGTTGTCATCGCGGGATATCAGAAGAAGAACGCGATCCTCTCCGACCAGGAGAAAAAGACCGTGGCTTACCACGAGATCGGCCACGCCCTGGTGGCGGCGCTCCAGTCCCACTCTGCACCGGTGCAGAAGATTACCATCATCCCCAGAACTTCCGGCGCCCTGGGCTACACCATGCAGGTAGAACAGGCAGACAAATACATCCTGACAAGAGAGGAGCTGGAAGACAAGATTGCCACTCTGACCGGCGGACGGGCCGCGGAGGAAGTCGTCTTCAACCAGGTTTCCACCGGAGCCTCCAACGATATCGAGCAGGCCACCAAACTGGCCCGGTCCATGATTACCCGCTACGGTATGAGCGACGACTTTGACATGGTGGCTATGGAGACGGTAAACAATGCCTATCTGGGCGGGGACTCCTCCCTGGCATGTTCCGCGGAAACGCAGAATGAGATTGACCGGCTCGTAGTGGAGGAAGTAAAAAAGCAGCACGAAAAGGCGAAAAAAATCCTCCGGGAAAACCGCAGCGTTCTGGACGCGCTGGCAAAATACCTCTACGAGAAGGAGACCATTACCGGCGATGAATTCATGGATATTCTGAAAAAAGCAGAGGAAAAGGAGGTCCTGTAACATGAGAAAACATACGCCATTCGGCTGGTCGGAACTGCTTACCGGCATTCTGTTTGTCCTGCTGGGCATTTTTACCTTCATCCGGCCCGGGAGCGCTATTACCGGCCTTGTCTTTCTCTATGGTATTCTGGCCACTCTGACCGGGATCGCCGACATTGTCTTTTACGCGAAAATGGAAAACCACATGGGTTTCGGCCCTACCATCTCACTGGTGTCCGGCATCTTAAGTCTTCTGGCCGGATTGATGCTGCTGCTCCACCCGGGCGCCGGAGCCTGGGCCATGGCGCTGCTGTTCCCTCTGTGGTTCATTACCCACTGCATTTCCCGGCTGACCCATCTGCCGGTAGTGCGCATGACGGCCGGAAAAGGATATTATTACTTTTCCCTGATCATGAATATTCTCGGCCTGGTACTGGGCTTTCTGATGTTGGCAAGCCCCCTGGTGGTGCTGATCTCCCTGAACTATATTGTAGGTATCTATCTGATCCTTCTGGGCATCGACACCATCGTCCTAGCCTTCAGCAACATGGGGCGGCGCTGGTAGCGGCAATTCCGGCCGGCGTCGGCTGCCTTCCCGGCACAAGCCCCGGCCTGTTTTAGACGCTCAATCAGGCATAACAAAAAGACATCCCGCAGATTCATCGGATCGCGGGATGTCTTTCTGATTCCTGGGTGGTGGTGGATTCGAACCACCGAAGCAATGTGCAGCAGATTTACAGTCTGTCCCCTTTGGCCACTCGGGAAACCACCCACAGCGTCAGGAGCGATCTCTCCTGACAATTTTGTATTATAGCATATCCCCCGGGGTTAGGCAAGAAATTTTTCTTCCCCTTCCCGGCGGTCTCTTCGGAATCTTCCGCGCGATCTCGCCCCGGATCTTTTCTCCCGATCACAAACGCGCAATCGCTCAGTCTCTCTTCTCCCTGTGTACATGGAAAAAGGATTCCAGGAAGCCCGCTTTCTGCTGATGGCGCAGAACCACACCGGTATAGGGTTTCAGATGCAGATGCAGCATACCGTCCTCCACCCGGCGTTCCACCGGCAGAATCGAATACCCCAGCTCATTGGTCACCATGATCTGCTGCATCGTACAGTCCATGGGCACTTCCGCTCTCCAGGCCGCAATGTCCGCGTCCATCTCCTCATCGCCGCTGTTGATGACCACCACCAGCTGCTCCTTCTCGTCGAATCGCCCGTAGCTGATCAGGTTGGTCCCGCAGTTCAAAAAGATAAAGGCGCCTGTCCGCAAGGCAGTGCTGTCTTTGTGGAGAAAAATCATGTCTCTGTGAAAATCCAATAACGGCAGATTCTCCTCTCCCCAGGGATATGTTCTCCGGTTATCGGGATCCGTAAATCCGCAGACGCCCGCCTCGTCCCCGTAGTACAGCGTGGGCGCTCCCGGCCAGGTCATCTGGATCATGACCGCCTCCTTCATGATGGGAACCGACACCCCCTCCGATGCCGCAGCGCTTCCAAGGGCGCTGACCCGCCCTACCTTGTGGTTGGTTCTGGTCAGAAACCGGGAATGATCGTGATTGGAGAGCTGATTCATGGCACAGTAGAGGGAGGGGGTCATCATCCCGCTCATGAAGTGCTTCATGGAACTCTCAAAAAACGCTCCGTTTCCCAGCGCTCCCCCGTCGAAGGAATCGCTGTGTTTCTCCATCCCGGTCAGGAAGAAGGAGACCGGTTCCATAAAAGCGTCGTAATTCATGACGGTATCCCACTGGTCTCCGGACAGCCAGCTGGAGGCGTCGCCATAGTGCTCCGCCAGAATCAGCGCATCGGGATTCGCGGTTTTTACCACATTGCGGAAGTCTCTCCAGAACTGGTGGTTGAACTCGGCGCTATGTCCCAGATCCGCCGCCACGTCCAGACGCCATCCGTCGGCGTTGTAGGGCGGGGATACCCACTTTCTCCCAACCTCAAGAATATACCGGTACAGCTCCGCGGAACCCTCATAGTTGAGTTTCGGCAGCGTGTCATTGTTCCACCAACTCTCATAGCTGCCGTTATCCGGCCACTGGTTCTCGTCCTGAAACCGGAAATAGTGTGTATAGGGACTGTCCTTGGTCAGATACGCCCCCGGCGCGTACCCCTCCTGATTCTCGTAGATTTTTTCCCGATCCATCCACTTGTTGAAAGATCCGCAGTGATTGAACACACCATCCAGAATCACACGAATCCCCCGCGCATGGGCCTCTCGCACCAGACGGATAAACAGCCGGTTGGAGGCCTCCAGATTTCGCTGGTCTGTCACCCGCTGACGATATTTCGTGGCATGCCGATTGTCACAGTCTCCCTCCCGCAGGCACTCCCCTCCGTCCGCCACAATCTTTCCATAGTGGGGATCGATGGCATCATAATCCGATGTGTCATACTTGTGGTTGGAGGGCGAGACAAACAGAGGGTTAAAGTAGATAACCTCAACACCCAGACTCTTGAGATAATCCAGTTTCTGCCGGACTCCCTCCAGATCCCCCCCATAAAACTTGGCCACATCAAAATTTGCCGGATACTGATTCCAGTTTTCCACCCGGCTTGTCATGGTTTGAATATAGCAGTATTCCCGATCTTCCACGTCGTTCGCGCTGTCGCCATTGCAGAACCGGTCCACCAGAATCTGGTACATGACCGCTCCCTTTGCCCAGTCGGGCGTGGAAAATCCCGGTACCACAAAAAACGCATACTCCTGACGCATCTGGGTGGTCATTCCGACTCTGTCATAAAAATATATCTTTCCGTCCTGGCAGAGTTCAAAATAATAGGAATACCACTCATCCTTCAACTGAACCGTGACAGCGTAGTAGTCAAATTCTTCTCTGGAAAACTCCAGTGTCATGGGAAGCCGTTCCTCCTCATGGATCAGACTGATCTGCGCCTGCTCTCCCCTGGCCACGCGGAGGCGGACCTTCATCTGATCGTTGACCTTCGGTTCCCACGGAATACGGTATTCTCTTGTTCCGTCGCTAAAAACTGCTTCTTCTTTCATTTTATTTATATCCTCTTGCACTTTCCGGTAAATTCAAAGAAAAAAAAGACAGCGGTTACGCTGCCTTTTTAGGAGAAGGTATTTTTACTATGGGGTTAGTAAAAATTATATAATGTATTGGGGGGTTTTTACGATGTTTATTATATCTCCCGTCCACCGATAAGTGTGCACAAAATTGCTAAAAATTTAGATATTTTATTGTGCACTTTGTGCAATTACATCCCTTCTACAACCACACCCTCCCGGATGTTTTCCTTCTCCCGGTCATCGTCTCCCACGATTCCAAACAGTGCCTCAAACTCTGTCCGGCCAATTTTTTCCTTTTCCAGAAGGAGGCGCGCGCAGGCGTGGAGCACATCCTCATGCTCTTTGATCAATTCTGTGGCCCTGCGGTAGCACTCCTCAATAATACGCTTTACCTCGCTGTCAATGGCGGAAGCCACCTGTTCTCCGTATCCTCTGGTGTGCGCCAGATCCCGTCCAATGAAGACCTCGTCCTCATCCTCGTCGTAATTTACCGGCCCCACCGCCTTGGACATGCCATACCGGGTTACCATGCTCTTCGCCAGCTGCGTGGCTTTCTTGATATCGGAGGACGCTCCGGTGGTAATGTCATCGAAGATCACTTCCTCCGCCACGCGGCCTCCCAGAGAAACCACAATCTCCTGGAGCATCTGTCCCCGGGTATTGAACATCTCGTCCCGCTCCGGCAACGGCATGGTATAGCCGGCCGCCCCTGCCCCGGTGGGAATGATGGAAACCGAATACACCGGCCCCACGTCCGGCAGCACATGGAACAGAATCGCGTGCCCCGCCTCATGGTAGGCCGTAATCCGCTTCTCCTTGTCGGAGATCACGCGGCTCCTCTTCTCCGTTCCCAATCCCACTTTCACAAAGGACCTGCGGATATCGTCCTGGATGATATAGGCCCGGTTCTCCTTCGCCGCGAGAATCGCCGCCTCATTCAGCAGGTTCTCCAGATCCGCCCCGGTAAATCCGGCAGTGGTCTGGGCAATCTGTTTCAGATCCACATCCTCTCCCAGAGGCTTGTTGCGGGCGTGCACCTTCAGGATTTCCTCCCGTCCGCCCACATCCGGTCTTCCCACGAAGACCTTCCGGTCAAACCGCCCCGGACGCATGATAGCCGGATCCAGAATATCCACACGGTTGGTGGCCGCCATGACGATAATGCCCTCATTGACGCCGAAACCGTCCATCTCCACCAGCATCTGATTCAGGGTCTGTTCCCGCTCGTCGTGGCCGCCACCCATTCCGGTACCCCGTCTGCGGGCCACCGCGTCGATCTCGTCAATGAAGACGATACAGGGCGCATGTTTTTTCGCGTCCTCAAACAGATCACGGACTCTGGAAGCGCCGACACCCACAAACATCTCAACAAAATCGGAACCGGAGATGGAGAAGAACGGAACACCCGCCTCCCCGGCGATGGCCTTTGCCAGAAGCGTCTTGCCGGTCCCCGGAGGCCCCACCAGGATGATACCCTTGGGAATCCGGGCTCCCACCTTGGTATATTTCGACGGATCCCTGAGGAAGTCCACGATCTCCTCCAGTTCCTCCTTCTCCTCCTTCAGGCCGGCCACCTGATTGAACCGGATCTTCATATCCTCCTGCCGGGTCATCTGAGCTCTGCTCTTCCCGAAGTTCATCATCTTGGCATTGCTTCCGCCGCCTCCGGCGTTCGCCTGCATATTCATGACAAACACGAAGATAACCACGATGAGCACCGCCAACAGCACCACCGGCACAAGAATCTTCAGCCAGCCGTCCCTCGGAATATCCCCCAGCTGATAGGCGATGTCATCCTCGTCCAGCTCCTGCTGAAAATCGTTCACATCCGACAGATAGAGGTGATAATCCTCCCCATCCCCGGTCAGATGCACGGTCGCCGTTCCTGTGGGGATCTCACTGTTCTGCTGGATATCCACCGAGGACACCGTTCCCTGCGCCGCGTCCTCCCGGAAGGTCTGCATATCCTTCGTGTCCATGCTTCCTCCCCGGGAAAAGGCAAGCCACAGCGCCACCGCCATGATTACCAGAAAAACAATATAGGATCCAATCCCCACGCCTCTTCTACTCTGATTCACTGAGCTCCTCCTCTAGTCAAACTCTATCACACCGATATAGGGCAGATTCCGATATCTCTGATCGTAATCCAGCCCATATCCCACAACAAACTCGTCCGGGATGGTAAATCCGGTATAATCCACCGGCACCTCCACCTCCCTGCGCTCCGGTTTGTCCAGCATTGTGCACAGGCGGACGGACTTTGCCCCTCTCTCCTTAAAGAGCGCCGAGAGGAAATGCAGCGTATTGCCGCTGTCGATGATATCCTCCACGACAATCACATTCCTGCCCTCCACACTGATACCCAGGTCCTGGGTTACCACCACATTTCCGCTGGAAACCGTACCCGAACCGTAACTGGATGTCGCCATAAAATCAATGGTAACCGGGACCGTTATCCTCTTTGCCAGCTCGCAGGCAAAGAAGGAAGCTCCCCGCAGAATACAGACAATAAAGACCGAATCCCCCTCATAGTCTTTGCTGATCTGCGCTCCCATCTCCGCGATCCTTCTCGTCAGCTCCTCCTCCGGCAGCATTACTCTGATGTGCTCACTCATCCTTTTCTTCCTCCCTGACCTGTACTTCCAGAATGTTTTCTGTCGTCTCGTCCACTTTGTAGTATGCGCTGATCCGGTACCCCGGAACCCATATGACATGGTGTCCGCAGGCCAGCAGAGGCAGCGCGTCTCTCCGGTCCCGGGGCACCTTCTCATCGATGAAGTAGCGGTTCAAGGGTTTTCTCCGCCCCTGATCATCGATGACCAGATAGTCCTCCGGCTGCCGATTCCTGATTTCAAAATCATCTTTTATCTTATCATAATCAAACCATTTCGTATAGGATTTTCTGGGAATTTCAGCGTTTTTTTCCCTCCTGCGCAGGGCGAAGGAAAACCGGTATCCTCCCGCTGCCATCTCCATTGTCCCCTGTTCCGTCAGTTGTCTCCCGGAAAGCATTACCGCCCCCACGACAGGTTCTCTCCCGTCCTCCTCCGCTGTCGTCAGATGTCGGTAGGTGGAGATTACCCTTCTTCCCCCCGGAAGCCATATCTCCTTGCCCGCCGGCGCCTCCAGAAGTTCCGCCAGAGCCTCCACATGGCGGCAGGAGATGTCCCGGTTTTCCCCCCAGATGCGGGCGATCCAGCGATGCAGCACCTCTCTTCTCAGCGGCTCCGGCAGTTTCCGCAGCGGCTCTTTCCTCAGACCGTCCGGCTCCACCGCCTCCCCAAGAACCCGATCTGCCACTTCCTGAAGCCAGGCGTCCAGCTCTCCGAGCATTTCCCCGGTGCGCCCCATATGCCTGACCGCCTCGGGATTTAACTCCTCCATTACCGGCAGAATCCGATGGCGAATCCGGTTGCGGCGGTACAGATCCGTCTCGTTGGTGGCATCCCGGCAGAACTTCTGCCCTTTTTCCTCCAGATACGCCTCAATTTCCTCCCTCTTCAGGGCCAGCAGCGGGCGTATGATCCGCCCCCTTACCGGCGGGATGCCCGCCAATCCGCGAATCCCCGTTCCCCTCGCCAGGTGATAGAGCATGGTCTCCGCATTATCATTGGCATTGTGGGCCACCGCTATACGGCATTTTCTGCCGTGGCGCTCTTCCAGCGCCCGGGCCTCCCGCTCAAAAATCTCATAGCGCGCTGTCCGTCCCGCCTCCTCCAGAGACTGGCCAAGACGCTTTGCCCGCCCCGGCACGTCCACCGGACAGACCTGGCAGGGCACCGAGAGCCTTTTGCACAGATCTCTTACAAACCGGGCATCCGCCAGACTCTCCTCCCCGCGGATTCCGTGTTCCACATGCACCACAAAAAGCCGCAGGTCCAGGCGGCTCTTAAGGGAACAAAGCAAAAGCAGCAGGCATACGGAGTCCGCCCCGCCGGACACCCCCGCAAGGGTTGCCTGCTTCTCTTCTATCATATGTTTTTCTCTCATATAAGAAAGAACGCGTTCTTCCAGTTCTCTTTCCATTCAGGTCTCCCAGGCGCGTATGGTCAGCACCGTCATATCGTCGTAAATCTTTCCCTCTGTCCGTGCCAGAACCTCCCGGAGAAGCTCCTTGGAGAAGC
>JABLTR010096532.1_pt1 | contig 13339 bp, 12 predicted proteins | sample 7160071 | NCBI WGS metagenome assembly JABLTR01 (sample SAMN14651230, study PRJNA627086) | human gut metagenome | isolation source: feces | host: Homo sapiens
AATTAATATATCAAGATACCTACCAAGTTCAGTACTAATAAAATAATTTATTTCTATTACTTCTGGTACTTCTGGCTTCTCCTCTGAAAAAAATTTTTTTAACTTATTAACTTTAATTTTCCAAAGAATCTCGAACAGTTTACTATCAAATTTTTCTTTATTAATAAGTTCACGGAACAAGTTCCCTTCTTCCCAAGAAAATTGGTTTAAATTAAAATTTTCTATATAAATTTTCTCACAAGCTTTTCTTAAATCAATATCAAAATTATCATCCAGTATGACATCTATAAATATCTTTTCAAAATTCTCCATTAATATTTGACCATTATCACAAATTATCTTTTCAAGTTTCTCAGATAATTCGCTTTCTTGTTTTAATATGTTAATAATTAATTCTGAGGTTGCTTGATTCGTCTTCTCTATAAGGAAGCTTTCTCTTGAAGAGAATCCTTCACTTTCAGAAGTTAACAAAATCTCTAGTATTTTCTCTTCATCCAATTCTGATATTTGTTCGATAGTAATAAATGATTGTTCATGAACAGTGCCTCCCTCGAGTTCACTAATAGCATCTTGGTAATGAGCTTGGATTTCTTTTCCACCATTTTTAATTTCTAGCTCATGATTTCTAATAAATTCGTTCAATTCATCTCCAAATATTGAATCTGTAAAATCAATATTATCAATCAATCGCTTAATTAATTCATCATCTAAATTATTTTTGTTGTCCAAATTAACCAATATTCTTTGGAAAATACGAGTCTTTAAAAACTCTTCTGGAAAATTATCTAGTATAAAATCTTCTTCTAAATACAAGTTATTATTAAGTAAGGAATTATATATAACTTTTACAATGTCATTCAAAACTATTTTTTTAAATGACAAATAGCGGAAACTAGATTCTTTAGAGATAAATTCACTTATATCCGACAACATATTTTTTGAAAGACTTATTTTAATATTTTGACCATCATAAAATATAGAGGTATATTTAGAATAATGTTGTAAATGGTTTGATAACCAATACCCCATTAGATAACTATCTTTAGAAAAAGGAGTTCTAAAAAAATCTTGTGCTTCAGAAATGTTTTTTCTGGCTTCCTCTAGTCTTTCTTGACTAATTTGTTTTTCATTTGAAAGCTTTTCATATACCTCAAAAGTAGTATCCCAATGAATACCTATTTTTTGTTTCTGAAATATTTCAAAAAATTTTAATTTATCATTACTTTCTAAACAGTCAATATTATTATTTAGCAAATTCCAAAAAGTTGATAAACCTCCTAAATTTTCAAATGCTACGCTCACCTCTAAAACATTTTTTAATATTTTTTTTGCTAGTACTTTATCTTCTGTTTGAAAAATATCTGATAAATATTTTATATCACTCGAATATTTTTCAAGAAGTTTTTTAAAAGTGTCATCTGGAGTGCTTACACTTCTTAATAGGCTCCAATCCTCAATATTATCTGGAACTTTTAATATTTTCTGTACAGCTTTTACGATATTCTCAACCACTTCAGGCAAACTTTCAAAATTATCTCCGAACCATAAAATACTTGTATTATTGTTTCTTTGAAAACTTTCATTGTAAAGTTGCCTATATTCGTCTGACTCCCATGAGTTAGCTTTCATTAATGCAAAGTTAATAGCACTTTGAGGTAACAAAGACAGGATCTCATCTTCTTCTAAACTACTACCCAAAAATAATACTACAGGACTTTTATGCGTAAACCATTCTTGTAACTTACCAAAATCTTCTTTTTCCCTCAGATATTGACGTGAGTAATCGTTAGAAGAACTCACAAATAAATTACTGTCGCCATCTGACGTTCCGTGCAAATGTAAAATATCGCCAGAATGTAAGCTATCATTTAACCGAACGAACTCTTGGAGATTATTAATCTGTCTGAAATCTCTTTTTTGTTTTGAACGTGATAAATGCTTTTCTATTTCAAAATCATAATTAGATGTTCCAAATATTGGATTTAATTTTATTAGCTCGGCAATAACTTTATTTTCTAAATAATCTGGTTCCACTTCTTTAAAAAAATAATTTTCGAAATTGAGTTTTACTTCCTCAAATTTATCTCCTAACGTCTTTTCTAAAAGTGTATATAGTAAATCAATTTTTCTTTTATGTGAAATATTGGCTACCAAAACCTCATCAAATTGGTTAAGCAGTTTATTTGAAATTTTCCCTTTTGACTCTGTGAAATCATTTATATGTGATTGCCAATAATGAATTAACTTTTCTACATAACCATCCCAATTAGGGTATCCTTGGGACTGTGAAATACCCGCCCCTATGAAAACTAAAAACTTAAAATTGTTTACTGCACCAGCAATTGATTCTACTAGATTTTCAAATTCTTTTTGTGTATAATAATCCTTCTTCATAAATCTCCAAACACCATAATGAGTAAAGCATTACCATCATTGTACTGATAATAATTTATTATAACAAAATTTCAATCATAAAAACGTTCTATCATTTGATTTTATATTTTTATCAGCTCACCTAAGAAATGACCTAAGTATAGCAATACAAAAGTTTAAGTTCATAATGATTAAATATCATTTTGAATACTTTATTCAGTTTACAAAGTCTATTTTTTCTTTGAAATCATCCAAATGTAATGAATTTGAAAGTAAGTACCTAATTAATAGTTTTTTAATTTAAAAAGTTTTTTATCTCTTCAAACTGTTTAACCCTCATTTCCTCTAGCAAATGAGCATATATTTTTATTAGCATTGAAGTATCTTTATGACCCATTAATTTTGCCACTACTTGAATATCTACACCCTTACTTAATAATACACTACCAAAAGTATGTCTAGCACCTTTACTTGTGATTATTGGCTCAATATCTAAATCTTTTAACATATTTTTCATTGCCTTATTTACCGTGGCTACATTTGGAATACCATTCTGCAAGCCATAATGATAAAAGAGAAAATTTTCTGTATTACTCAATCCAAGCTCAATATTTACTTGATTTTGAGCTTTTTTTAATTGTTCCAATATATCCAAATCTTTTTTGCTTACTGGAACACTACGAACTGAAGTATCATTTTTGGGTTTTACAAACTTATACATTTTTGTATTAAATCTACGATATGTTTTTATATATCCATTTTTAAAATCCACATCTTCCCATTTCAAAGCCACCAGTTCTCCATATCTAAGACCAGTCTTAAATAAAAAATATTCAATAAATGATACTATTGATTTTTTATAATCAAATTTACTCTGCAAATAATTTATTACTCTTTCATAATCTTTTAAACTATGAAGGAATTTATCATCCGCACTTTGTTTTGATACTTTACTAAATACTTCAACATTTTTTGTAAAATCCTCTATGAAAATTTTATCAGCTAATGCAAATTGAATACTTTTACGTATTATTGAATTAATTCTAGAAAGATAATCATAACCTGTTGTTTCTCCTATTCTATCCATTATTACTTGATATTCTGACTGTTTTAGTCGATTAACTGGTAACCCTCCAAATTCTTTTGTAATTTTACTTTCCAAACGCTGATATTTTTCATCGGTACTCTCACTTTTTTTCCCGTATATTTTGACTACTAAATAATGATGAACTAATTCAACCATTGACATATCTTTTCGGATATTTCCCCTATTGAAACTTTCTAAATAAGTGCTTGCATGTTGAATAGCTTCTTTTTTCGTCTTAAAACCACTCTGTGAAAGTAAATTTTTCTGCCCTTGCTTTATTTGGTAACGCCACGTTTTCTTTCTTCCCTTTGACTGAACATATTGAATACTTGCCATTAAATCTCAACTCCCAAAAGTTCCTCAACAACTTTTCGTGGAACAATTCCCAAACGTTGATTATTATACACAGTATAACCTCTCTCAACCATCACTTTTTTAGCTTCATGAATGAAACCCTTTGCCGTAGCAGTTTTATACCCAAGTTCTATCAAATCATCAATACAAATCAACTCATTATTTTTACTTGCCATCTTTTTTCTTCTCCTTCATTCATATAACGCAAAAAAATAGAGCAAGATTTCTCTCGCTCTTTTTCTTCACTTCTAAATATTTCTAACATATCCATGACTTGTTTTTGCATAATCGCTTATTGCTAAATCTCGACCATAAGAGCCAAAGTTAAAATATCTTTGTAGTGTTTCTACACTTAAAGTTTCTACACCGCCCATTTGTTCAATCAATTCTTGCGCCAAATCTTCATCATCACCAGCTTCAACGAAGTCCAAATCATCTCTATTATCTATAATATCATCTATACTATAAACTTCAAGAAATTCTTTTAAGTGGTCTAAATCAGAAATTTCTTCTAATTTTTCAGCATACTCATTAAGTTCTTTCATTGATGAATACTCACCTACTTTATATCCATAAAAATTATCAAAATCATGTATAGCAAATTCCTCACCATGTTCTTCATCTAGCAATAAATCACGTTGGATTTGTCTGAAATCAACTGGTAAATCATACCAGCGCCCTCGAGTTTTTATATTATTGTAACTATTTAAATTTACAACATAAATTTTTGGTGTTTCCATTTTTCTATCCTCCTATTTTCTAATTAATAATTTAAGATACTCAACCAGTTCACATCACTTAAATTTTTACTTTCCGCAAGTATGCCACTTATTGAAAATCCTTGCTTTTCCAAATCATCTGCATATTTTTTTAGATAGCGAACGCTATTATCCAAATTGTTCGCAAAAATGTCTAATCTTTGATGATAGCGTTGTTCTAATTGAACGAGGAAAATAACATGGTCAGAAAATACATGAATAAATGCTTTATCTATCTGCAAATATGCCAACATTTTTTCTTCTAAGCTTTCCCATTCTTTTTTAGATTTTACTATGCTGCTTTCTTGTATTAGTTTAATTTTCCCAATTGTTATTTTTAATTGTTCAGCCCAAGCTATAACTTCAGATAAAGTCGCATAAGGACAGAGTTTTAGTTCTCCCTCCATTTCTCGCAGTCTGTGATCAAAAATTCTGAAATTATTTTCTAATATTCTTTCTGACATTTTCCCACTTGCTCTAACCTCTTCAAGTTCGCTCATACCCTCTCCTCTTCATTGTTCGGAAATAACTTTAAAAGCCATTGATTTTCAACGTGAAAACTAGGTTAATATCGAACGTTAATCGACTATTTTTTTATTTTCCTATCACATAATGCAATTGACTAGTCTGTGCTTTTGTTAAAACTTGGAAAGTATAAACCGTACTAAAACCAGTTCCTGACTGTGAAATCAAGACTGAACCGTCTGAATGTATTGCTTCCACAAAAGCCACGTGACCATATTGTGGGTCAGCATTCCATTGACCACCTACTGTTTGACCGCCACTAAAGCTAACCGCACTATGGAGTGTTGGAGTAGTTGTTACTGTATAACCAGCTTGTTTTTGCCAATCAGCACCATTACCCATATACATTCCAAAAGTAATACCGAAATCCTTAGCTCGATTCCACGTGAACCACGTACATTGTTTGTACTCATAACTTGATGCAATATAACCGCTAGTATTAATTGGTTTATCCAAAGTCCAACCCGACGGAATATCTGGAGTAATTCCTGAGCCACCTGAACCGCCACCAGTTCCATTATCACCACCAGTAGTAAAGAATGTGTACCAATATTGAGCATATTCTTGACGCTGAGAAAGGCTATCAACTGCCCCCGCACGTTCCCATTTACGCATAATATCTTCTGTGGCTTGATTAATATTAGTTTCTTTAACTAATTTTTTTATCAACGTAGAATCAGAATCATCGTGTTCAAACATAAATTCAACTTGAATATTAGTATCTGTCCAAGATTTTTTTTGACTTTTAGCGTACTTAAGCAAACTAACTCGCCTACCACTATCCCATTGTGCTAAACCAAAGCCATAGCCACCGATACTACCATTCATAGCTTTTGATTCATCATAGGACGCTTGACTTTGAATAGCGCTTGGAATCAATCCACCGCTTTCATGTTGGCTATTACCAATTAAAGCAGCAGCTCCTTCTTTAGTTCCGCCCTCTTTTAATGCTCTATCCCAAATCGTTTTTGCGACTTGTTGCTGTGTAGTGTTCACATTAACATTATTATTAGAGGAATCATCCGCAGTAACAACATTAAAAAGGACAAATACAAAAGTTAAAAGGAAAACAAAAGGCAATAAAAGAGGAACAAAAGATAAAGCAATTTTTCGCTTCAGTTTCTTTTTAATCACAACTCCCCCTTTTGTTACAACTCATTTTTAATCTTAGTAGGACGATTGATTTGAGTATCTTCTCGTTTAATACTTTCTGACTTCACAGACTGTTTCACACTCGTTTTTGTAGGCTTATTACTATTTGGACTAAAACGCTGTTTATTTTTTTCAAAGCGTTGTGCCATTCTTTGCGCACTTGCTTTTTGTTCTTGATTTGCTTTTACACCTTTAACAATTGCTTGATTTCTGCTTTCTGCTGATTGATGTTTTTTCTCATAATTTTGTTGCGTATTTTTCACCATTCGCTCAGTTGCTGGGCGTAATTGTTCAAGTTTTTTATCATGTTCAACTTTTTGCTCCGATTTTTGTTTCAAATCTTTAAGATTTTTACCTGTTTCTGTCTTAGGTTGTGCTTTATTCATATCAGAATAAGGAGCAACTTTGTCACTTGCTCGTTTCTTTTTAGTTTCTGAAGTTTGAGTATTTTGTTGTTTTTTCTCCGCTTTTTTATTTTGTTTCTCAAAACGTTTCTCAAAGTGCTCTTTTTGTTTAGTTGCCTTATTACGTTTTTTCTCATCGGAATTAGGGTCAAGAATATTCTTCATACTTTCACCATACTTTTTAAATCGATTTTCTGAACGACGACGATTAATTGCACCCGTTCCAACTTTATAATTAATATCTTTTGCAAAAGTTTTACCAGCAATGATTCCCGCTGTTCCACCAGCCAATATTGGCTGTAATGTCCGTTGTTTAGCTCTTGAAAATGCTGTGTCCATTGCATTAAATGCTCGATTGTTTGTAATCGCACTTGATGCATTACCTAAAACAGAGAAGAAGAAACCTCTAAATTTAAACAAGATAACATATACAATCACTTTTGCGATTGACATAAACAAATAATTTGCACCAGCACCACCAAAGATAGTATCTAAGAAATTATTCAAACTTAAAAATAAAGTTGTCGCATACCCTAAAAGTACAGACAAAATAAGGGTTACCCCTGTTTTGACAACTAAGTTTTTACCCGCTTGCTCAAAAACTGAGAGGAAAACTAAAAAGGCTACAATAGGCGCTACAAGTAAGAAAACAAGAAACGCAATACCCGCAATAAGCGCTCCTAACTTAAAGAGTAAAACACCACATCCTAAAACAAAATTATTGATAACTGCCCCAAGAGCAACAGAAAACTTATCTCCTATTTCATTAAAGCGTAAATGACTTACTTTTTCGGCTTTCCTTATGTCCGCTACTTTACCAGCATCTCCGCCTGAATTAATTAATTTATTAACATTTTCACTTTTAGTACCATATTGCTTATCATTATCGAAATTCATTCTTTCAAATGGTGTAATAACCATTGTTTGAAGTAAATCAGGCTTACCGTTAGATACCCCACCAATTTTAATTTTTTCAATCACTGAAGTATTAATATCTGCCGATTTAGTCTGAACTGTATCAATAACTTTTCCGCCCAAATTGAAAAATGAACTATTCAATATCAGTAAACCAAAAATCACTATTACTGTTTTAGCAAGATGCCCTTTTAAGAATGCTCGAAGCAGGCTATACAGTATAAATGTTGCAATCAACCAAAAAGAAAGGTTAGACGGGCTGAGCAAGGAATCATAAACTGTTTTTCCTGATGCAAGAACAACTTTTCCATAGTCTTTAACAACATTAATTTTAGAAAACATGTTATCTATCCACTTTGTAAAACTATATTCTTGTTTTGCAATGTAGAACACACCTTGCACCCCCATATTAACAGTAACTTTAATCTTATTGTCAGTATCAAGATAAGATGTATAAACATAGAGTGGTGTTTTATCATCACCTAATTCATAATTTGTTGAATCATCACCTAACTCTTTATTTATTGCATCATCTGAAGCATCCGTTATATCATCAACCGCATTTTGTGCATCATCCGCAGAGTTATTTAAATCATCTAGTGTATTTTGGTCTGGTAAATCTATACCAGGTATTGAACCACTTGATGTATCAGCCCCGACTTTGGAAAAGGGAATAAAACAGAAAAACAGCGCCACTAAAATAAGGACTGTTCTTTTTTTCATTTACGCTACCTTTCTAGCCGAAGCGTTCTTACCTTCTTGTGTTTCAAAAAGTTTTGCAATTTCAGGAAAAACTCCATCTACTGTCATTCTTGATTTTCGACCAAAACAATCTTTATAAACACATTGCGCTCTTGTCATTGTATTCATCATTTTTCTTGATTCATCTGTCTTCGGAATTTTAAGATAAGCTAATTCTTCATCAACTTCATTTGGTTCAAGAAAGGCAAAGGTTTGACCAAAACTAGTGCTATCTTTCAACCCTTCAAGCTCACTCTTATCTTTAACCGATTGTGAAACTTGGAATGTAAAATCATTATAAGAGCGACCAGTTCTCCGTTTTTCTTTCAAAATATGCGCCCCTATTGGTGTAGATTCCAAAAACCACGCTTCATCAAATAACGTAGATGTATTTTCTGATTTATCTCTCCGACCAAACCACGTACAAAAATGTCCTAAAGCATACATAATCGCTAAGGAATTAATTTGAGCATCTGTGAATTGCTCAGGTTTATCTCCAGCTTGTGGAAGTGAAAGCCCTTGAACTTCTAAAATAGTAATGCGACTTTCCATAGAGATCGCTTTATTTTGACCATTTGAAAAGATAAGTGAGAGAACAGAGCGGTGACTATTACCAATTAAATATTTAGCCACCTTAGAAATTCCTTCAACTTCATTGTCTTTTAAATATTCAAAAACGGAAAGTAAACCAACCAATTCACCACGTTTACGTTTTTCAAGGAACATTTCAACCGCATTTGGAAATTCCGTGTCAAAATCAATATTTCGATATTTTTCAGGGATAACTTGTTTAACAAGTGTTTTACTTAAATCAACTGCTTCTTGACCAGTTAAAAATACAATAGGGTCAAGCACCCCGTGATTTTTTTTATTTTCCGCATCAAAAGTAATGAAATTAATTTTCTCAATATATCTTACAATCGCTTGTTTGAAATTATAAGACCAAATTTCCTTTTCGCTTGCATCATCATCAGGAATAGGTGCATTTTTGTATTCTTCCATGACCTTTAAATATTGATTTCGCATCTCTGCTTTAGGGTCAATATATAAATTTTTAGATTTCATTAAAGTCATATACAAGAACAACAGTTTAGCCAAGAAACTTTTACCCGCCCCAGTTTCACCTGTAACATCAGTCGCTGGATTATTGGTTACTTTTCCCAAGATGTCTTTATTAACCGCAAATGGATTGACAAAAACAAGGTTATTAGAATCAGCAAGAGCTTGCTTAAAATCTCCACCATAATTTCGACTTGAACCATCAACACGACCTAGATAGAAACCATAGTCAAACCCAACTTTTTCGGTAACAAAAAAGAGGTTCTCACAGAAACTCTCAATTGACATTGGCTGTATCCAGTTTTTATCCGTTGCCAGTAAATCACTAGCAAAAGTAAGTTTATCAAGTAAATAAGGCTGGTCACCCATTGCTGAAGATAGCTCAACATTATAAGCTTTCATTTTCTCCATTAAGTGGTTTTGTTTCCATTCAACCTCTTCTACAGATTCCCCTGTAATAATAAGGGTCATGAGATAAGAAAGAAAAACCTCATTGGCATTATCCCTTTGAATAACATCCCCTAAAACTTCAACTGAAGCTCCGATATTATCATTTTGAATCGAATCTTTTTCGTACGCTTCAATCTGTGTCTGTTTCAATCGCCCTAAAGCACGTTCAGCCTTTTTCTTAATGGAGTTCCAACCTTTACGTTTATTAAAATAATACTTCGTATTAACTTCAACTGGGAAAGGCATTGTTTGAATATACTCAACCAAATGAAAGTAACTTACATTATTTGGCAAATAAGCAATTGGAAGAACTTTTACAACACTTTCTCCATAATCGTTACCTAAACGGCTTGTACCATCTACAAAGTATTTCTTACGAACTTCTTCAAGATTAGAAATAGAGTTTTCCAACATGTTAACCTCATGCTCACGATTATAATATAAGCCACGTAAGTATTGATAACGATTAATAAACTTTGTTTGCTCACCATTTGTCGGTTTTGCATCCAACGTTGACAGAGTAGAGGATAGCGTATCATTAAGCCCCTCATACTCTTCATACCAATCCTCAAAAAATTGTTTTTCTTTCAAATAGCCCATTGCTTGCGCTTTTAATTGTTAAAACGTTGTTTTAATAGTTTTGATAAGATTTGTAGAGATAAAATTATTTTTTAATGGAATAACCATAAAATAACGATATTCATAAGGTGCGCCCATTTCTTCAGCAAATAAATCTAACGTACCATCAAACATATATTCTGCTACTTCTCTTGTATCATCTGCCAAATCATCCGATAAGACTTGATAACGAGAGAACACATCAAGATTCATAGGTAAAGTTAGGATTTCCCCATTGTGATATGGAATGAGTTCAAGAAAAGCACTATGTTGAATTGCTTTCGCTGTTTCCTTTGCTTGTTCATCTGTACGAGATAAATTCATTGCCGGAACTTCAAACATAGCGTACACTTGACCATTTTCTTTTAACATCAAATTTTTATGAAATGCGATGATGTCATTATATTTTCGATTTTTAAACATTAATCTTCTTCCACCTCTCTATGATGAACTCCTTTCACCCAGTAACCTTTTTTTCTAAAATATATAAAATATGTTTTTGAGAAATCCCATAAATAAACAGGAAAACTCTTTCCGTCAGGTCGATAATCTGAAAAAGCAAGACCGACACTCCAAGCTAAAAAGCCATCTCCAAACAAGCGCCAATTCAAGGGAATAATCCCCAAGAATTGAAAAGGGAATATCCATAAAATAATGAATACCCCCACCGCATAAGCGTATGTAGAGAACTTTTTGGCATTGTTTAAAGACCAATTTCTAGTAATTTGTTGAATCCACACAGGCTGTTCAAACGAACGCTTAAGTGAAAATGACCGTTTATCTTTCATTAATTCCCCTATCCTAAGTTAAATTTACTTCCAATCCATTTAATAATTTTTCCGACTACTCCACCGATAATATTCATGAAACTTTCAGGGTTGGCAGCGAACCACCAAACCAAACCAGCGCCAAGAATAACCGCAACAGCACCCATTGTTTTATGAGAGTGCATTTCTTTAATAACTTTAAAACCCATCCATGCTAAAAAAGGCCCTGAGCCAAGTTTCCAAAGTGCTTGAAATAAATCCATTTTATTTATCCTTTCATTGTTTCCATATCTTTTGCAGTTATTACATTAGTAAAATCACGTGCAAAGAATGTTTTGTTTGTTTTAGTGATAGTAAAGACATAATTTTCAGGGTGTGTTCCCATATCATTTTTAAAGGTTGCTTGAACAATCGCTTTGTAAGTATCTTTACCTTTTTGTTGAAAATTGGTGTAATCGACTGAAACCAATTCTTCATTAGAAGATAGGGTCAAACCATCAGCTAACAACTCTAATGTTTCTTGATTTTTTGTTTTTGCTTCAAGTAAGCTTTTCACAAAAGTATTAAGTTGATTTTCTTTGCTTTTAGATAAGTTAGTGACCGCATCCATTGTTAAAAGAGGTGCTGATTTTCCAGCATTCAAGCTGGTAACATCTTCAAATGTTGGAAACGTTGAAACATAATATTTTCCTTTAACTGTTCCATAGGAAATTTTGAACAATGTACTATTATCATGTGTAACAGTTTTAACAGATGCTTTTTTTCCTTTAGATGCTGGCACATTTTCTTTTGTACGTGTAGTATAGGTCACAAGATAGGTTGCAGTTGAATTTGTTATATCCATTAACTGTGAAGATTCTAATTCGCTCTGATTTTTTTGTTGCCCCTGTGATGCAACAGGTAAATCTTGACCGTAAAAGGCTAAAAGCACTTTTTGATAATCTTCTTGTTCCTTTTCATCACTAGGAACATTAAAATATGCTTTTACAAAATCGTTTAAAAATATTTGAGCTTTATAATTTTGTGAACTTTGCCCATTTGATATTTTTTGAATCTGTTCTTTGTCAGATTTAACAATTTTATTTGCTTCAGAATGAACATGATTCTTAGCTTGTAAATAACTCACTCCGCTCCCAACAGATAATAGAACTACACCAGCAATCAAACCAATAAAAATACGATTACTCCATTTTTGATTGTAGCTTTTAGGAATAACGCTTTTTTCGTACGTTTGATTTTTCAATGGTTCTTGATTAGAACCCTCTTTTTCTTCTTTTTTCCACTTCTTTTTACTAACCTTAGGTTTTTTCTCAGAAAATGGAAGAATTGATTTTTTCTTTTTTGTTGGTTTTGTTTCCATTGATGGAACAACAGAATCATTTTCTTTTAGTGCTTGTGTTAAAAGTGCTGACTGTTCCAACGTAATTTCAGAATTTTCGTCTTCTACTTCAATTCCGTTAACCTGACATAGTACTAGCAGAACCCCCACACTAACCTTTAAGGCTTTCGCAAGGTCATTTATTGTAATTGGTCTCAAACATTACCCTCTCTTTCTTTCTATTTCACTTAACATATACTCATTTTCAAAATTAACAACTTTATACTTGATGTCACTCCTCAACCATTTTTGAGCCACCTCTTTAGCTTTTCTTTTGGTATCAAATTTTGTTGAAAATTTTAAATGTTTTGTAGGGCCACCATTCGCACAGAGATAGCCACCACGCATTTTTACAACGTACATTTTTCCCCTTTTTTAAATTTTAAAAATAATACTTCACCAAAATAATTTGGCGGAGTTCTCGATTTATATTTTGGATTTTTCATCTTCACTCAAAATAAAAACAGACAACTATGTCTGTTCTTTTCTATCCTTCTTCTTTTGTCGATTTTTTCTTCTTCATGTAGTAAACCGCACCACCAATAGCCCCTAACAGTATAACCATACCGCCATAAGCGGTAGCATCACCAGTTGAGCTACCAGTAGTAGGTAGTGAACCTTTTGGAGTTACACTTGATGGAGTTGTTGAAGTTGGATTTACTTTTACAACTTTTCCGTACCATTTATCATCATCACCAACTGGTGGAGCTATACTAAAAAATCATCCATTTTCTAACCCTTTCTAATTTCCCAATTAG
>JABLTR010022223.1_pt1 | contig 13329 bp, 9 predicted proteins | sample 7160071 | NCBI WGS metagenome assembly JABLTR01 (sample SAMN14651230, study PRJNA627086) | human gut metagenome | isolation source: feces | host: Homo sapiens
CTGCAAGTGCGGAACCGGGCTTATAGAGACAAAGTGCGAGCGTATTGGACGGTTCGTTGTCGGACGGGTCGTATTAGAGAGGTAGTTCCCGATAGACCAAATCGTCACGGACCGCAAACCCCTGATGCTCCCAGAAATCGTTGCCGGCATCGTTGTCTGCGGGCACACCGACGGCGACTTTCGGCAGGCCGATCGCACGAAGCGCTTCAACCACTCGGCCCACCAAAAGCGAGCCAATGCCCATACCGCGCGCGTCGGGATCGACCGCCGTGTGGTAGATGCGCGACCGTCTGCTATCGTGACCGGCAAGAATCGCTCCAATAATCCTTCCGCCATCGTCCTCGGCTACGAAACAGGTGTCGGGATTGCGTTTGAGGAACGTTTTTATCGCATCCTCGGAATCGTCGATGTCCCTCATGGTGAAACCGGTGCATCGCGTCCACAACCCGTATACCAGCGGATAATCTTCAATTTTCATACGACGGATGGTTGGTGCAGGCCCAGTCATATTTCCTCCTTCTCTCGTTGAACGTTAGTTTCGATTTTCGTATCGTTCGCGATATTCCTGCGCGCGTATGCCGTATTTGCGTTGCACGGCCGTCTGCAGCGCGCGCGTATCGGGGAAACCGCATTCCCTTGCGATGCTGGCTATCGACGCAGAGGAACCTGACAGTTTTCTGCAGGCGTCGTCCAATCGCAGGTCGGTCAGAAATTCTTTGAACGTTTTGCCGGTCGCCTTGCGGAATAGGCGGCAGAAATGTTCCCTGCCGTATCCGAATTCCCGTGCGACGTCGGTCGCTTCGAGATGCTGTTTGCGGTGCGATGTCATGTATCCGATGATCTGCATGGTGATGTTTCTTCCGGATCTGACCAATTCCGGCCGCCGTACTCCGGAAACGAACCTCGAATACAGCAGCGATAGCAATTCGTACAGCAGCATATTGAGCTTGAATCCACGAATGGCCTCATCGGACTGTCTAATACATTGTAGCCAATCCATTTTCATTGAAAACGAAATTTCCGACATTGATGGCAATTACGCTTTCAAACATGATAAACTCGTTACTAAACACGTTTAGTTGCTGAATTTCCAAGGAGGTAGGTTTCCATGGCCACGATCAGGGAGATCGCGGAAAAGGCGGGCTTCTCCCAGGCGACCGTATCGAGAATACTCAATGACGACCCCTCGTTCTCGGTGAAGGAGACCACCCGTCAGAAGATTCTGAGCACCAGCATTGAGATGGGGTACGAGAACGTCCCCCGCTACCAACGTGTCACCATTCCGCAAGACATCGCGTTGCTGAACAACTCCATCCACGACAAGGGGCTTCAGGACGCCTATTTTGACGAGCTTGAAGTTTCATTACGTCGCCATGCCAAGGACGAGCGCATGAGAGTGACGGAATACAACGATGTCAAATCCCTGATGAAGGACGCGTCCAAATACGCCGGATTCATCTCAATAGGTCCGGCGCCGTTTAAAAGGAACATGTTGAAGCGTCTGCACGCGGTCCTTCCGCATGGAGTGTTCATCGACATCAATCCCGCGCCGAACCTGTTCGATTCGGTGCAGCCGGATCTGGAGCAGACCATTCTGGACGCCTTGGACGAATTGATGGACGCCGGCAACAAGCGAATCGGGTTCATCGGAGGGTTCGGCAACATCATGGGCGACCATGAGTATCCCGAGGATCCGCGTGCGTTCGCGTTCCGCAACTGGACCGTCCGTCTCGGTCTTGACGTCGACGGCCTGGTGTTCGATGAGGGGCCTTTCACCGTGGAGAACGGCCGTGCCTTGGGAGAGAGGTTCGTGGCCGAATGTGGCGACAGGCTCCCGGATGCTCTGATTGTGGCGGCGGACCCCATCGCCGTAGGCGTCTTGCAGGCGTTCGCGGCGGCCGGCATTCTGGTTCCACGCGACATGCGACTGGTGAGCATCAACAACCAGGAGATCGCGAATTACACTTCGCCGACGCTTTCGTCGTATGACATCAACAAGGACGAATTGGCCAAGGCCGCGGTATTCATGCTGTCGGAGGCCATTTCCATGGGGCGCTCCGTCAACCAGCATATGAGGATTTCAACCAAGCTGGTCGCCCGGGACAGTTTCACCCCGAAAGCCAGGTAGGGTTTAAGAAGAAAGGGTTCGGTCCTCGTTGACACGCGTAATACGTGCCAACGAGGACCGAACCCTTTTGCATCTGTGAGGTGTTTTCGAAGGAAAGTCTGTCAAGCCCTGTTCCCGATATGGAAACGAGGGCACGGCACGGGGAAAACATGGAAGACGTGCCGTACCCTTTCAAGGTGCCGTCTCCGGTTTGATGTCAAGGTCCACCCTTGACGACGGCACCGTCCTTTCGCCATACGTTTCCGCGTATGGCGAAAGGAAAGCCAAGTCCCGGTTTCCGCCGGGGCGCGCCGGTCAGATCAGGTCGAGGTCGACGTCGAGGCTGATCGGCTGGTCCGCCGGGATATGGTACTGGGGGTGGACCGGGGACATCCAGGAGTCATCTCCTCCGACACCCATCTGCTCGGCAAGCACACGCAGGAACATGTGCTTCGGGGCGGGGAGCTCGTCCTGATGCTGGGCTTCCTCAAGCATGAAGCTGGAGTACGGCTGCAGGCTCATCGCGAACGGTTCGGCGCCTTCGGCGCGGCTTATGCGAAGGCCATGGCCCTTCTCGTCCGTGATCTCGGCCCAACGCACGTCCTCATGGTTGCCGGTTTCCTGCGGCATGAGATACGGGGCGTGGTCCTTGAACGCGTCGGTGCTCCACACACCGAGCTTGGCATGCTTGCGATCCTGGTAGGTCTCCTCCGGACCAGCGCCGAAGAAACGCAGGTTCGAGTACTGGACCGGAAGGGTCCATTCGATGCCGAACGCGGGGATGGTGGGCAGGTCGCCCGGCTCGCCCGGGTATTCGACGTGCAGATTCACTCGTCCGGTGGTGTCGGCGGTGTAGCTGACGGTCACCTTGGTGCGCTGCGGGGTGGCGAGCTCGTACGTGTAGGAGGCCTTGACGGTGTTCTCGTCGATCTGTTCGATCTCGTTGCCGATGCAGCGGGCGTAACGGCCTGCTCCCAGCCACTGGGCGCGTTCGAAGCCGTGGCCTGCGCCGCGATCGTTGTCGGTCAGCGCGCGGAACGTGGTGACCGCCGGACGGCGCAGCACGAATTCTCGATTGTTGAACGTGTAGGAGACCAGTCCGCCTTGGGTGCGGGAAAGCAGTACCTCGCGGCCGGATCCCTGCACGCCGACGTTCCAACGGCCAACGGTGACGATGCCGTCGACCGGCTTCACCGGAGCAGAGGCCTTCTTGGAGCCGGCGACGACGGTCTGGCCGAATGCCAGCTCATAGCCGGCTACCGCCCAATTGGTCGCCTTGGCGAGACGCTGGGATACCTCCAGTACCAGTTCGGACGCGCCGTCGCGGTACAGATCCAACGGCCAGTCGACATCGAGCTTCTCCGTCGAACCGGCCGGCACGTCGAAACGGCGTTCGGACTGCCATACCGGTTCGCCATCCGCAAGGACACGCAACACGAACGTGTATTCGCCAGTGGAGGTGAACAGATTATCGTTCTTGATGGTCACGGAATCCTCGGCGACATCGATATGCACGTTGGAATACAGCTGCTTGACCTCCTGGGCCTTCGGCGTGGGCTTACGGTCCGCAAACACCAGGCCGTTGCCGGAGAACTCGTAGTCGCTCGGCCTGTCGCCGAAGTCGCCGCCATAGCGAAGGCTCGTGGTTCCATCGGGCTGGGTGGCGTAGATCGCCTGGTCGATGAAGTCCCAGATGAAGCCGCCCTGGTACTTCGGATAGCGTTCGAGCGCGGTGTATTCGTCCATGTTGCCGCACGAATTGCCCATGGCGTGCATGTACTCGCAGGAGATGTAAGGCTTCTGCGGATCATTCTTCAGGTATTCCTCGATGGCGTCGGCGTGCGCATACATGCGGGTCTCGATGTCGGTCACGTCGTCGTAGTCGCGGTTGTGGGTCACGCCCTCATAGTGCACGGGACGGTTCGGGTCGATGTCGTGCACGCGCTTGTACATGGCGCGGAACACGTCGCCCGTGTAGGATTCGTTGCCGAGAGACCAGATCAGGACGCTCGGATGGTTGTAGTCGCGGCGCACCATGCTGTTGACACGGTCGACGCACGCGCCCTCCCAATGCGCCTTGCTTCCCGGGACGGCGGTCTCCTCGGTGAGGACGTCACCGGGCAGGCACCAGCTGCCATGGGTTTCGAGGTTGGTCTCGTCGATCAGGTAGATGCCGTACTCGTCGCACAGCTCGTACCAGCGCTCCTGGTTCGGATAGTGGGAGGTCCTGATGGCGTTGAGGTTGTGCCTCTTGCAGAAGACCACATCGTCGATCATGTCCTGCTCGGTGATCGCGCGGCCGCGCTTGGGATCGAACTCGTGGCGGTCGGCGCCCTTGAATACGATGCGCTTGCCATTAATCGTCATGATGCCGTCCTCGATGCGGAAGCGGCGGAATCCGACCTTCTGGACGGCGACCTCGGCGATGTTGCCGGCATGGTCGATGACCGTGACCTCGAACTCGTAGAGGACCGGATCCTCCGCGCTCCACGGGCGGATGCCGTTCAACGATCCGGTGGAGATGGAGGTATCGGGGTCAGCGCAGTTCGCGGTCTCCCAGACGACGTTACCATCGGAATTCTTCAACGTCGCCGAGATCGTGGCCGCGTCGGCTGCGTTGCGCACGGTGAGCGCCGCGTCCAAAGAGGCGCTGCCGGACTCCGGATCCCAATCGGATTCGATCTGCATGTTCTCGATATGCACATGCGGCTGCGCGGCCAGCTCGACCGAGCGGAACAGTCCGTGCAGACGCCAGAAGTCCTGGTCCTCGAGCCATGAGGCGCTGGAGTATTCGTAGCATGCGACGGCAACGACGTTCTCGCCGTCGTGCAGCATCTCGGTGATGTCGAATTCGTTGGGGGTGAAGCCGTCCTCGCCATAGCCGACGAACATGCCGTTGACCCACACGTAGATTGCGGTGGCCATGCCGTGGAACACGATGGAGACGGTTCCGCCGGCGTTCTTGGTGTCGGCCAGACGGTTCGCCATCGTGAAGGTCTTACGGTAGAGGGCGACATGGTTGTTCTCCGGAATATTCGGTTCCGCCGGATTCTCGTGGCCATCCCACGGGTATTGAATGTTCACGTACTTGTTGTTCATCAATCCCGCCATCTGCAGGTGTCCGGGAACCTGGATGCGTTCGAAGGCGGAATCGTCGAAGTTCTCCCTTACGAAGGGCTCCTCGTTGAATTCGATGTCGGATGCCTGAACGACCTCGACCCTCCATTCGCCGTCGAGGCTCTGCCTCAGATCGGACCATTCGTTGGTCTGCGGATCGTGCGCGTAGCATTTGTGGTCGGAATGCGCCGGGACGCGGTTGACCTCGAATACGGTCGAATCGGCGAGCCAGGTCTCGGATGCGTGTTCGATGCGGGTTTCGTTTGCCATGTTTTCCTGCTTTCGTTCATTACATCTTTGTGAATGATGGAGGGAAGATGAACTTCCTTTACCAGATAATAAACATTGTTTACAAAAAAAGCAAATCGGTTTTACTTGACGTCTTAATTCCTTCGTATCAGCGGTATATGTTGTAACGTATCAGGCATCTGATTGATACCGATATGACAGTGCTGGTACACGGTTTACCTAATTCAACACGCCGCAAACCCTATATTTTGCTAATGGTTTTTACTTTTTCTTGTAAAGAGCGTATACTCGACATGCAAGATCAATGGGTGATCTTCAACTCCGGAATCTTAAGGAGAAGAAAAAATGAGCAACGAAACGACAACCGCGGACGGTGGCGTCCGCAAGAAGGGCAAGCTCGGCCAGCGTATCGCCTACGCCTGCGGCAACCTCGGTCAGGCCGCCTTCTACAACGCGATGAGCACATATTTCATCGTCTATGTCACCGGCTGCCTGTTCTCGGGCGTTGACAAGGTGCTTGCGGCCAAGCTTATCGGTGTCATCACCAGCCTCGTGGTGATCATCCGTATCGCCGAGATCTTCATCGACCCGCTGCTGGGCAACCTCATCGACAACACCAACACCAAGTGGGGACGCTTCCGCCCATGGCAGTTCTTCGGCGGCCTGATCTCCGCCGTCCTGCTCGCCGTGATCTTCAGCGGCATGTTCGGCCTGGTGAACGTCAACACCACGCTGTTCATCGTGCTGTTCGTCATCACCTTCGTCGTGCTCGACGTGTTCTACTCCTTGCGTGACATCTCCTATTGGGGCATGATCCCGGCGCTGTCCTCCGACTCCCACGAGCGCTCCACCTACACCGCCCTCGGCTCCTTCACCGGCTCCATCGGCTACAACGGCATCACCGTCGTGGTCATCCCGATCGTCAGCTACTTCACTTGGACGCTCACCGGTGCCAAGGGCGAAGGACAGGCCGGCTGGACCTCCTTCGGCATCATCGTCGGACTCCTCGGCATCCTGACCGCATGGACCGTCGCGTTCGGCACCAAGGAAAGCACCAACGCACTGCGCGCCAAGGCCCAGAAGAACGGCAACCCGCTCGAGGCATTCAAGGCCCTGTTCCAGAACGACCAGCTCCTGTGGGTCGCCCTGTCCTACCTGCTGTACGCCATCGCCAACGTGGCCACCACCGGCGTACTCCTCTTCCTGTTCAAGTTCGTGCTCGACAACCAGGCCGCCTACTCCATGACCGGCGTCATCGCCTTGGTGTCAGGCCTCATCATGGCTCCGCTGTACCCGATCCTGAACAAGCGCATCCCACGCCGAGTCCTGTACATCGTCGGCATGACCTCCATGATCGTGGCCTACATCCTGCTGGGTCTCTTCTCCACCAACATGACCGTGGTGTTCATCGCCCTCGTGCTCTTCTACATCCCGGGCACCCTCATCCAGATGACCGCCATCCTCTCCCTGACCGACTCCATCGAATACGGCCAGCTGAAGAACGGCAAGCGCAACGAGGCCGTCACCCTGTCCGTACGTCCGATGCTTGATAAGATTGGCGGCGCGCTGTCCAACGGCATCACCGGCTTCATCGCCGTCGCTGCTGGCATGACCGGCAACGCCACCGCGGCCGATATGACCCCCTCCAACATCCACACCTTCGAAATCTGCGCCTTCTATGTGCCGCTTATTCTGATCGTGCTCAGCCTGCTGGTGTTCATGTTCAAGGTCAAGATCGACGAGAAGATGCATGCTAAGATTGTCAAAGAGCTCGAAGCCAAGCTTGCCTCCGGCGAAATCGTCGATGACGAAGCTCAGACCGCCGAGACCGTCGAAGCCATCGATGAGGAGGCCAAAACCCTGACCGAATAAAGACTAATACTTGCCACTCCTTCCCTTTTTCACCAAGAAGGCCCCGACCATGTCGGGGCCTTCTTGGTTTATGTGATGGTAATGGTGCGGTAAGTTATTTCAAAAATCTTCTGGCAAACCGATGAATATACAAAAGAATCAATCGGAATGACATGCGGCGACGGGGATGACATGCCTACAATCAAGGCATAACGAAACAAGAGAAAAAAGAATAGCGGCGAACGGAAGACAAAGCGCCGCGGAAAAGGAATGAACATGCAGAACGACACTTTCAACCAGATCCTCAACTCCAACCTCGCCTCCATGGATCCGGGCTTCGGCCAGTTCGCCCTCGCCAAGGCATCCTCCGACCTGTTCAAGAAGGTCATCAACAAGTAAGGCGCAAAGACTTCTTCTGTTTCCTTTCAAAAGAAAAGGTGCCGCACCAGATTCCGTGGGAATAATGGTGCGGCACCTTTTTTCTTTTCAACCCCGGCGTTTTGACTTGGCCTACAACGGCATTCCAATGGATGCGCTTCGGGATTGACGAAAGAACCGGTTTTTGTCTATAAAAGGACCTTATCGGGATCTTATATCTTCTCCCGCAATGGAGACGGGCAAGGAAGCATGGCCTTCGCCACTTCCACAATACGAGTTTTACAAACAATCAAAAGAGAGATAATGGTCAAGGCAGTTTAAAGGGGAACTCCTTTGGCTCCATTTCAGGAGCGATTTTCACTTAAGAAAGCTGTGCGCCTTCGGGTTCCGGACGAGATCGGGAAAGTGCGCGATGTCCGCATCGCACGTTTCCCATCGGTTCGAAGGCGAACGCGTGCGTCGTCACATTAGGTGGAGTCAATCCACGGAAATTGTCTGTAGGGCAGATCTCGATTCGTTCCTGATTGGAGCCAAAACGCATCGAATGGTGCATCGCAAGATGGAGGACGCCAGGCGTATTCCGGATGAAGCGACCGGAATGAACGCCAGCGATTGCTCCGTCGGATCCAACCTTAACGGATCCGGCATATCCCGTCAGACCTTCGTGTCCCTCACAGCAGAAGGTCCTGACGGGATATGTTTCGATGCGCATTGCGCCGATGATTCGTCGGCGGACACGACAGAATCAAACTAGCCGGTTTCGATGGGACAGATGGGCGGATGCTTTGCCTCTGGGCTTTGCTTATGCGGACCGGTTCACGTGTCCTCGTCTTCCCGTGGCTATCCTTCGACTTCGCCATAAAGGGTGTACGGCGATGAAGAAAGCGTTGTATGGAATTGTCGCACAACGCTTAACTGATGACTTATGGTCTACGACATCACACGAACTTGATCCTCCAATGGCGATTCGTTCCACCGGTATATGTCCGATTCATCTGGTCTTGAACAAGCGGAACAGGTCTTTTTCACGAATCAGTATGACTGCGATCGCCGTTCCCATGGCCGTGGCGCACGGCAACCGGCAGACCGTCATGCAGCTCCAGGAGGAAAATGGCAAGTGAGTCGGACGGGGTTGGATTCATCGTGCCGATGAGAATGAACAGTGCCGAATATGCCATGACGAGTCCTATGAACGTGGGAATCAGCTGTTCGCATAGCATCTGCGCGAGGATGAGCGTTTTCCTGGCACCTACATGCAGATCTCCTGCGATTTCAAGATTTTTTAGGCGGGTAATCCTCGCCTAAAAAATCTTGAAAGAATGACACGCCTCATCAAATCGAAATCCGAAATGCATAATACGTGGTGGATCGTCCCAGTCGGCAACATTGGCCAAATCAAGGCAAAGGCAACCGCCAAAAAAGGTCTCGCACTATCACTATCGATGGAATCCCATCTAAATTCCATGCAATCGCATACAAATACATTGACGAGGAGCGAACGTGCTGGGGAGTGATGATCGTTATGATGATGACAAACAACCAAAGCCACGCAAGAAAAAAGCCATAGAGCACGAACCGCCAATCCCACAGCCGAACATTAAGCAACAATCACAACCGTTATTCGACAACGAAGAACAGCTCGGCCATATTTATCGTTAGCGGTCTACTGGATATTATCCTTTTGTGGCATTCTCCACGTCTGTAGAGGCGAGGAGAATGCCACACGCAGAGAAGCTGGTAGGGCAAAAGACATGCCTGACTTAACTTAAGTGTTGTCATACGATATAACACAACATATTGTGAACATATCATCAAAAACGACGATGCCATCTGTCGTAAGAAAGGCGATATGCCATGTGAACGTTCACATGGCATATCGCCTCATTAATGAGCCATTATTGTTTGACGACGAGTACGCCATTGGGATTGATGGTAACCGTCGCGCCAGCACAGTCGGCCAGTGACATGACGACCGGGCGTCCCTCCACCAGCATGCTGACAGGTTCTTTGGTCCGGTTGAACAGGAACGTGAACCGAGCCCCCGTCGACTCATCGACGCGCTCGATGCGAAGCAAGTCCGGATCCGAGGAGTCTTTGACTTCCACACCAAGGGTCTCGAGGATCATCGGCAGGCTTCTGGCGATGCCGTCACGTCCCAGCCGGGCTCCGACGTAGACGCTACGCCCTTCGCCATATGGATTGGACACGATGGCCGGGCGTCCGTCCATGCCGGTCCATGGGTCATCCTTGAACGAGGCGAGCACCTTCGCGTCCTTCCCGATTGAGCCGATCACGTCGACGATGTCGTGTGCGACGGCTCCGTTGTCGAGATCGAGGTGGTCCGGAACTCCGGGCCAATCGGATCCCATAGGGGCGAACTCCTCGATCCTCACACCGACGACGTCCCGGATGGAACCTGGGTAACCGCCGAGCCACACATGGTCCCGTTCGTCGCTGATGCCTGTATAGTACGTGGCGATGAGCTTGCCGCCGTTCGCGACGTAGTCCCTCACCCTACGGGTGTTCTCCTCGGAGAGGATGTACACGCTCGGCAGTATCGCGACATCGTACTCGTCCCAGTTCGAACGGATTGGAACGACGTCCGCGGTCACGCCGACGTCCGCCAGAGCGCGGAACCATGCGAGCGGCTCGTCGACATGATGGACGTTCTGCGTCGGGGTCGCGGTGTGCTCGCTCGCCCATTCGGACTCGTAATCGAACACGATGGCCACGCTGGATTTCGCCAGCTTGGTGCCGAGCAGTCCCTCATCCGCAAGCGTGCCCAGATCACGGCCCAGTTCGCACACGTCCCGGAACGCCTGGGAATCCTCCCCCGCATGCGGCAGCATCGCGGAATGGAACTTCTCCGCGCCGGACCTGGATTGGCGCCACTGGAAGTAGCACACGGCATCGGCTCCCATGGCCACGTGCGCCAAGGAATCGCGCACCAGCTGGCCGGGTTCCTTGCGATAGTTGATCGGTCTCCAGTTCACGGCCGAGGTGGAATGCTCCATCAGGAACCACGGATCCTTGCGGGAGATGCCGTCCACCAACGAAGCCGAGAACGCGAGCTCGTCCAGATGCGCCTCGCCCGGAATGAAGTAATGGTCGTTCGACACGAAATCGACCTCGCCGCCCCAATCGTCGTAATCCAGTACGGAACCGCCGGCGGAGACCATGAAATTCGTGGTCAACGGCTTTTCTGGTGTGATTTCGGCCAATGCGTCACGTTCGGCCACATAGAATGACTTCAGCGCGTCGGAGCTGAAGCGTTTGAAGTCGAGCAGCTTGCCGGGGTTCATGAAATTGCCGTCGCCGATGAATCGAGGCGGAACGATTTCGCTGAAATCGTTCAGATGCTGGGCCCAGAACGCAGTACCCCATGCGTCGTTCACCGCTTCGATCGTGCCGTACCGTTCCTCGCACCAGTCTTGGAACGCGCGTTCGGCGTCCTCGGAATAGTCGAAGCGGTTGTGGCATCCGTACTCGTTACCAACGTGCCAAGCGACCACATAGGGATTGTCCTTGTAATGCTCCGCCATCGCCCGGCAGAGCTTCAATGCGTACTCACAGAACACAGGACTGGTGGGACGCCAGTGCTGGCGCGCGCCCGGCTGGCACACGTCACCGCGGTAGTCCTTCCACAGCACCTCGGGATGCGCCTGGGTCAGCCACATCGGCGGGGATGCGGTCGCGGAAGCGAGATCTACGGCGATGCCGGCCTTGCCGAGATTGTCGATGATTCGGTCGAGCCAGCCGAAATCGTACACGTCCTCGCGGGGTTCGATTTTCGCCCAGGAGAAGATGCCCACGGATACGAGGTTCACTCCCGCCTTGACCATGAGGCGCACGTCCTCGTCCCAGACCTCCTCGGGCCACTGGTCGGGATTGTAGTCGCCGCCGTACCAGATACGGGCCCGCCGGCCCTCCAACGGCCGAGGCCAACGATGTTCTCTACGTTGGTTCATTGTCATTGTTCCTTTCGTTCGTCATTGAACCTTGAAATCAATTATCTCACCGGATGCCCGTTGCACCAGACGCGTCGCACCGTCCAGGTTTCCTGATCAAGGAGCAGCACGTCGGCCGCGAATCCCGGAGCGAGCAGACCGATCGGGAAGCCTGTCACGTCATTTCGACGGTCGAAGCCAAATGCCCGCGCAGGGGTCAGCGTCGCCGCTTCCACCGCGTCGACCGGACTGATGCCGAGCTCCAGCACCGCGCGAGACACGGCCTTTTCCAATAGCAGTGTAGAACCGGCGATGGCTCCATTGGAGGCGAGTCTGGCATGACCGTCCCGCACATCTACATCCAGAGCCCCGAGGAGGTAATGCCCGTCCGGACAGTCGGTCGCGGCCATGGCGTCGGTGACGAAGGCGATTCTATGGGGCGCAAGCCCGAATCCGAGCTTGACCATGGGATCCTGCACGTGGAATCCGTCGTTGATAAGCTCGATGGTGACCCTCGGATCCTCCACTGCCGCCGGAATCGGGCCGGGGTCGCGGTGGTGCAGCCCGTTCATGGCATTGAACATATGGGTCATGATTCCGGCTCCGGCGTCGAATCCTTTTCTGGCAGTCTGGTAGTCGGCATCGCAGTGGCCGACCGCCGGAACCACTCCGGCCAGGAAGAAACGGCGGATTGCGTCGATTCCATGCGGAAGTTCCGGCGCGATGGTGATCTGTCTGAGACACCCATCGGCGGCGTCCAGCATTCTGGATACGAGATCCGGAGTGGGATCGACTAGGCAATTGGGATCATGGGCGCCTTTCCGGGACATGGCGAGGAACGGTCCTTCGAGGTGCGCGCCCAGAATATCCGGGCGGTCCGGCATCATGTCGTGGACCGTCTTCAAGTTACCGCAGATGACGTCGATGGGATTGGTGATGAGGCTCAGGACCTGTCTCGTCGTTCCGTGCGCCATGTGTCCGGCTCGGGCGGTCGTGATCCCCTTCTCGCCGTCATCGAACGAGCTTCCCCATGCGCCGTGCGAGTGGATGTCGACGTATCCGGGCGTCATCACCATTCCGTTAGCGTTAACAATATGATCTTGCTCGACGTGGACCAGCCGGCAGGCCGTTTCGAAGTCCGTTTCGGCGCATCCCGTTTCGACTATCGACCGTCCGTCGGAAACGAGCCAACCGTTTTTCATCATTCCACGCGCGTCGACGATTGTGGCGCCGTGCACCGCGAATGGCACGACCTCCTCGAGGAACGCGTCGTCGATTCGTTCCGTCTCTCTCACACGATCCGCCTGCATGCTGTTGTCTCCTAACGTCAGAATACGGGAAGAGGGGCCTGCGGACCCTTCCGGCCGGCAAACCCCTGTTTTCTGGACGTCCGTCAGCGGGAAGTCGAACGTGGCGAACGCGCCCAATACCAGGCTCGCGTCCCGGGTCCGCCCGGCGGAATGGCCGGCGATGCCCCTGTCCGCCAGGCCGGCCAGCGGACACACGTACGCCCACCCGTTGCCGACCCTCACGTGGGTAAGATCGCCCGCCGGACGCGTGTGCGGGGCGTAGCCGTCGAACCCGCGGTCCAGCAGGTTCGCGAGCCTGGCCTCGTCGACCCGCGTCCTGTGCGGTTCGGACCGTCCGCGCGCGTCCGCGCTCGTCATGCCCTGTTCGCGC
>JABLTR010012007.1_pt1 | contig 13314 bp, 11 predicted proteins | sample 7160071 | NCBI WGS metagenome assembly JABLTR01 (sample SAMN14651230, study PRJNA627086) | human gut metagenome | isolation source: feces | host: Homo sapiens
AGTGAAACGGTCACAATTTGGGAAGGAAGAAGGCTGCGGATATGGAGTTTTCGCCGCCCCGGCGGAAACGGAATGGAGCTGGCTTCTTCTGACGCGATGGCGGCACGGGGCGCACTTCCGGTTTCGGAGGTTCTCTTTCTTTTCTAATATTAACCGAAAGGCGACCCAGCGCAGCGGTCGGCTTTCGGAAAGGAAGAAGGAGCCAGCGGATATGGAGCTTTCGCCGCCCCGGCGGAAGCGCAATGCAGCTGGCTTCTTCTGACGCCGTGGCGGTTCTTTTCTTCCTCTATAAAGAGAAAGAAAAGAATGGGGGCGCAAAAAAGCGGGCGACCAATGGTCGCCCCTACATTCACCGCCGGAAGTGCGATAGAAAACGTAAGGGCGGGCATTACCCGCCTGACAATCCATCAGTCACGGCTTTCGCCGTGACAGCTCCCTTTACACAAGGGAGCCTATCCGCTGCGGCGGAGAGCAAAAAATCGAAAGGCGACCCAGCAGGGGATGTTTTTTATCTGCCGCCGGGTGGAAAAAGCGGGAATGATATGGTATAATACACCGTTGATGAAATCAAAACAGGAAGTAATGCCATGAAGCGTATTCTCGCCTATCTCAAACCCCATACCCGCGACAGCATCCTCGCGCCGCTGTTCAAGCTGACCGAGGCCCTGCTCGAGCTGCTGATCCCGCTCATCGTCGCGAGCATCATCGACATCGGCGTTGCAAACGGCGATAAGGGCTATATCCTCTCCCGCTGCGGCTGGATGATCGGCCTCGGCCTGCTCGGCCTTCTGTGCGCGGTCACGGCGCAGTATTTCGCGGCCCGCGCAGCCACCGGCTTCACCGCCAGCCTGCGCGAGGCGCTCTTCGCGCACATCCAGACGCTCAGCTATGCCGACCTCGATCAGGTCGGCACGCCGACGCTGCTCACGCGCCTCACCAGCGACATGAATCAGGTGCAGAATGGCCTGAACCTGACGCTGCGGCTGCTGCTGCGGTCGCCGTTCGTCGTGTTCGGCGCGATGGTCATGGCCTTCACCGTCGATGCGAAGGCCGCGCTCGTCTTCGTCGTGACGATCCCGGCGCTGTTCGCCGTCGTCTTTGCGATCATGCTCGCCTGCATCCCGCTCTATCGCAAGGTGCAGGAAAAGCTCGACCGCGTCCTCGGCGCGACGCGCGAAAATCTCGACGGCGTCCGCGTCATCCGCGCCTTCCGCCTGCAAAACCGGGAGACGGATGCATTTTCGGAGAAAAATGCCGATCTTACGCAGACGCAGCGCTTCGTCGGCCGCATCTCCGCGCTGCTGAACCCGCTGACCTATGTGATCGTCAACCTCGCCATCGTTGCCATCCTGCGCACCGGCGCGGTGCGCGTCGACTCCGGCGCGCTCACGCAGGGGCAGGTCATCGCGCTCTATAACTACATGTCGCAGATTTTGGTGGAACTCATCAAGTTCGCCAACCTGATCCTGAACATCACGCGCTCGATCGCCAGCGGCAGCCGCATCGGCCAGCTGCTGGAGCAGGAGCCGTCCCTCTCTGCGCCGGATGCCATGCCGCAGCCGGTCGACACCGACGAGGCCGTCTCGTTCCACCATGTCACGTTCCGCTGCCCCGGCGCCGAGGTGCCGACGCTCTCGGACATCGATTTTACCGCAAAGCGCGGCCAGACCATCGGCATCATCGGCGGCACGGGCTCCGGCAAGACGATGCTCGCCAACCTCATCGGCCGCTTCTACGACGTGGACGAGGGCTCCGTCGCGGTGAACGGCATCGACGTGCGGGACTATCCGCTTGCTGCGCTGCGCGCCAGGCTCGGCCTCGTGCCGCAGAAGGCGCTGCTCTTCCGCGGGACGATCCGCGAAAACCTGCTCTGGGGCGACGAACGCGCCTCCGACGAGACGCTCGCCATGGCGCTCGAGACGGCGCAGGCCGCCGAGATCGTCGCGGGCAAGGAAGGCGGCCTGGACTATCTGATCGAGGCCGGCGGACGCAATCTCTCCGGCGGCCAGCGCCAGCGGCTCACCATCGCCCGCGCCCTGACCCGGAAACCGGAAATTCTGATTTTGGATGACAGTGCCTCCGCGCTCGACTTTGCCACCGATGCCGCGCTGCGCCATGCGCTGCGTGAGCTGCCGTGGTGCCCCACCACATTTTTGATCTCGCAGCGCACAGCGTCCATCCGCTTTGCCGACCAGATCCTCGTCCTCGATGAGGGCCGCCTCGTCGGCCACGGGACACACGACGAATTGTTGGAAACCTGCCCGGTCTACCGCGAGATCTACGATTCTCAGTTCAAAAAGGAGGATGCGCGATGAAAAACAATTCCTCCGAATCGCTCCGCCGCGTCCTGCGGCACTTAAAGCCCTATACCGGCTGGATCATCCTCGCGCTGCTCTGCGCGGCGGGGAACGTCGCCGCCGCGCTCTATATCCCGATCCTCGTCGGCAAGGCGGTCGACGCCATCGTCGGGCCGGGGCAGGTCGTCTTCACGGCGGTCGCGTCCATTGGGCTGGAGATCGCGGTGCTCGCGCTGCTGGGCGCCGCGGCGCAGTGGGTGATGAATGTGGTCAATAACCGCATTGTCTTCTGCGTCACGCGCGATACCCGCGCCGAGGCGTTCGCCCACCTGCAGAAGTTGCCGCTTTCCTACCTCGACAGCCATCCCTCCGGCGACGTCATCAGCCGCATGATTGCCGATGTCGACCAGTTTGCCGACGGCCTGCTCATGGGCTTCACACAGTTGTTTACGGGTGTGCTCACGATCCTCGGCACACTCGGCATCATGTTCTATCTGAACTGGAAGATCACGCTCGTCGTCGTCGTGCTGACGCCGCTGTCCCTCTTTGCGGCAAAATTCATCGCCTCGCGCACCTATAATATGTTCCGCGAGCAGTCGCAGTCGCGCGGCGAGCAGACGGCCTTCCTCAACGAGATGGTCGACGGGCAGAAGGTCGTGCAGGCGTTCGGCTATGAGCCGCGCGCCGAGGCGCGCTTCGGCGCGCTGAACGAGGCACTGCGTAAGGCATCGCTCCGTGCGACGTTCTTCTCCTCGCTGACGAACCCGGTCACGCGCTTTGTCACCAGCGTGGTCTATGCCAGTGTTTGCCTTGCGGGTGCCATGTCTGCCGTGGCAGGTGCCATTACGGTCGGCGGCCTGACGGTTTTCCTCAGCTATGCCAACCAGTACGCCAAGCCGTTCAATGAAATTTCCGGCGTTGTCACCGAGCTGCAAAACGCTGTCGCCTGCGCTGGACGTGTCTTTGCGCTGATGGACGAGCCGGAGCAGATCCCCGACGCGCCGGATGCCGAAACGCTCACGGACGTGACGGGCCGCGTCGCGCTGGAGCATGTGGCGTTCCGCTACGTGCCGCAGACACCGCTGCTCGAGGATGTGAACCTCGATGTCCGCCCCGGCGAGCGCGTCGCCATCGTCGGCCCGACGGGCTGCGGCAAGACGACGCTCATCAATCTGCTCATGCGCTTCTACGACGTGAACGGCGGTGCGATCACCGTCGACGGGAATGATGTGCGCACGGTGACACGCGACAGTCTCCGGCAAAACTTCGGCATGGTCTTGCAGGATACATGGCTAAAGACCGGCACGGTGCGCGAGAACATCACGCTGGCCCGGCCGGATGCCACGGAGGACGAGATCGAGGCCGCGGCGAAAGCCGCGCATGCCCACGGCTTCATCACGCGCCTGCCGCAGGGTTATGACACACCCTTGACCGACACCAGTGCGGGCCTCTCCGCCGGGCAGCGGCAGCTGCTCTGCATCGCGCGGCTCATGCTGGCGCTGCCGCCGATGCTGATTTTGGACGAGGCGACCAGCTCCATCGACACGCGCACCGAGCTGAAGATCCAGCAGGCGTTTGCCGCCATGATGCAGGGCCGCACGAGCTTTATCGTTGCTCACCGCCTGTCGACCATCCGCGAGGCGGATGTGATTTTGGTCATGCAGAACGGCCATATCATCGAGCAGGGCAGGCACGACGAGCTGCTCCGGCAGAACGGCTTCTATGCGAAGCTTTATAATAGCCAGTTTGCTCCGTAATTTTGCCGAACCTAAAGGCTCCCTTTACACAAGGGAGGCTTTCCGCTGCGGCGGGGTCAGGGCCGATGAGGGCATCGGCCCCTACAACGAAAAAGATTCAAATTACCATACAAGGAGGTCTCTCCATGCGAATCACCGACACGCTGGAACCGAAATCCGTATTTTCCTATTTTGCCGATCTCTGCGCCATTCCGCACGGCTCCGGCAACACGAAGGCCATCTCCGACTATTGCGTCCGCTTTGCAGAAGCCCATGGCTTTGAGGTCCATCAGGACGCGCTGAACAACGTCATCATCATCTGCCCGGCCACGCCCGGCTGCGAAAGCGCCGAGCCGGTCATCGTGCAGGGCCATCTCGACATGGTCACCGAAAAAACGGCGGACTGCCCGCTGGACATGACGCGCGACGGGCTCGACCTCGCGCTGGACGGCGACTATCTCTACGCCCGCGGCACGACGCTCGGCGGCGACGACGGCATCGCGATCGCGATGGCGCTCGCTGCGATGGATGACAAAACGCTCCGCCATCCGCGCATCGAGGCTGTCTTTACGGTCGACGAAGAGGTCGGCATGGAGGGCGCGGCGGGCCTCGATGTCTCGCCGCTCACGGCGCGGTGCCTGCTGAACATCGACTCGGAGGACGAGGGCATCTTCACCGTGAGCTGCGCGGGCGGTGCGCGGGCAAATGTCCGGCTGCCGCTGGCGTCGGAAGTCTGCTCGCTGCCGACCGTGGCGCTCGAGCTGACCGGCCTGACCGGCGGCCATTCCGGTACTGAAATTGACAAGAGCCGCGCAAATGCCGCCATCCTGCTGGGCCGCGCGCTGGCCGCCATCGGCAAGATCGTTCCGCTGCGCATCGTCTCGGCGGAGAGCGGCTTGAAGGACAACGCCATCCCGGCCTCGGCCCGCGCCGTCCTCGCCGTGGAGCCGGCGCAGCTCCCGGCGGTGCAGACGCTCGTCTCTGAGCTGGAAGCGGCGTTCCGCGCGGAGCACGCCGTCTCCGATCCCGGCCTCACGCTGACCGTCCGCAGCGGAAATCCCGCGCCGTCCGCGCTGACCGAAGCGGCCGGCAAGACGGTCGTGCAGTTTTTGCAGCTCGTGCCGAACGGGATCGTGTCTATGAGCATGGACATTCCAGGACTCGTCCAGACGTCGAGCAACCTCGGCATCTTCCATGTCGCGGACGGCCTGTTGGTTGCGAGCGCATCTGTCCGCAGCTCCGTGGCCTCGGAGAAGGAGATGCTGCTCGACCGCTTCGCGGCGCTCTGCGCGCTGCTCGGCGCGTCGATGGAGATCACCGGCGACTATCCCGCGTGGGAGTATAAGCGCGACTCTGCGCTGCGCGACACGATGGTGCGCGTGTTCACGGAACAGTACGGCCACGCGCCGAAGATCGAGGCCATCCACGCAGGGTTAGAGTGCGGCCTGTTCTCCGGCAAGCTGCCGGGGCTGGACTGCGTGTCCTTCGGCCCGGACCTGCTCGAGATCCACACGCCGCGCGAGAAAATGTCCATCCCCTCGGTGCAGCGCACGTGGAAGCTGCTGCGCGGTGTGCTGGAGGCGCTTGCCTGAGTTTCACACATTTTTCAGCTTTTTCTGCATTTCACTGCAAAAAATCATGCGGAGCCGCCCGAAAATCGGGGCGGCTCCCTGTTTTTTCATCATTTTGCCCTGGAACGTTAAAAAATGATTCACACATACGCGGGGAAAGCTATGTATAATTGATTATGATTTCAGAGCTGAAGGAGGGAGCGGAATGGATAAAAATCCGTACCAGGTGCTCGGCGTGTCCGAAAATGCGACGGAGGACGAGATCCGGCAGGCATACCGCACCCTCGCAAAGAAATACCATCCCGACCTGAACCCGAACGACCCCACCGCCGCGCAGAAGATGAACGAGGTCAACGAGGCGTATGACCTGCTGAAAAATCCGCAGGCGTACCGCCAGCAGCAGGCGCAGCAGCGCTATCAGCAGCAGGCACGCCAGCAGTATCAGAACCAGCAGTATTATGACCCGTTCTCCGCTTTCTGGGGCGGGCAGAGCCAGGATCAGGATCAGCCGCGCTATACCTACACGTATTATACGAACTACCGCCCGCAGCAGGACGGCGACGACGCGCAGAACCAGAACCAGTATCAGTGGACATACCGCCACACGCGGCGGCGCGGCAGCATCCTCGGCAAGATCTTCCTGATCTATCTGCTGTTCCAGCTGTTTTACGGCCTGTTCGGCGGATGCAGTTATCTGTATCTCAATCCGTCCGGCTATGCCACCTACGACAACAGCAGCAGCTACTCCGACACCTATCAGAGCGGCAGCCAGCAGACTGACCCCTACTATGGCTACGGCTTCGGCAGCCAGAAGAGCACGAACACACAGGAGGGCTGAGCCGTGCGTCTGTTTTCGAAAAAGGCCGCCGCGCCGGACGAAACGCTTGAGGCGCTGCGCGGCGAATATCAGAATTACCGCCGCCGCACGGCCGCGCAGCTGGAGCGCGCGGAGGCCGACGGCATGAAGAAGGCGGTGCTCGCGCTGCTCCCGGTCTACGACGATCTGGCCCGCGCGCTGGATGCGCCGTGTACGGATGAGGCATACTATCACGGCGTCGAGCTTCTGATGCAGAAGCTGCTCGCGCGGCTGGACGGGCTCGGCGTCAGGCCGATGGACAGCCTCGGCAAATGCTTCAATCCCGACTATCACGAGGCCGTCGAGCACGTCGAGGACCCGGCCAAACGGCAGGACGAGATCGTGCAGGTCATTCAGACGGGCTTTACGATGGATGAAATGGTTATCCGCCACGCTAAGGTAGTTGTGGCAAATTAGATTTGACCCTTGGAGGAACGTAGTTTATGGCAAAGATCATCGGTATCGATCTCGGCACGACCAATTCCTGTGTCGCGGTGATGGAAGGCGGCGAGCCGGTCATCATCCCCAACGCGGAGGGTGGGCGGACGACTCCGTCTGTCGTGGCGTTCTCGAAGACCGGCGAGCGTATGGTCGGCAGTCTGGCCAAGCGGCAGGCCGTCACGAACCACGAGCGCACCGTTTCCTCCATCAAGCGCCAGATGGGCACAAATTATAAGGTGAACATCGATGGGCACAAATATACCCCGCAGGAGATCTCGGCGATGATCCTGCAAAAGCTCAAGGCCGATGCCGAGGCGTTCCTCGGCGAGCCGGTCTCCGATGCGGTCATCACCGTCCCAGCCTATTTTACCGACGCGCAGCGCCAGGCTACGAAGGATGCGGGCAAGATCGCGGGGCTGAACGTCCAGCGCATCATCAACGAACCGACCGCCGCGGCCCTCGCCTATGGCATCGACAAAGAGGCCGAGCAGAAGATCATGGTCTATGACCTTGGCGGCGGCACGTTCGACGTCTCCATTCTCGACATCTCCTCCGGCGTCATCGAGGTCCTCGCCACGGCGGGCAACAACCACCTCGGCGGCGACGATTTTGACCAGTGCATCGTCGACTATCTCGTGCAGGAGTTCAAAAAGGAGAACAAGATCGACCTCTCGCGCGACGCCGCCGCGATGCAGCGCATCCGCGAGGCCGCTGAAAAGGCGAAGATCGAGCTGTCGGCCATGACGCAGACGAGCATCGAGCTGCCGTACATCACGGTCAGCAAAAGCGGCCCGCTGCACATGGACATTCCGCTCTCCCGCGCGAAGTTCAACGACCTGACCTATCACCTCGTGCAGGCCACGCGCGAGCCGGTCAATCAGGCCATCAACGATTCCGGCGTCTCCATCGCCCAGATCAGCAAGGTGCTGATGGTCGGCGGCTCGAGCCGTATCCCCGCCGTGCAGGATCTGGTCCAGTCCATCACCGGCTCCCTTCCGTTCAAGGGCATCAATCCCGACGAATGTGTCGCGATGGGCGCCTGTCTGCAGGGCGGCGTCCTCTCCGGGTCGGTGCAGGGCTTGCTGCTGCTGGACGTCACGCCGCTTTCGCTCGGCATCGAGACGCTCGGCGGCGTCTGTACGCGCGTCATCGAGCGCAACACCACGCTCCCCATCCGCAAGAGCCAGATCTTTACCACGGCCTCGAACTTCCAGTCCTCGGTCGACATCCACGTTCTGCAGGGCGAGCGGCCGATGGCCAGCCAGAACAAAGAGCTTGGCCGCTTCCAGCTGACCGGCATCCGCCGCGCGCCGCACGGCGTGCCGCAGATCGAGGTCACGTTCTCCATCGACGCGAACGGCATCGTGAACGTCTCGGCCAAGGATCTCGACACCGGCAAGGCGCAGGCCATCACCATCACCGCCAGCTCCAACATGAGCCAGGCCGACATTGACCGCGCCGTGCGCGAGGCACAGCAGTATGCCGCGCAGGATGCGCAGCTCAAGGCCGAGGCCGTCGCGCGCGACCGCTGCGAACAGCTGATCTATCAGGCTGGCAAGGCCGCAAAGGGCATGAGCAAAGAGCAGAAGGCCGCCGTCGCGGAGGGCGTCAAAGAGGCCAAGCGCGCCGTTAAATCCAAGGATGGCGCCCAGATGGCCGCTGCCGCTGACCGCCTCGAGCAGCTGCTCCAGCAGGCGGGCGTCACGATCGACCCGGACGCGCAGTATTCCGGCTCTTACCAGAATCCGAACGACCAGACCCCGGACGACGACGTCATGGACGCCGATTTCGAGGAAATGGACTAGGACTTCGAAGAACTGCAAAAATCGGCGATTTTCCGGTTGACATTCCGGAAAATCGTGCTATAGTTAAATATCATAAATCGACAAGAGGATTTTTGACATGACGAACGCTTCCATCATTTTTGCATACTTTTACTACTTTACTATGAATCCATAGTAAGGCTGATTTGTGTTGCAAAAATTCGGAAGCAGGAACATTGCTTTTTGACGCTGCACAGGGAAGCCTGTGCAGCGTTTTTTCATGAAATAAACAACTTCCGGAAAATCAGGAGGATAACATTATGGTCGTAGTCTTGAAGCACGGCGTCGCCAAGGAGAGCCGTGACCAGCTCATCAGCTGGCTGAAAAATCTTGGCCTGAACATCCACGTCTCCGAGGGCAGTTATCAGACGATCCTTGGCCTCGTCGGCGACACGACGTGCGTCGATATGGACCTCGTCTCCAGCCTCGACATCGTCGACAGCGTCAAGCGTGTGACCGAGCCGTTCAAGTGCTGCAACCGCAAATACCACCCCGACGACACGGTCGTGCAGGTCGGCGATGTGAAGATCGGCGGCGGCAACTTCTGCATGATCGCGGGGCCTTGCTCCGTCGAGACCGAGGAGCAGATCGTCGCCGTGGCCAAGGCCGTCAAGGCCTCCGGCGCGAACATGCTGCGCGGCGGCGCGTTCAAGCCCCGCACGTCCCCCTATGACTTCGCTGGCCTCAAGGCTGAGGGGCTGGAGCTTTTGAAGATCGCCCGGCAGGAGACCGGCTTGCCCATCGTCACCGAGATCATGAGCATCACCGATCTTCCGCTGTTCGACGACGTCGACGTGCTTCAGGTCGGCGCGCGGAACATGCAGAATTTTGATTTGCTGCGCGAGCTTGGCAAGACGAACAAGCCCATCCTGCTCAAGCGCGGCCTGGCCAACACGCTCAAGGAGCTGCTGATGAGCGCCGAATACATCATGGCCAGCGGCAACGAACAGGTCATCCTCTGCGAACGCGGCATCCGCACGTTTGATGATTACACGCGCAACACGCTCGACCTCGCGGCTGTGCCCATGCTGCATGAGCTGTCGCACCTGCCGGTCATCGTCGACCCGAGCCACGCCACCGGCATCAATCGCCTCGTTCCGCCGATGGCGCTGGCCGCAACGGCGGGCGGCGCGGACGGCCTCATCATCGAGGTCCACAACGACCCCATCCACGCCCTCTGCGACGGCGCACAGTCGCTCCGTCCGGAGCAGTATGACGAGCTGGCGAAAAAGGTCGCCGAGGTCCGAAAGGCGGTCATGGCATGAGAGTCGGGATCGTCGGGCTCGGCCTGATCGGCGGCTCGTTCGCCAAGGCGTACCACGCCGCGGGCTGGGAGGTTCTGGCTGCGGACATCGACCGCCAGATGCTGGACTTTGCAATGCTGCAAGGCGCGGTGAACGGCGAGCTGACCGAGGATGCGCAGGCAGACTGTGACCTCATTTTAATTGCAGTTTATCCCCGCGCAGCGGTGGAATATCTGCAAAAACACGGCGCAAAAATCGGAAAAAAGCCGGTCGTGATCGACTGCTGCGGCACGAAGCGCGTCGTCTGCGAAGCCTGCTTCCCGCTGGCGGAGCGGTACGGCTTCACCTACCTCGGCGGACACCCGATGGCAGGCACGCACAATTCCGGCTTCAAATACGCTGCGGCAACGATGTACCACGGCGCGCCGATGGTGCTCGTTCCGGCGGACTTCAACAACATCGAGCTGCTCTCCCGCGTGAAGGAGCTGCTGGCTCCGGCGGGCTTCGGACGCTTTTCGGTCACGACGGCGGAGAAGCACGACGAGATGATCGCCTTCACCTCGCAGATGGCGCACGTCGTCTCCAACGCCTACATCAAAAGCCCCACGGCGGGCAGCCACAAGGGCTTCTCCGCCGGGAGCTATAAGGATCTGACGCGCGTCGCGTGGCTGAATCCGCAGATGTGGGCGGAGCTGTTTCTGGAAAATAAGGACTATCTGATGCGGGAACTGAACATTTTGATTGAAAATCTGCAAAAATACGAGTTTGCGATGGAGCAGGACGACCTGCCGGGCCTGACGGCTCTGCTGGACGAAGGGCGCCGCCGCAAGGAGGAGGTCGACGGACATTGAACACCATTCACATCGCCGCCTCGCGGGAATATGACGTCCTGATCGGGCACGGGTTATTGGACGAACTCGGCGTGCTCGTCGCCGGGGCCGTCGACGCGAAGACAGCGGCGATCGTCTCGGACGACAGTGTCTTCGCCCTCTATGGCAAGCGCGCCGCCGCCGCGCTGGAGCGGGCGGGCCTCCGCGTCGTCTCCTTCGTATTTCCACACGGCGAAAGCTCAAAAAATCTGACCGTCTACGGCCATGTTCTGAACTTCCTCTGCGAAAACCGCGTCTCGCGGACCGATGTGGTCGTCGCGCTCGGCGGCGGCGTGGTGGGGGATCTGGCGGGCTTTGCCGCCGCGACCTATCTGCGCGGCATCCGATTTGTGCAGCTGCCGACGACACTGCTCGCCATGGTCGATTCGTCCGTCGGCGGCAAGACCGCCGTCGACCTCGACGGCGGCAAAAATCAGGCCGGGGCCTTCTGGCAGCCGTCGCTCGTGGTCTGCGACTGCGACGTATTGGACACGCTGCCGGAGCGGGAATACCGCTGCGGCTGCGCGGAGGTCATCAAATACGGCTTGCTGGATAATGTTCCGTTTTTCAACGATTTGATGGAAAAACCGGCGAAAGAGCAATACGAACGTGTGATCTCAACGTGCGTGGAGATGAAAAAACAGGTCGTTCTATCGGATGAATTTGACCGCGGCGCGCGGCAGAAGCTCAACCTTGGACACACCATCGGCCACGCGGTGGAGCAGTGCAGCGGTTTTACGCTGCTGCACGGCGAGTGCGTCGCGATCGGCATGGCAGTCATCACGCGGGCGGCGGTGAAAAAGGGCTTCTGCGCAAAGGAAACGCTGGATGCGCTCGAAGAAATTCTGAAATTATATGACTTACCGGATCAAACGACCTATTCGACCGATGAATTGTTGAATGTGGCGTTGGCGGATAAAAAGGTCGCGAACGGAAAGATCAGCCTGATCGTGCCGGAGGCGGTCGGCAAATGCAGCATTCTGCCGGTCCCGGCGGAGGCGCTGCGCGACTGGATGCAGGCCGGAGGAATTGTATGAAACATTCGGTTTTTCCCGGTTCCCGGAGCGGAACGATCAAAATTCCGGCCTCAAAATCGATGGCGCACCGGATGCTGATCGCGGCGGCACTCGGAAAAAATTCAAAGATCCTGCATTTTGACGGCTTTTCAAACGACATCGGCGCGACGATCGTTTGTCTGCGGGCGCTCGGCGCGGAGATCACGGAGCTTGGCGGCGGCGACTGGCGCGTCACGCCGGTCGGAACGGTTTCGGACGCGGAATGTTCGCTGTTCTGCGGAGAAAGCGGCTCAACACTGCGGTTCCTGCTCCCGATCGTTGGCGTCCTTGGCGCCAACGCGGTGTTCCACATGGAGAGGAGATTGCCGGAGCGGCCATTGGAGCCGCTGCGGACGATCCTCTGCGAACACGGCATGAAAATCGAAAAAACGGGCGATCTGCTCGTTTGCAGCGGGAAATTGTCTGGTGAAACGTTCGAAATTCCGGGGAATGTGTCGTCGCAGTATGTCACGGGCCTCCTGGCGGCGCTGCCGCGAATGCCTGCCGATACGGTGCTGCGGGTGACCGGCAATGTGGAGTCCGCGGCCTACATCGCGATGACGGAGCAGGTGCTCCGCATGGCGGGCATCCGCTTCGAAAAAACCGGCTGGGACTATGCCATCCCCGGCGGACAGATGTACGATCTGCCGGAGCGCACGGCGGTGGAGGGCGACTGGTCGAACGCGGCATTCTTCCTGTGCATGGGTGCGCTCAGTCCCGCTGGCGTATGCGTTGCGGGCCTGTATCGTGACTCCGCTCAGGGCGACCGCGCGGTGCTGGACATTCTGCGCGAAATGGGCGCGAATGTGGTAACGGAAGAAGGTGCGGTCACGGTGCGGCGCGGGACGCTGCGCGGCGTGACCATCGACGCGCGGCCCATCCCGGATCTCATCCCGGTGCTGAGCGTGCTCGCGGCGCTGACCGAGGGCGAGACGGTCATCGAGCATGCGGGGCGGCTGCGGCTGAAGGAATCCGACCGGCTGGCCTCGACGGCGGCGATGCTGACCGCGCTTGGCGGAAGCGTGGAAGAGCTGCCGGAGGGGCTGCGCATCCACGGCGTTTCGCAGCTCGCGGGCGGCACGGTGGAGGCCTGCAACGACCATCGCATCGCGATGGCGGCGGCGGTGGCCGCGGGTGGCTGCCGCGGGAACGTGGTAGTCCGGGGGAGCGAGTGTGTGAACAAGTCGTACCCCGACTTCTGGCGCGATCTGGACGGGCTGAAAGGAGCGGAGGCATGAGCAGCACATACGGTGAACATCTGAAGCTGAGCATTTTCGGCCAGTCCCACGCGCCGGCCATCGGCATGACGCTGGACGGCATCCCGGCGGGACAGGCCATCGATCTGGACGAATTGCAGCGCTTCCTCGACCGGCGCGCGCCGGGCCGCGCAGAGTACGCGACGCCGCGCAAGGAGGCCGACCG
>JABLTR010017971.1_pt1 | contig 13307 bp, 12 predicted proteins | sample 7160071 | NCBI WGS metagenome assembly JABLTR01 (sample SAMN14651230, study PRJNA627086) | human gut metagenome | isolation source: feces | host: Homo sapiens
ACAGAGCTGATTCAGTCCAAGCCAAACTGGACCTATATTCCGGGCTATATTGACGAGGGCATCAGTGGAACAAGCACCAGAAAGCGGGATAGTTTCCTTCGGATGATTTCCGACGCCAAAGCAGGGCGGTTCGACTTCATCATTACAAAGGAAATATCCCGCTTTTCCCGTTCCACCCTGGACAGTATCCAATACACCCAGGAACTACTGGAGCACGATGTGGGGGTGTTGTTTCAGAACGACAACATTAATACCCTGGACAGCGACAGTGAGTTCCGCCTGGTGGTCATGGCCGGTGTAGCCCAGGATGAGGTGCGAAAGCTCTCGGAGCGGTTAAAATTCGGCTTTCGCCAGGCCATCAAAAACGGCCATGTGCTGGGCAATGACAAACTGTGGGGCTATGACAAAAAGGACTGCGTCCTTACTATCAACGAGGCGGAAGCCAAGGTGGTGCGCCGGATCTTCCACCTCTACGCCAATGAGCAGATGGGCATCCGGCGTATTTCCCAGCAACTCTATGATGAGGGCTTCACCAGCCGGAAAGGTAACGCCTTCAATGTGCTGACCATCCGGCACATCTTGGAGAATCCAAAATACAAAGGCTGGTACTGCGCCAATAAAAGTCAGACAGTGGACTACCGCAGCAAGCGAAAAATCTTTCTGGATGAGAGCGAATGGGTGATGTATCCGGACCCATCTATCCCGGCCATTGTATCAGAGGAACTGTGGGATCGGGCCAATGCCCTCTACAAGCGGCGCAGCGCCCAGATGATGTCTCACCAGAGTGCTGCCGAGTTTCATAATCGTTACCCATACAGCGGGAAGATCATCTGTGAAGAGCATGGAACCAGCTTTCACCGCCAAGTGCTGAAGAGCGCCAAAGGAGAGAAAGAGGTTTGGCAGTGCCGGGTATATCGGAATCGAGGGCGGGCGGCCTGCTCCGCACCTCAAATGCGGACTTCTGAACTGGATCAGATCATGGCACAGATCTTTGAGCAGCTGGCCAAGGATAAGTCGGCGATCGTGGATGCCGTGGTGAAGGTCATACAGGCCGTTCCCAATGAGCACGACTACCGCCAGGATGTCAAGCGTGTGGAGGCGGAGATCGACTCCATCTGCGTAAAAAAGGACCGGCTGCTGGAGATGAGCATCGAGGGCGCCCTCTCCACGTTGGAATTTAAGCAGCGCAACGACACCTTCAATGACCAACTCCATGAACTGGAGCGACAGATGGAGGTTTTGAAGGCAGAAGAGGAAAAAAGCCAAACCTCCGTGGAGCAGCTGGTGAAGATCAAGGCAGCGTTGGAGGCGGAACTCTCCTTTCAAAATGGCGTGAACTCAGCCCTGGTCACCACCATACTGGACCACATTGTGGTTAAAAAGTGCAGCACTAAGGAAGAAGTACATTTAGACATTTACTTGAAATTTGGCGACCCCTATGGGGTCGTTTTTGACCGGGAAAATTCCTCCTTCTGCTTCACCCGTCCAAGAAGTATTACACCCAGAGCGGAGACCAGGAGGATCTGATCTCCATCGGCACCATCGGCCTCATCAAGGGCATCACCAGCTTCGACCCCGGCAAGGGCGCCCGGCTGGCCACCTACGCCGCCCGCTGCATCGAAAATGAGGTGCTGATGTACTTCCGCAGCCAGAAGAAGCTCCAGGGCGAGGTGTCCCTGTCCGACTCCATCGAGACGGACAAAGAGGGCAACGCCCTCCAGCTGATGGACGTGGTGGGCGTGGACGACACCATGCTGGACGACATCCACGACCGGGACAGCGCCCTGCGGCTGCACCAGCTGGTGCGGGACCGGCTGACCACCCGGGAGGCGGAGATCATCCGCCTGCGGTACGGGCTGGGCGGCACCATCCCCCTGACCCAGCGGGAGATCGCCGCGTCCTTCGGCATCTCCCGGTCCTATGTATCAGAGCGCCACTAATGTAAACGAAGCCCGGAAAGCCTTGTGAAACAAGATTTTCCGGGCTTCAGTTATATTAAGGGTAGCGCCGCCATTATTGTAAGCGGCAAGAAAATCTAGGATAAGCGGCCATTCATTGATTGCCTAGGGCTTTATACTTGAGTACTAGTTTCAAGTTTTCCACTTTCGAGCGCATATTGCAGGCAAGAGGATACGCCGTGTAAACTATTGCCTATCAAAACCAATCGGTATTTAGCACGGGACGATGCTAAATACAACTGGTTAAAAGCAATATACTTAATGTAATTTGCAGAAATATCACTAACTCCTGTATTTTGAGGAAGACGCCCTTCATCAACACCAAATAGAATTACACATTTAAATTCCAATCCATTTACGTTATAAGGATCAGATAGAATAATTGGATCGTCAGTTTTGATACCACGACTAAGGGAAGAGGTCTGCCTGTTTTTTAAGACATACATTTTTTTCCCTAATAAAGACGATAGCTTCTCAACATTTTGAGGAATCAATAAAGTATCTTCAAAAGAGATTAGCGCAATATCATAATTTTTACATTGAGTTTCTTGCTTGAACCTGTCAACATGCCCTTTAAGAGATTTGATCATTTCCTCTTCATTGCGATACATATAAAGGCGAGGAATATCACATATGGCTTCTTCCTGTTGAGTAAATCCACTTGCGGCAATATCATAAGGATCTCTATAGTCATTTTGGAACATGAGTGCACCGGAAGCAGATATTGCTGCGCAAAAATCTGTAATTTGTTGTGAGCACCTGAATACAGTTTTATAATCATTGCGCTCAACTTCACCAAATGCCGTTTCAATATAATCACGATTTGTATTTCCCCTGTCACCAATCGCTTGACCATAGTCCAAGGCAAAACAAATGGGAATCTGTTTTTGTTCAGCACTTTTGGTGAGATAATGAAATACATGCTGTTCATTAATATTGAAAAGATGCATTTCATCCACAAAAATATAATCAAAGCCTAAATCCCGGCGTTCTCTACGCCATATCGGTGCGTTCCATTGCGCTAATGCTTGAACAGTAATATCATCGATATCATAAACAGATGATATTCTGAGCATATTTTGGTATTCCAAGAAAATTGAAAAAACAAACTCTTTGTCTTTTTGCGTTTCCACCGGGAGTGCGTTGCTAATACGTGGGATTTGATAATACTCCTCAATTGTGCAGTCTGTTCTTCCTTTGATTTGTATACTAAATTCATGTTGCAGCATTGAAATCAGAACACCCTTGGGTGTCACTTGAGTATCAAAAACTTTGCATAGTTCTCCAGACAATAGTGGTTTAAATGTTCTGAATTTTTCTTTATATACTTTGTCAAAGGCCTCTTCAATTAAGATTCTTTGAGATTGTTTGGCGTCATTCGCATCATGCTCAATAACCTGTGAAGAATTAACCCTGATTGTTTCTATACAGTAAGCAAACAATGTAGTAAATATGATATGTTGTGAAGACTTCTCTGATAAGAAAGAATCTGCATTTTCAAGCAGAGAAAAAGCACTTTCAATTTCGCATTTTGTGGATTCACTATGAGCAAAGAACACAATACTAAATGGCTCTGACTTTGCTCGTGCATTTTTTAAGAGAAAATATGAACGAAGTATCATAGATGCTGTTTTTCCAGTACCAGCAGGGCCATCGATTCTAATTGGTGATACAACATTTTTGTTTTCTACGACAGACCTTTGCTTTAATGTCAGTTTCGAGAGTTGCTGCTCATAGTTTAAATACATAAACCCCCCATCTGATACATGCTTATTTACAGTTGTGTGCAGAAGAGGTTTATCTATAGGTTGAAAATCAGACTGGCGACTATCCAAGTCTTGAAAAAAACGTTGGAATATGGGAATCTGCGACAAATATGTTTCGCCGCCGTCTCGCAATACTGATGTATTGGCAATTTCTTCTCCCCTAGGCGCATCTTCTGTACCATATTTATAGACTAAAAGTGGCCTATCTATTCCTCTTTTAGAAAGACGCTCGCATTTGGGGGCGCGTTCAATAACAACACGGCGATGATCAGTGAACACAAACGGAAAGACTATGGACTTAGTCCCATGAACACGCTCTGAAGATGTAAATGGCTGATGATTCCAAATTCTTATTGCTGTACGGAAAACTTTTTGAAGGATTAACAACAAGCTTTCAGGAGATTTTTTTTCCACCAAAATATTGCATTGTGTCAAATCAAAAAGAAGAAATGTCTTTTCACATGACTTTCCAACAAAGAGAACTCCTTTTCCTGGTTCATTTTTAATGCAGAGATTATCCAATTGATTGCCCTGCTTATCACCACATACATAATTAATGAGGTCCTTTCCCAACGAAAACTCTATGCTTTGGAACCCCGTTTTACTGACTAAAGATTCAATTGCACTTTTTTCAAACAGTAAATACTTGCTCATTGGGATACCTCCGTATCTTGTTTGCTAACCCTACTTACCATTGATTGAACATCCTCTTTTTGTGGCCCATCAACACCAATTCTAATAAATGCATTAGAAAATCGTTGCATTATGTACTCTGTCCACGGTGATGCAATATCACATTCGGCCATTGCATAGCCTGGCCAATCCATCAAGAAAAAATAATTATTATAACGTTGTTTATCAGCGTCAGACAAATCTTTACTCTGTATGTCTATTTCACAATTTGCAAGTCTTTCAGCATCCCTAATAGAAATATATTCTAATTCCTGCAAATCAATAATCAATCCTTTATCGATGCTACCATCTTTGATATATGCATTTTCAGGAACATAAATATAGTGCATCATTTGCCCGTTTGCAATTTTAAGTAAACTTGATGCGACACTTTTGCTTTCGTTTTGAAGAATAGCCTTTTTATCTCCTGGTTCCAAATATTTGTTAGTATAATTCTTGAATGTCAGAAAAACTTCAAGTACTTTTTCTGTGTCCTTTTTTAAGCCAACTTCTTGATCGTGAATAACAGTAGAGAAATCTTCAACTGAAAAAGATTTAAGTGTTGACCAATCGAGACCACTTCCGCCCAATTTTGCTTGTAGTTTATCTTCTAATTCGTTTTGCCGCTGAGACAACACAATGTTAAATCCTTCATCTGATAAAAGCCAGTCATCAGAAGGTACTGCAACCAGGTAATATATTTTTGATATTTTACAATTTGCCAAATCGCACCTTGCTGAAATTACAACTCCATTGCATCTGATGTTTGGGTATTTATCTGATCGTACCCCCGTAATTATAGTTCCCTGTGTTAAAGAATACATTTTCTCTGTCTCCCAAAACAGTTTTGATTGAAGTGTTGTGCAATTACTCAAAAAGGATTGCCAAAATACTATGATAAAAGCACAGGCGTTTCAAAAGGATGTGAGCGAAATATATTCCCCACTGATAATCGCCTATCAATAATAATTGCATTTATCTGTGCAACTATTTATCTTTACTGATTTAATTTTCGTAAAAATTATACTTCTAAATACAACCACTGTAAATAGAGATAAAACCCTCAGATGCAAAAATGTTCCTATGGTTCTAGCCTATATGCCCAGTGGCCACTCTTACGACATTGAATAAGTTTGCCCTCTGATACTAAACCTGCAAGTATACGGTTTGCCGTAGCAGCAGACACATGGAATAGTTCTCGAACATCCGAATTCATGATAAATGAATGAGTTTTCAAATACTTCTCAATTTGTTTCCACCGCATTGTAGCTTTATCCATCTTCCCGTCGCTCATTTCGTTGCTTGTGCTGATCACATCCATGAGTGATGCTTTGATGGCTGAGAGCATGAACTCGATAAATTCCGTAGATTCCCCCGCGTCATTGGAGGCATTGATGGCTGCGTAATACTCCTGCTGCCGGTCATGGATGATGGACTCCACCGGGAGCCAGGCAAACGCTGAATTCCACTTGGAGAGCAGCAGTGTGTGCCACAGTCGCCCCACACGCCCATTTCCATCGGCGAAGGGGTGGATCAGTTCCAACTCATAGTGGAACACACAGCTACGGATCAGCATGTGTACCTTGCTGGTCTTTGCCCAGTCCAGCAGTTCTGTCACTAGGTCTGGGACATACTGTGGAAGCGTACCAAAATGCAGGACATTCCCTTCGCTGTCTACCACACCCACAGGGCGGCTGCGAAATACGCCGGACTCCTCCACCAATCCCCGTGTCATAATGCCATGGGCAGTCAGAAGATCGTCCACGGAATAGGGATCAAGTTCATCCAGCCGTTCATAAATCTCATAGGCATTCTTGACTTCGGCAATATCCTTTGGTGGAGCCAGGACATGCTTTCCGTTCAGCACAGCAGTTACCTGCTCCAAGGAAAGGGTATTCTGCTCGATGGCCAGAGACCCGTGGATAGTTCTAATACGATTGCTGCGCCGCAGCGTCGGATTGGCAGAAAGCGAAGATACCGCCGATAGTTTCCCCACCAGTTCCGCAATTTCCGCCACATAGTCAATCATTTGATTGGTAATTTCAAAAGGAGGCTTTTGGTTTCTCATGTAACACCTCACTGGGTAAATTGTTATTTTTATTATACCACACATCACTCATTTCATCAATCAACATACACTCGCATTTGAGCGATGCTTACCTTTTCAACATGCAGAACTGCTATGATAAATTTTGAAAAGGAGGAATTTATCATGGCATCCATTGTGAAACGAAACAAAAGCTTTAGTGTGGTCTACACATCATACGAAAGCGGAAAGAAGAAGCAGCGTTGGGAAACCTATCATTCTTATGAAGCGGCGCTACATCGAAAAGAGCAAGTTGAACTCATACAAGCGAAGCAGAAGGAAAGGTTACAAAGCAATGCCGACAATCTGGCGGAGTTGCTTGAGGAGTATGTAGAACTCTATGGACAGGCTCATTGGTCCTATTCTACGTATACCAATCATGTAGCGCTGATTCGGAACCACATTCTCCCGGCTTTCGGGGACATGAGGCTGACAGAATTTAGCCCAAAAACAATTGCTGCACTGTACAGCAGGATGAGAAATCAGCAGAATATGACACCGCAGATATTGTCCTCTGTCCATAAATTGCTGCACAGCGCATTTGAGCAAGCGGTGCTTTGGGAATATGCAGACCGCAATCCATTTCATAAAGCTACACTTCCAAAATCATTTCCCTGTCCAATGAAAATGTTGTCCAACGAAGAAATCAAGAGGTTATTGCAAAACAGCGGATTTTCTCTGCTCGGGATTGCCGTTCATCTCGCATTTGCAGGCTCTCTGCGCAAAGGGGAGATTCTGGCTCTGACATGGAATGATGTAGATTTCAAAAATGGCACGATTTTCATCAATAAAACACTGAAACGAGTACGAAAGGACGCGATTCAGGCGTTGGACCGGAACGACATCCTTTATCAGTTTCCGGCCGTGTTTGATGAGGGACGAACAGTGATTGTTTTGAAGCGTCCGAAAACCAGATCCAGTGTCCGTACTGTTTACCTACCGCCCCATGTGATAGATCTGCTCCAAGACTGGAAAAAGGAGCAAACTCCTTGTGGAAAGAACGTACCAGATCTGATCCTTCGGTATTCTTCCGGCAGACCATTACAGGAAGAGGCACTTCCAAGAATGCTGGAAAAGCAGCTTCTTACATTAGGCCTTCCCAAAGTAACCTTTCACAGCCTGCGTCACAGCAGCATCACATATAAATTGATTCTGACCGGCGGAAATATCAAGGCAGTGCAAGGTGATTCCGGACACGCCCAGGCTGAAATGATTACCGAACGGTATGGACATGTCATTGACTCCTGCCGAAAAGAGTGTGCTCAGAATTTTCAAAAAGAGTTTTATGAAGCATTGTAGTTTCCTATTTAAGTAATCAAGAGCGCCGGAGATTTTCCGGCGCTCTTGGTTTCAAGATTTCCTGATAAAATTTTTGCTAAGCGGAATGGTGTCGAACGACAGTCATTCCGCTTAGGAGGCGGATGGTCCATCCAACTTTGATTTTCGATTTTTTATCGTGAAAGGAAATCTTATATGATACGAATAACTAGCTTTAAGGAACTGACACAGTTCCTCCAAAAAACCGCAGATATCTATTGCCAGGCAGATTATGCACAACTCTATCAGGAACTACAACTTCGGTATGAACAGCAGATTTTCTCTGCCTTCTTAGACGGACATCCTAGTTGGAGTATTGTGCGGGGAGAAATCGCCTACACCTTGCTGTTGTATCATAACTGGAACTTCTCTAGGGATCGAGCAGAAAACGCGCGACAGATGACAGCAATAGCACAGGAGATCGAGCAACATTACTTCGATACAGAGGAAATGTCGATTTCCATGCAAGCCGCTGAAACAGTTATGAGAGCGGTAGAACGAACCTATCTGTTCTCTCGTCACATTTGGAAAGGGCATCACACACTGATCTTTCTGCTCCCAGCAACCCACAGAACAAAAGATTCCTTTTGTCGCTGTTATCAGAGAGCGGACGGCAGAATGCAGGCTGACATTTATCTACTGGTCCCTCACAAAGATTTTTCAGCTACCCCGCAGAGTATACTGCTCCATGAAATCGGGCATATCACCAATCTGGCACTGACTGGTGCGATGGAAGTACAACCGGATGATTTTCAGGTTGTTTCTGCTCTACTTCATCTAAACTTGGATGGTGTTAATAGTAAAGAATTCTTCGCACACTGTTTTGCCATGAGTTTGTTGATGGAACCGGAACTTATCTCGGCCGATCCATTCACCATGGTTCCAAAAACGGACAAAACAATATTTCGAACCTATTTCACATATAAATTGAAAACCGCTGAGTGACTTGCCTAAAAAGCAGGTCACTTTTCTTTTGTAGAAGGACAGGCAAGAAGAAGCGGTTCCCTACATACGATGAACAAAAGGAGGGAAAACGTATGAAAAAAGGAAACTTGCCTGTTGTGCATTGTACTTACAGCAATACCGAAAAGAGTATATCTGAGATTTTGGAAGAGTCCTTTCGGCTTTATCTTGGCCGCATCCTTGCTGCGATGGAGCACCCCATTGTACAATGTAAGCGATGAATGGCCGCTTATCTCAGGAGGTATGGTATGTACTTAGAGATAAGCAACCCCATGGACTACCATGTGGCTTTATACATCAGACTATCAAAGGAGGATGAAAACGAAGGACCATCCCAGAGTGTCCAGAACCAGGAATCTTTGCTGCGGGAGTTTGTAGACCAGCACCGCCTGTCCGTCTTTGACACTTATGTAGATGACGGATGGAGCGGCACCAGCTTTGACCGTCCCAGTTTCCAACGGATGATTGGCGACATTGAAACCAAAAAGGTCAATATGGTCATCACCAAAGACCTTTCCCGTTTGGGCCGTGATTATATCATGACCGGCCACTATATGGAGCGGTATTTCCCGGAGCACCGGGTGCGGTATATTTCCTTGCTGGATGGTATCGACACCGGCGTGGACTCCACCGCCAACGACATCACCCCATTCCGTGCCATCATGAACGACATGTACGCCAAGGACATCTCCAAGAAGATCAAGAGTGTTAAGAGGGATAAGCAACGGAAGGGGCAGTTCATCGGCGGCAAGCCTATGTATGGATACAAGATGCACCCAACAGAGAAAAACAAGATCGTCATTGACGAGGAGGTAGCTCCGGTAGTGCGGCGGATTTTTGCCCTGGCGCTTTCCGGCATGAGCTGCCGCAAGATTGCGACTACGCTCAATGAAGAAGGCGTGCCCACACCAGCCACCTACTGCGGCTGGAAGGTTGGAACCCCTGGCCCTTACACCGGCTTATGGAGCAGCGAGCGGATTTCCGAAATGCTGAAAAACGAAACCTACATCGGCAATATGGTGCAAGGACGCATGGTGAAGATCAGCTATAAATCCAAGAAGTGTCTGAGGCAATCACCGGAAAACTGGGTGGTAGTAGAAGGAACGCATGAGCCGATCATTGACCCGGAGACCTTTCAAAAGGTACAGATGCTGGTAAACAGCCGCAAGCACACCCGAAGCCGGACCTATGACTTTCTCTTGAAAGGGCTGATTTTCTGCCACGAGTGCGGCTACCCCATGGCGGTACTCAACCGCAAGAATGCCGCCGGTGAGGATCGCCTGTTCTTTGTCTGCCGAACTTACCAGCGATTCACCAAGGCGGGCGTTTGCACCTGTCATTCCATCAAGGAAGAAACGGTGAATGAGGCCGTGCTTGCCAAGGTGCGAGAGGTCTGCCAGGCCTATCTGAATCCTGACCGGCTGCGCCCAATCGCAGAAGAAGCTGTGGAGAACTCCAGCAAGGAGTCCAGCTGTGAAGCGGAGATGCAATCGCTGCAATCCAAAATCACCGCTCTGAGCACCAATCTGGATCAGATGTACATGGACCGGCTGAATGGCCTGCTCTCCGAAGAAGACTTCCAGCGCATCTATCAGAAGGTCAAGATGGAGCGCACAGTTCTGGAAGATCGGCTGAAGAGCCTACAGGAACAGGTAAAGCAGCCGGTGAACACCGAAGAAAAAGCCAAGGCGCTGGTGAAACAGTTTCTGGACTCGGCACTGACCAGTCGGGAACTGCTGGTCAGCCTCATCGAACGGGTGGAGCTGACCGAGGAAAAAGAGATCATTATAAAATTCCGCTTCCACGAGCTGGAGGCGATTTCTTAGAGGCTATCGTTTACAATAGGCGTGTCGCTATGTATCGCGCATCGAAAAGCGGGCGCTGGAAAAGCTGCGGCAGGGCCTGCAGGGCCCGCCGCCGGCCGCAGGCCGCGGGGACCGCAGATAAAAAGCGGAGGGGCACGCAGCCCCTCCGCCCCGGTCCTGACACTCAGTACCGCCGCACCACAGCCGCCACTTTCCCCAGGATCTGGGCATAGGTGCCGTCGATCGGCGCGTAATTCTCGTTCTCCGGCATCAGCCAGACCTGCCCGCCCTTCAGGGCCAGGCGCTTTACCGTGGCCTCGTCGTCGATCATGGCCACCACGATCTCCCCGTGATTGGCGGAGGGCTGCCGGTGGACCACCACCAGGTCGCCCGGCAGGATGCCTGCGTTCAGCATGGACTCTCCCCGGACCCGCAGGGCAAAATACTCCCCGGTCCGGCCGCCGGTGTCAAAGGTCAGATAGTCCTCGATGCACTCCTCTGCCAGGATCGGGCTGCCGGCCGCCACGTTGCCCACCACCGGCACCTGGTTTTCCTGCCTGGGGGCCGTCCGCAGCGTGATGGCCCGGCCCTTGCCGGCCCCCTTTTCGATCACGCCGGCCTCCTCCAGCTGCTTGAGATGAAAGTGGACGGTAGAGGGCGACCTCAGCCCGACGGCCTCTCCGATCTCCCGCACGGAGGGGGGATAGCCCTGCTCCCGGATACAGGCGGCAATGTATTCGTAGATCTTCTGCTGCATCTTTGTCAGTTCCTGCATACGCGCCCCACCTTTGCCAGATTCTTGTCTGCAGTATATCACACTCCCTTCAGAAAAGCAAACATTTGTTCCATATTCTGCGGATTTTTTGCGGGACCGCCTCCGCCTGCGCCGATTCCCGGGATCTGCCTGTTTTTTTGCAAAATCCCCTTGAAATGCAGGACAAACTATGGTATCATTAACATCTGTGAAATCAAGATCCATGCCCTGCATGGCTGAAATTTTGGAGGTTATCCTGATGGACGCTTTAACGCTTGTCATTACGATCCTGCAGCTGCTCTGCGGTCTGGCCATCATCGTGGTGGTCCTGTTCCAGTCCGGCAAGAGTGCCGGCCTCTCCGGCGCCATCGGCGGCGTGGCGGACTCCTTCCTGTCCCGCAACAAGGCCAAGACCTGGGACGCCAAGCTGGCCCGCGCCACCAAGTGGGTGGGTGCGGTCTTCCTGGTGCTGACCATGGTCCTGCTGATCCTGCAGGGCTGATCTTCCGCAAGACGAGATCCCCGGTGCATGCGCACCGGGGATCTTTTTTACGGCTCGCCGGAGCAGTACAGCACGCCGGCCTCCGGGCGGATGCCGCTGGCTTCCAGCAGCTCCTCCACCGTCACGAAGCGGTATCCCTCCGCCTGCAGGGCGTCCACGATGGCCAGGGCCGCGTCCACAGAGGTGGGGTAGATGTCGTGGAGCAGGATGATCTGGTCCGGCGCCGCGTGTTCCAGCACCGCCTCTGTCACCTGGGCGGCGTCCAGCTTCTCCCAGTCCCGGGGGTCGATGGACCACTTGATCATGGGCACGCCGATCAGCGCCTCGTCCGCCGCGTCCACGGCGCCGTAGGGCGGGCGGAGCCAGTAGTCCTCTCCGCCCAGCAGGGACTCCAGCGCCGCCTCGGTCTGGCCCACCTCCTGCCGGATGGTCTCCTCCGTGACCCCCAGCAGCCGCACGTGGTTCCAGGTATGGCTGCCGATCTGGTGGCCCTCCGCCTGCATCCGCTCCACCAGGTCCTCGTTGCCCTCGATCTGCTTTCCGATCAGAAAAAACGTGGCCCGGGCGCCCCGCTCCGCAAGGCCGTCCAGCAGGCGCTCCGTGGTCTCCCGCCGGGGGCCGTCGTCAAAGGTGATGGCGATCCGCCTCTCCGCCGGGATCGCCGCCTCCCCGTCCGTCCGCTGCGCCGCCGGCTCACCCGGCGCGCAGCCCGTCAGCACGGCCAACAGCAGGCAGCAGGCCAGCAGGCGTCCTCTTCCCATCGCGCCCTCACCTCCTCTTTCATACGGCGGTAGTTTGTGCGGCGCCGGAAAAATTACGCCCGTTAAATTTTCACTGTTTCATTGCCGCTCTGCCCGATCTGAAAAAAGAAGCGGGCCGCGCCCGCTTCTGCAAAAGCTCCCGGAGTCCCGCTCCTTCTCAGTCGAACCAGTCCGTGATCTCCTCCACGGCTTTTCCCACCAGCCCGCCGGCGGAGTCCAGTGCCTCCAGCGCGATGTCCAGTCCCGCCTCCACGCCTGCATGGAGGCCGCTCTTTTCGCCGGATCTCCGCTTGGGCAGCTTTTTCGCGGCCTCAGGTCCTGCGGCCCTGTCCGCCGGGGCCTTCTGCCTCGGGAGCTCCTGCGGTCGGGATGTCCGCTCCGGCTGGTTGAATGCCCCGCAGCCGGGGCAGAATCCGTCCTCGTCGTAGTCGTACCGCTTCCCGCACGCATAGCACCGCACCATCCGCATCGGCCATCCCTCCTTTTTTACCATTCTATCACGCTGCCGCGTGGGCCGCAAGAACAATCAAAAGCCCTTTGTCACAGGTCCTAGGTACCCATGACAAAGGGCTTTTTTGATCGGGAAAATTACTTCACCAGCTCGATGATGGCGGTCTCGGCCGCATCGCCGCGGCGCACGCCGGTGCGGATCACGCGGGTGTAGCCGCCGTTGCGCTCTGCATAGCTGGGAGCGATCTCCTTGAACAGCTTCTTGCAGACATC